>LSQX01318611.1_pt2 | contig 21453 bp, 15 predicted proteins | sample 654561 | NCBI WGS metagenome assembly LSQX01 (sample SAMN04489861, study PRJNA283612) | anaerobic digester metagenome | isolation source: 4 biogas reactors fed with cattle manure at either 37C or 55C with and... | place: Denmark: Kongens Lyngby | collected 2014 | reverse complement strand
AAATAGCGGTTGAAGTTGATCTCGTAGCCGATCTTTGTTTTCGATGCATCCACCCAGGCATCGGGTACGTGGGGCAGGACTTCCCGCTCCAGATATGCGTTGATATCCTCTTTCAGGGGCACATTTTCATAGTCACGCAGTTCGGGATCCGCTTCGGGATTGCCTTTGGCATCAGTGCAGATGTCGGCTGCCTCATCCCTTTCGGAGAGGGCGTTGAGCAGGGCTCTGAAGAGAGGGGCGGGCAGCTTCAACTCCCCTTCCCGGAATGCCTCCTTCAACATTTTCGTGAAGCTGTCACGGCTTGTGACAATTCCCTTGTCGTCAAGGGGCTTCAGTGCGGTCAGGATAGCCTCCTGCAGTTTACGACCCGCCTCGATCTCCGCCCGGGCAGCGGCTTCATCCTTGCGCTTTTTACTCGTTGCCAGCTTGGTGAAGGCGGGAAGTTCCCGGAGCCGGGCGATGCGCTCCTCGGTGACGGCGAAATTGAGCCGCAAGGGACGTTGCACGGTGATGCGCTGGTACCCGAAATCTTCGTTGTCGAAGATGCGCACATATTCGCCCTCCTCGAAGTCCCCGTGGAGGCGGGTGATCTCGTCACGCTGACTTTCGCTGATCTCGTTGCGCTTGTCACCGAGGGACTTGCGCATTTTGGTGAAGAAGCCGGTACCGTCAATGAGCTGTATTTTTCCCCGGCGGTGCTTCTCCTTGCGGTTGGTGACGATCCACAGATAGGTGCTGATGCCGGTGTTGTAGAAGAGTTGATCGGGCAGGGCGACGACAGTCTCCAACCAGTCGTGCTCGATGATCCAGCGGCGTATTTCGCTTTCCCCCGATTCGGCGGCTCCCGTGAAGAGGGGCGATCCGTCAAAAACGACCCCGAGACGGGTGCCGCCTTCCTTCGCAGGCTTCATCTTGCTGATCATGTGCTGCAGGAAGAGTAATGCGCCATCGTTGATACGGGGATATCCCGCACCGAAACGCCCGCCGAAGCCCTGCTCCTCATGTTCCCTTATGATGAAATCCCTTTCCGTCTCCCACTTGACACCGTAGGGCGGATTGGCAAGCATGTAATCAAAACGCTGCTGGGGGAAATGGTCGTCGGTAAAGCTGTTGCCGAAGGCGATATGGCCAATATCCTGACCTTTAATCATCATGTCAGAGCCGCAGATGGCGTAGGATTCGGGGTTGTTATCCTGGCCGAAGACCTCGAGCTGCGCATCGGGGTTCAGCTCGTGCACATAGTCCTCCGCCACGGAAAGCATGCCGCCCGTGCCGCAGGCGGGATCATACAAGGTTTTCACGATGCCTTTTTTCGTAAGGATGTCGGCATCGGGCGTGAAAAGAAGATCCACCATGAGCCGGATGACCTCGCGAGGCGTGAAGTAGTCGCCAGCCGTCTCGTTGGAGGCCTCGTTGAAGCGGCGGATCAGCTCCTCGAAGATGTAGCCCATCTCGAGGTTGGAAACCTTTTCCGGATGCAGATCGATCTCACAAAATTTGGACACGACCAGATAAAGCCTGTCGGCCTCCTCGAGGCCAGGGATTTGTTTTTCAAAACCGAATTTTTCGATGATCTCCCGGGCACGGGTGGAAAAGCCCTGGATGAAATGGACCAGGTTGGCGGAGATATTTTGGGGATCGCCCTTGAGTTTCTCGAAGGTGTAGGGGCTGGTATTGTAAAAAGACAGGCCCGTGACCCTGCGCAGGATGGGATCGATGTTTTTGAGTAGACCGCCTTTGTGTTTCTTCTTCGCTTGCAACACCTTGGCGCGGGTCGGCTCGAGTACGCAGTCCAGACGACGGAGCACGATGAGCGGAAGCATGATGTCCTTGTATTGGTTGGGACGATAGGGACCGCGGAGGAGATCGGCAACCGACCAGATGAAGTTCGCTTTTTCACTGAAATTATTCATCAACCCTCCTGTCGGCGATACGGGCTTACGGTCTGAAAATCGGGATTGCCACCATGACACGCCCCAAAGACAGAATACCGTAAATGTGCCGGTATTCGCAAAAAAACCGGAATGACGGCTGTGATCGGGGTCAGAATATTTATGGCGAATCAGTGGACCAAGTGGGCGGAGTGGGCACGGCATGCCGTGCCCCTACGTGCCATCCCAAGGCACATCACAGCGGCGACAGGAAAAGCTTCCCTCAGCGGGCCTTGTCGTCAGAGCCAGAGGGCAGCCTTCACAGGCGGGATTCTTCTTGCAGAAATCTTTCGCCGTCCACACAATGAGCCCGTGAAACTCCTGATAGTCTTTCAAGTCCTTTTTGAAGTTGTCCTCTATGAGCGTCTGCAAAGGATGATAGGCAATCTTTTCACTGACCAGACCACAGCGTGAAAAAATCCGGCGTGTATAGGCATCAATAACGAAGACTTCTTTATCACAGGCATAAAGCAGGATATCATCAGCCGTTTCAGGGCCTATGCCCTTGAGGAAAAGCAGTTCTTCTCTCAGTTTCGGAAAGGGACGTTGCGCCATCTTCTCCATACTCCCGTCATAATGTTCCAGCAGATGATTGCAGAAAAGACGGACCCGTTCCGTTTTCTGGCGGAAATAGCCGGAAGGGCGCAGCACTTGTTCCACTTCCTCTTGCGGCGCTTCCGTCAATGCCCGGGGATTCAACCAGTCTTTTGTCTTCACATTGTTCAAGGCCTTTTCCACATTGGTCCAGGCCGTGTTCTGGGTCAATATGGCGCCCAGCGCAATCTCAAAAGGACTGTCGCCGGGCCACCAGTGGGTCAGGCCGAAATGCTTTTGCATGCTGTCAAAGATTTCCCGGAGGATAGCGCTTCGTTCCTTCATCATTTCATTCTTTCCTTGTGGCGCAGAAAAGCCACGGCAAGCAAAGTGCAGATTCCCGCTGTCAGAAGCAGCAGCAGTTTGAATCCGGCTGAGAGTCCGGCAAAGATCAGGGCGAGGAGACCGAAGCAAAGCGACAAGGCATACAAACTGAGAACCACCTGACGTTGACTCAACCCCAGAGCCAGGAGTCGATGATGGATATGATGGCGGTCAGGCGTGAAGAAACGGCCATCCCGGACACGGCGGAGCCTTCGAAGAAAACTGAGGCCTGTGTCAAGCAGAGGCACAGCTACTACCATGACCGGAACGGAAAGAGCAATGACAGCTGTTCCTTTCTGCCTTTCCAGTACCGTGGCCGCACCGAGCATGAAGCCCAGAAACAAAGCACCGGCATCACCCATGAAAATAGAAGCGGGATGAAAGTTGTAACATAGGAAAGCCAGACAGCTCCCGATCAAAAAAGCCATGATGATACTGGAAAAGACATAGCCCTGTCGGAAGGAAAGATAAAAGAGAACAGCCGCTGCAATGGCCACCAATCCGGCGGCGAGTCCGTCCAGACCATCAGTGAAGTTGACGGCGTTCATCATACCGGCCACCCACAACGCCGTGATAACAACAGCGAAGCCGCCTATATACACCGTGCCTCCCAAAGGATTGGAAAGGATCACGCTTTTGAAGCCCCAGAAATAAAGGCTCCCTCCGAGAATGAGTTCCAGAGGCAGTTTTATCTTGCTGCTCAGGTCGCAGATGTCGTCATAGATCCCCAGAAGTATCACGGGAAAGCCCACAACGGCCAGGGGATAAAATTCGGGATAAAGCCAGTCGGGCGCAAAAAAGGACAGAGTCGCCAGCATGACCAGCCAGGCAACATAAAAGGCGAGGCCGCCCAGATAGGGAATGCTGCGCTGATGTACTTTTCTATCGTGGTCGGGCTTATCAAGAGCGCCCAGAAAAAGGGCCAGGCGACGGCTGAGAGGCACCAGCAGGAACACACAAAGAAAACTGCCGACACAGACAGCAGCATAGAGCAATAATGGGCCCCTCATGATGGCGACCCTTCCGGCAGGACGGCACAGAGAAGGGGGTGGCCCCGATGGTCGCCGAAGTATTGGGGTGACCAGACCTGCAGGGCGGAACCCGGGGTTGCACCCTTCACCCCTATGGCCGCGAAACTGGCGCGAATGGTCAACACCCGTGCTCTGCGATCTTCCATCATCAAGCGATCGAGACCAAAGAGCAACAGACTTTCTTCCAGATCATGAGTAAGCACACCGGAACCGTCATCACAGACGGCAAACATTCCTGTACAGGGCTCGGGCGCCTCCTTCAAAAAAACATCGAGTCGCCGGCCTTCTTCATGCCGTTCCCAAAGATCAAAGACCTCCACAGCCAGCAGCTCCCCGGTGGAGATATCCAGAAGAGCCACATGGATGCCCCGTTTGTTGTTGCCATAGTCACGGCCGTTGATGAAGAAGCTTGCGCCACGCCGTTCATCAGCACCGCCGCCACTGTAAGCCAGAAGAGGCACCGGACTTGTCACGGCCGTGGAGCCTATTTTGCCTTCTGTGGAAAATATACTCCCGCCCAGAGAAAAAAGAGCAGCCGCCTCTTCCCCGCTCCATTCCGAAGGCGTGGGCAGGCGCAGAGCCCTGGAAAAATGTTTCCAAAGACTGAGCAGAGAATCATCGGCCACAGAGACGGCATCTTTGAAGCTGGTGGAAACAAAGGGTGCGTACCAGTCTTGTTCCTGCAATGTTTTCAGCCCGTCCAGCGAGGGTGCTGACAAAAAATCATAAAAAGCGGCCCGCCCTTCCAGAAAAGATTTTTCATCACTGTCAGCAGGACCGAGCAAGGCCGCACACATACGATATGCATCGGCATGAGGCGGGTTGAACGTGGCGATGCCCTGTCGCAGAACATGCCAGGCCTCTTCTTTCTCCCCTTTGCGGATGAGCTGATCCGCTTTTTTCAAGAACTGCTCCGGTTCAGCGAGAAACTGCTCCCGATAACGGGGATAATAAAAGAAATGGAAGATCAGAAAGACAAGTGCCAGAAGGAGCCACACGACAGCTGTCCGGGCCAAAGGAGACCAGGTTGCCGGAGAGCTTTTTATATTTCTTTTATCGGAGGCCTTTGTCATGGGTACATCTTAGACCAAGAGGCGGAGGAATACCAAGGGGAGAAGGGAAGATTTCAACCACGGAGACACAATGGGACACAATGGATCCACCGAGAAATAAGATGACTTTTTAACCACGGAAATCACTGAACACACGGAAAAAGTACAATGCGGCATAAAAAAGATCTATGGTCTTAACACGTCCATTCTGTCCATTCTGTCCATTCTGTCCATTTTGTCCATTGATCCCATATAAAACCCAAGAGTCAACCCTCGCCCCTCGCAGATCCGTCGGATCGGTCGGATGTGGGATGTGGGATGGGCTCGGGTTGGGGTCAGGGCATTACCGGGGCTCAATGGACGGAATGGACCAAGTGGACAGAGTGGACCAAGTGGACAGAGTGGACCAAGTGGACAGAGTGGACCAAGTGGACAGAGTGGACTAACTGGGCAGAGTGGACTAACTGGGCACGGCATGCCGTTCCCCTGGACAAATAAACTTCTTCGAAAAAATAATGAAAGATGACGGGTAGTAACACGAAGAAGAAAAGTTTTTTTCTGGTCGTCAGGCTGTACGCAAAGGTTCAGAAAAGCCGCGAAAACTTACCTGGGAACGCCAATTTCCACATTGGCAGGACACCCGGGAAAAGACCTTAACTCATGTGGATATTTAACGGGGCCGTAAAGTCTTCATTGATTTCTGATTTTCAGAAGGCATGTTGCCGAAGCACTGTTTACAAATTATCTGCGCACTATACCCGATGTGTGCCAACAGGGACGTTGGCGCTCCCACGTTAGGACCTTCACCGCCGGAAAGTTTTCCAGGGAATGGTCTCGCCGGAGGATTCAAGATAAAGGCAGCCCCTACACCGCAACCAAATCACTTTACACTCCACGTCATTACGCGCCGTTTGCCAATGTGGAAATTGGCGTTCCCAGGTACGCGACGCAAGGTCGTCAGTCCTATCACCTATTCCCTATCACCTATTCCCTATTCCCTATCACCTATAATTACGTCCTTGAAAAAAATCCCCGGCTGCGAAAAGTGATTCTTTATCAGCCGGGGAAAGGAGGAGGAGTAATTTTTTTTAATCTTCAGGGGTTACAGCAAGGGCTTTCTGTTTTTTGTTTTTGTTGTTTCTTCTGGTGAACAGGTCATAGAGAATCGGCACGAGAATCAGGGAAAGGACGCCTGAGGCGAGCATACCGCCCACAGAGGCTATACCGATGCCGTTACGCATTTCCGCGCCTATACCGGTTCCGAGGGCCAGGGGCAGCATGCCGAGAATACCGGCCAGGGTGATCATGATAATGGGCCTGAACTGATCACAGGCCGCATCGATCATGGCTTCATGTCTCCCGGCGCCGCCATCCACCAGTTGATTGAAGCGATCCACAATGAGGATGGCATTATTCACCACAATACCGACGAGCATAACGACGCTCATCATCACAAAAATGGACATGGAATGACCGGTAAAGACCAAGGCCCAGATAACACCGATAAGGCCTATGGGAAGTGTGACAAGAATAAGGAAGGGCTGTTTGAAGCTCTCCAAGAGTGCAGCCAGGGTCAGAATAACCAGGACAATGGCAATGAGGCCGGCCTCTCCCATTTCCTCCTGCCCTTCCGCCATCACTTCATATGCTCCGGAATAGTTATGTGTATACCCGGGAGGCAGGAGATTGTTTTCCAAAATCATTTCATCGAGCACTTCCACCGCTTCACCCAGTGAAAGGGTCGGACTGAGATCAGAAAATATTTTTGAAATACGTGATTTGTCCACCCGTGGGATCTGGATGGGGGTGGTTCCTTCCTCAACCGTGCTGACCGTATTGAGAGAGATGGGTCTGCCCGGCACAGCGGGGAAGAGAAAATCGCGAATCTGATCTTTGCCTTCTTCATCAGAAAACTTCACAACAATATCATAATTCCGAGCATCTTTTTTGTAGGTGCCCGCTGTGATCCCTTCGAGATTACCACGGAGCATGAGACCCAGTTGCACGGGCGGGACTCCCATGTCGGCCAGAACAGCACGGTTGGGGAGTACACGCAACTCCGGTTTGCCCGGACGAACTGTGGAGTCAATATCGACCAGATCCGGATTGGTTCCCATATGTCTGATGACGTCCATGGCGAGGGTGTCCAGCATATCCAGATCAGTACCGACGATTTCCATTTGCAGGGGGGCTTCCTGACCACCCATGAAGGAAGGCTGTCCCACGCTCAAAATACAATCGGGGAAAAAGGCCAGGCGTTTCCGGGCGTCAGCCATGAGATCGTCCAGGGTTTCTTTACGTTCCGTACGCTCGTTGAAGCGCAGCAGAATCTGGGCAAGATAGACCCCTTCGGAGGCACGACCGAAACCGGCCTCCACTTTTCCCACACGGGAAGCATAGTGCTTCAAGTGGGGCATGGTTTTCAGAAGGTCTTCCATATCCTTCAATTGTTTCAGGGTCGTCTCCATACTGTAATAGGTGGGGAATTCGGCTTTCACAAAAATCTCGCCGCGGTCCGGATCGTTGGACAGGGACATGCCCAGACTTTTCGCTGCACCCAATGAAAATACGAAGAGGCCGGCAATGGCCAGCACAATGAGAAGCCCCACAATACGGAAACGCTCTGTAACCACCAGTATGCTACGGTACGCCAGTGTGATCTTATCAAAAACCCAATCCCAGGCCCGTTGCATATAGACCAGAGGATTCTTGGAATCTTTATTCACAGGTCGCAAAATCAAAGATGCCAGGAGCGGGGTCAGGGTAAACGAGATAAAGAGAGAAATAATCGTCACAACCAGCATGGTGGTGACAAAGGGACTGATAATGAGACCTACCATGCTCTTCATGATGGCCAGAGGAAGAAGGACCACCATGTTGGTTGATGCGCTGGCCAAGACGGCGATAAAGACTTCTTTGGTTCCAAGCCTTGCCGCTTCTTTGGGCGTGGCTCCCTGATCCAGCCGGGAGATAATGGACTCAATGACCACAATGGAGTTGGTCACGAGAATACCCACTGACAGACCCATGGACATGAGTGTCATGGTGTTCAGGGTAAAGCCCATCATCTGCAGGAAGAAGAGGCCGATGACCAAGGTGAGAGGCATGGTCACGGCAACGATAAAGGTGGAGCGGATGTTATAGAGGAAAAGGAAGAGAATGACGGCTGTCAGGATCACGCCCTGCATGACGTCGCTCCAGGCACTGTCGATTACGGCACGAGTAAAGGTACCGTCATCGGTCACCCATTCCAGATGCATACCGCCGGGAAGCTCCTCGTTGATGACGCTGATAGCCTTCTGTACTTCGTCCACCACAGCCACAGCATTGGCTTCCGCACGCTTCACCACCTGAATGGAGATGGAAGGCTCGCCATCGAGGAAGGCCGCTTCGCGCAATTCGGCGGTGGTCATATAGGCACGGCCCACATCACGGACATAACAGCGCTGGCCATCTCCTCCGGCAATTTCCAGATCGTTGATGGCTTCCGCGTCCTTGAAGTCCCCATCAAATTTCACGGAGTATTCAGAGCCATTGGCACGGACGCGGCCTGAAGGAATGGTGCGCACACCTGCTTGCAACGCTTCCACCACATGGAGGGAAGTAAGACCGCGGGCGGCCAGTTTTTCGCGGTCCAGCTCCACATGCACTTCTCTTTTGGCACCGCCGACGAGGCTCACATCAGCCACACCGGTAATGACGGTGAGCCGATCGCGCAGAGCGTTGTCAGCGAAGTCGAAGAGCTCTTCTATACTCGCATCGCCGGTAAGCGCCAGAGTGATAATGGGCTTGGAGTTGACGTCAAACTTTACGACTTTAGGGTCTTCCACATCATCGGGAAATTCATTTCGGACCAGGTCGAGCTTTTCACGGACGTCCGTAGCCGCAATATCCACGTCAATTCCCAGATGGAATTCGAGCAGGGTTTGACAGGCATTCTCAATACAGGTGGAGTTCACATGCTTCAACCCGGAAATGGTCACCATCTGGTCTTCAATGCGCTTGGCCACATCCGTTTCAATTTCTTCAGGAGTAGCCCCGGGATAAATGGTGATGACCGTAATGACCGGAACGTCCACGGATGGCAGCAGTTCCAGACCCATTTTACGATAGGCATTGAAGCCGAGAATGGACAAAGCGATGATGAGACAACTCATGGCGACAGGACGTCGCACACTCAGATCTGGAAGTGACATCAAGCGCCCTCCTCTGACAAACGAACAAGACTGCCTTCTTCAACCATGAACTGTCCCATGGTGATAATGGGCATACCTTCAGTGAGGGAATCGTTCAACACTTCCGTCCAGCCCGCTGTTTCCAGACCCCGGGTCACTTCCATACCACGGGCTGCTTTGTCTGCTACAGTATAAATCTGCTCCTTGCCAGCCCGCTGCTGAATCGCCGGTGTGGGTACGCCGAGAGCTTCACGGGTGACAAGTACTGCATTGGCTGTGACGAGCGCACCAGGCGCCACGGTATCAGGCGGATCGGGAATCAGGCAGCGCACCTCAAAGGTACGCAAGGTCGGTTGGATTTCCGGACTCTTGAAGGACACGGGAAAGGCGCCCAAGTCCACCTCCTGGGTCTGGAGATGCAATTTGGTTTCTTCCGCCACTATGCGTGAGTAGAATTCGGCAGGCAGGAAAACGGAGAGTTCCAGCAGATTACGATCGACAATACGGATGAGGGGTTGTCCGGCCGGGCCGAACTCCCCTTCCTCTTTCATGCGGGCGCTCACAACGCCGTTCATGGGCGCATAGATGAGAGAGTCCTCACAGGTCTTCTGTGAGATGGCCAGAGCAGCTTCGGCCTGGACGGTCTGTTCAGCAGTCACGGCAACGCCGACTTTCGCGCGTTCCAGCCCTGCTGAAGCCACTTGGAATCCGGAGTCCACTTTTTCCATGGCGTCCGGTGTGATGGCCTTTTCATTGTAAAGCCGTGAATACCGTTCAAAGTCCAGTTTCGCTTTGTCGTACTGGGCCTGTACACTGGCCAACTGCGCCTGGGCATCTTTTTCGGCTGAGCGGGCCATGGCCAGGCTTTGTTCCGAAATAGCCAGAGCACGTTCCACTTTGAACTTGTCTATCTGGAAAAGTTTTGTTTTACCGGCCTCAACCACGTCGCCCACATCAACGAAAAATTCGGTGATATTGCCGTCAATGAGCGGGGTGACCATGGCCGTGTTTTTAGCGGACAAGGTTCCCTGGGCGGTGATCTTTTCTTCAAAGAGCCGTTTTTCCACAGGAGTCACGCGAATGGAAACCGTTTTCACAGCTTGTTCCTGAGCCGCCACTCCCTGAGGTTTGGGCGAACATGCACTCAAAGACAGGCCCAGGCCAAGCAGCAGGAGAGTGCTGCCGTAAATCCATTTATTTATTTTCATTGGGGGGATACCTCTTCTCCGCGAAAGGTGGCGCCCATAATATTACGCGCCACAGCCGCAGCCACTTGTTTCATATATTCAGCGGCAACCACTTGTGATGCCGCACCATCCCGACGGGATCTTGCTTCCAGAAATTCAGATGTATTGATGAGTCCTTCGCGAAAACGTGCTTCCGCTTCGCGCAGACCGGATTCAGTCGCTTCAAGAGCCACAGAGGCCAAAGCCGCATCAGCCGCCGCATTGTCCACCTGGAGCCGGGACTGGAAGAGCTGTGCCATGAGAGACAGACTTTCCTGCTCCCGAGCCAGATAGGCCCCTTTACGTTCCAGCCTTGCGGCTTTGTATTCGTTGATATTGGCGAAACCATTGAACAGGGTCATCATGCCGGTAAAACCGGTAGCCGTCATATAAGGGTATGTGTTTTTGCTGTTGGTGGTATGAGTTCGCGCCGAAAAGACAGCCAGTATGGGCAGAAATTCTGTAATGGCGATCTTGAGCTTGTCTTCTTCCACGGCCACCATCCGGTCCGCTATGGACAAGCGGGGGTGATGAAGAAGCATATACTGAAGCCAGTCCTCCAGTTCCCCTTCAGGCAAGGAAACAGGCATGTCTGCTTTCAGCTCCAGAGAAGCCAGAGGTGAAAGGCCCATCACTTCCAGCAGACCTGAACGTGCGTCAGCCAGTGCATTCTTGTTTTTGAAACAATCGCTTTCTCTCGCCTGTACCAAGGTCCGAATCTGCAGAAGCTCGGACTCCAGCACAAGCCCTTCCTTATAAAAAGATTCCACTTCGCCACGCAGCGCTTCAGCCGACTCCAGCTGCGAGGCCAGTGCTTTGCCCCCTTCTTCCAGGGCCAGACACTGAAAATAAAGAGCGGTCACATGAAGTGCGATCATCTGGCGCGTATAATCGGAGACCAGCGCACCGATGGCTTCTCCATGACGGTGGGCATCATAAAGAAACCAGGTTGCCGGAGCAAAGACAGGCATCTGAGCCTGCACAGCCGTATCCTTTACGATACGATCCTGAACGGCCACGGAAAAAGGCCCGAGCATGGAAGAAGAAGGTGTCTTGTTCATTTCCGTAAAGGTGTAGTTCAGGTCTATGGCGGGCAGAAAGTTTGAAAAGGCAACCAGCCGATTCAGACGCGCTATACGTGCCTGCACGTCGGCGGACTGAACATCAAGATTGTTATCCAGAGCGATGGCAATGCACTGCTCAAGATCCAGAGTGGAAGAATCACCCAGAGCCGCCGCTGTGCGGGCTTCTATTTCCGCACCAAAAGAAATTGCGTGATCAGAGCGAAGTGCTTCGCTGTCGAAGCGAGCACATCCCACGGCGACAAAACAGCACAGCATTCCCTGTAACAGGCGCATCAGAGATTTATTCTTCAAAACAATCATCCTTCAATGATTCAGGCAAGGGAAGATCCAGACCTTTCAATAACAAACGGGACAAATGACGGTAGACCGTCTCCACAAATTCCGAATCATAAATGTTCTTCTTGGGCACATACTGCGCAAACTGTTCAGAGAATACATAATGGCCCAGTTGACCCAGAAGCGTATCGGTCCAGCAACGGGCCTCCGTTTCGGTCATGGAGGGTTTGCACAAACGAAATACTTTCGTTACCTGATCCAGATCGGGAACGATGATTTCCTCGGCCAGCTTACCCAAAGCCGGAGTGGGGTTGAGCAGCATACGCATGAATAATCGGCCATACCAACGGGGATGGGCATCAGGAAAAAACTGGCGCATACGCTCTTCAATCAATTGACAGACAACATCAGCGCAGCGCATAGGATCACTACGCCACTCCTCAGTCCTGGTGAGCAATTCACCGGCCAGGGTACAACGGATCTGATTCATGACATGGCGTACCACTTCCATATACAGATTGTCTTTGCTTCCGAAATGGTAATGAATGGCCGCAATATTCGCTTTGGCTTTTTTGGCTATGGCGCGTATGCTTACGCCATCAAGCCCGGCATCAGCGAAAAGTTCGCCTGCTGTCTCCAATAAAATATCTTTTGTTGCCGGCGCGGCGCCGTCCATATCATGTCTCCTGAGAAATGTCCCCTGCAAACAGTATGATCAGGCTGCAAGCCTGACAACTTACGAAGTTGAAGTATACACAAAACGATCGTTTGAATCAAATGTTTGATCCGCAGTAAAAAAAAGCTTTACTTTTGCGTCCTTCTCATGTATAATACGTAAAGGTTATGTTGAAACTATCGCTGGTTTTATAAACAGGCAAGTATCAGATCAAGGTATTAAACCAAAGGAGAAGTGTTATGAAAAAAAGCGTAATCATGTGGATGGTCGGACTTCTGGTTCTCTCCAGTGTTGCTGTCGGTGTTGCTATTGCAGCCAGTGATGCAAGTAGCGATGCTGAAGTTGTGGAAACACCGCAGGTCACCTTGGTTGACAGTGCTGTTATTGACGGTGCCGGTGGTGCTGGCGGAGCAGCTGGTGGTGCTGGTGGTGGAGCCACAGGCGGCGGCGGTGCAGATGTGAATGTAGCTCAGTACTAAGCTCTGTTCTTTTTCGATTAAAAAATTAACACCCGGATTTCTGATGAAGCCCGGGTGTTTTTTGTTGAAGAGCGAAACAGTTTTTATAATCACGCACTGAAAAACAACAGCATAGCCATGAAGAGTCGCAACAATCCGAAGATGGCATGTAATCCGATGAAGGTCAACGGTACTCCTGAAATAAAAAATATCAGGGCACCGCTTTCAAATATATTTCCCATTCCCGCCGATTGATACAGCATATACGCTCCGCTTGCCGGTATCAACAAGCTGACAGCCACTGTTAAAAAACCTTTACCAGTAAACAAGTACTGTCGTGCCAAGGTCCTGATCCAGGCGTTCTTCCGGTCAATTCTATTGGAGTGCCTGTGAGCATCTCTCCTTCCCATGGTCCGTGCATAACTGCGCTTATAATCTCTTCGTATTTTGTAGCTTCTGCTCATTTCAAAACTCCTTTGCAATTCTCAAGACACCACTATACTTCATCCCCATGAGCACCTTGTCAATAAGGGAAACTCAGCTGTGGATTTTTCATCCGCCCGGATCCCTTATTGTCTGACTGCAACAAATGTTCTATGTATGCTTTCCAGGGTGCTACCCATTTTGTCGCGATCATTTTTTTCTGCGCTTCCATCCTGCAGCAATAGTGATAGGCCAACTCCAACCACTCTCCACTTAGAGTACTGTTTTTATTACGGAAACTTTCAGCGGCCTGCAAGAGAATACTGATATGCAGCAAGGCGATGAGTCCTTTGGAAGTTTCGAGCGTCTCATGGGCCTTCTTGAAATCTTCTTCCGCACCCTCCCAATCACCCAGAGCACTACGGACAGCTCCTCTGTATTTCAATGATAGGGCGTAAACCCATTCCATATTTGGCATGCAGGGGGGCAAATCAATCCGCGGCAAGCGCAAATCAGGCAATCCCAGTAACAAATGGCGATAAGCTGCAAGCCATTGTGCCCGCTGAAAGTAAGGAGCGCTGCCAGTGCTCTGACAGACTTGGCGTGTCTCTTCAGTTTCCTCTTCGCTAATGGTTTCCGGACAGAGCAATGCTTTTGCGAGATAGAGATAACAACTGTCCTGGCCTATATCCTCAGCACTTTCCGCCAAGTCCCGAGCCTTCTGAAAATCCATACGAGCCTGAGAACACAGAGCGTAGCGTTCTTCCTCTTTTTCAAAACCAAGATTCTCATAGAGAATAACCTGTCCGCGGGTTCCATGAAAGCGCATGCGCAAATCCTGACCGGTAAAGCTGTCCGGAATACGGACCTGCACTTCTTTCAGGATCTCTTGTGCTTGTTCGTATTCCTGCATATCTTTCAATGTAATGGCATAACGGATACAGGCATGGAGTTTTTCGTTCTCGTCAAGTCTGGAGTCCATCGCTGCTTTTAGCCGGCCCCCCGCCTCTTCGGTTTCACCGAGATGATTGTGAACAGCTCCCAAATGCAGAGAAATGGTCATCTGAAGTGCCTGAGATCCTGTCTTGGTGGAACAGCCTGCAGCTTTCAGACGATCCTGCAGGTACAACAATCGATTCTTAGCCTTCTCATATTCGATGGAACCAAATCTTATCTGAGTGCCCAGCTTGTCAACTTCCTCCTTTATTTTATTTAAATCTATCGGCTTCAAGTCTTCCAAAGTTCTTCGCACATGATCATTAACAGACTCCTGTGCTTGAATAAAGACATCTCGGGAATTGTCTTCTGCGGCCTCCCCAAAATAAGGCAAAAGAATCTTTTTAACCCCCGTTTCGGTAAAGGCTGCATACTTTTTTCCATACATTTCCGGATCGTTTTGATAAAGTGCTCCCTGATCCAGTACTCCGGAAGCCATACAATCAAAGACAGTAAATTCCGATGCTTCTTTCCTTTTGACCAGAGCAAGAAAAACAGCCAGCCCCAAACTCTCTCCAAAGAGCAGGTCACTGCAGTCCCCCTGAAGCGTATGAAAAACCACAGCCGTTTTTTCCTGAGATCTATAGTCGTTCTGACGGGCAAGATTCAATCCCGCCTGAATCCCCGTATTCAAATGACTGAGGGCGATGCCGTCGGCCGTAAATGCACCTTCATTTCTGTGCTGCACCAGTTTGAAGGGTAATAAAATACTTTCGGACAGTGGCAGTTCAGGAGCTTTCGTTGAAACAAAGATTCCAACTCCATCTGCTCCCAGCCAGTGATTCAAGCGCATGTTCACAGCAGCTGTATAAGAGTTTGGCAGTAGGTTTCCGTGGAAGCTGAAAGTGCGTTGATAAAGATTTTGTTTTGCCCAGGAAAGAATCAACTCTTCATCAATATGAGCGTGACGAAGGATATCCAGACAATGCTGCTGCTCCCTTTCCCAGGCCGGGCCGGTCATCCCGCCAAAGAGCCATAAGCGGTGGGTTGCTTCTACGGCTATAGACTCCAAATCATCGGCTTTCGATAAGCGTGCGGCCATCAGCGCCAGAGCTTCCGAAGAAAGCAATTGTCGCAGGCCGGGCGCTTCCGTTCTGATCTTAGCCCTTAAAACAACCAGAGTCCCGAAATCACACATCGGACATTTTACCCTCAACCCACGTGCCATCAGTCATACGAAGGCAGATTTCTGTTGCAGAACCCAAGCTGAAAATGGCTTTACCTTTAACCATGATCGCCAGTTCCCCGTGGTCTTTGGCCATAATGGCGGCCCCTTCCATTTCTTCGGGAGAACCCATGTCTAATTCCAGTTGCCATTCTTTTTCAGAAATACGGCTTAAAAAGAAACTGTATTCGGGCATATCGCTATACAGCATGATCCCCTTCTGCGGGACTTCAGTGTCACCTCTTGCGGCGAGCCCTTCGCTGAGAGGAAGCATCTCCGGACGCTTCTGAACTTTACTTCTCGCTTCGAAACGCTCTATAACCTCCAGCACATTGCACAAGACAGCAACTTCTTCTTCCTCTTCATGCAAAAGCATGAGCGCTTCGCCACGCAGCGGCGCAGTAGCAGCGATTTGAAATTCCTGGTAGGCATATCGGGGATCGATTAAAAATTGGAGGCTGTGTGATTTTTCTTCATCGCGTTCCTCAGAAAGAAGCGCTTCAGCCAGGACATCAAGCTCATCTTCCAGAAGACGGCCTACACATGTTTCAAGTCTCGAAACAGCTACAGGCTGTTCGTTCCACAAAGGCAAGACGAGGTCAGAATGATAATCGCAAGAAGGAAAAACAAGATCTCCATCCATGGCCAGGGCGGACCAATCATGAAGAGGAATGGCCTGTGCTGTTCGTTCCCCTTCTTTCGGCGTGGAAACGAGAAGAACGGTATCTGGGACGGGATACTTTTCATCCAATCCTTTTTGTTCCAGCAACCAAATTGTTCCAAAACACTTGGGCAATTCCGCACAGGACTCAAAAAGTTTTTGCTTGCGATCCAACTCCGGCTTTTCTTCCGCAAGACGTGCTTCAAAATATTGCTGGCTTCTTAACAATACCTGGTCATCATGCTCTTCGAATTCTTCAGAAGAATACAAGTCTTCCTCTTCCTCTTTTATGATAACCGCCAAGGCATCAAGATGCTTTAACAGGTAACTACCGGCGGTGGGCTCAATCAAATCAATAAAGTCCAGGACTTGTCGGCTGTCTCTGAAAGAGCCATATAAAGCGTTGTGAACATGTTCTTCCACGGCGTTTTTTCGGAAAAACTCTGGATTATTCATATCTATATCTTTCATCTATGGTCGTGGATATGCTTCCTGTCGAAACAGGCTCCTCCTTCCACGGGAAAATTCATTTCCATAAGAGGACTATCGATACTTATTCTTTAAGTAATCTTTACTCTTTTTTTCCGGAAGGCCAGGGATACTGTTGCTCAAAGTCCATGATCAACTCGCCCAGGGCCGTTAAAATGGCTTGTCGCTCCTTCTGATCACAATCTTCCAAAGTCTGAAAAAAGATCTTCTGAAGCGTTTTTCGACGGTCTGAAAACCGCTTCACTACGGCACCGTGAAAGGCTCCCCACTCCATGATTTCCTTTTCTGTTTTCTTCCCTGCTTTAAGCTTTTCAACCAGAAGAAATCGATCAGAAAAACCTGTGCGATCCCATAACAATGCAGCGCTCTCTTTCCCCAAAAGTTCATAGGCAGGATCCAAACGACGACTGGGAGCAAGAGCATCAGAATATTTGTCACTTTCGTCCTTTTTCACGCCGGGCGGAAGATCAGAAAATGAACCTGCTACACCACTATAGATATCTTGCGGGAACAAATCCGTTAATGCTTCAGCCAAAGTTTTTCTTGCAGGAGATTCATTAAAATGTTCATGAACCAGATTCCTGACTGTACATAGATCCTCCGTAGAGAGCAAAGGATGATCATATTTACTCTCCGCAGAATATAGCTTCAATACAATCAACTGGCGCACATCTTCTTCCGGATGGCTTTCTTCAGGAGTTCGTATGGCGATGTTTTCTTTAAGGAAGCTCAGTACTTTTTCAGTGGTTAAACTGGAATTCTTCGGAAAATCATTCTGATCCTTGGTCTCTGCACGGGCCAACCTCTTGTCAATTTGATAGAGGAGACTGTTTTTTCTATAGGGCTCAAAGTATTTGTCGAGAAATTGGGGTTTGACGTGTCGAATGCTCTTAATCGGATCTTTTTCAAACATCTTTTTTCGAAAAGGATCAGATAAGTATGTATAAAAGTCTGTGGAGATTTCCTCTCTCCAAGTAGGATTCTGTTGGTTCAGAAGCCTTTGTTGTGCTCCAGAAAGCTTGAGGAAACGAAGACAGCTGTTTTGGTAAGCTTTCTTTTCTTTCATGGACATTTCCGGTGCATCTGCTTCCGGAAATAGCAGTCGTTTCAAATATCGGATTAAAGGAATCTCTTTTTTCATGAGACCGTGTCTCTCCCCGTCTTATTTTCAGAGCCCAGATCAAACAGAGCCATGCGCATACGCTGGTTATGAAAGACTTTTTTAGAATCAGCAAGGTCTGTCTGTACACTCTCAGGTTTGCAGTTTCTTTCCAACAGGACCAGTTGCTTCATTTCACTATCGGTCAATCGTGTTTTCTTCATATGCCGGTTTTGCATGAGAGCACTCTTGCCCCAGGCCATATGGGGAGGAACAGGAAATCGGATTCCCACGGAGAAATAGCTTGTCCGCTTCGGATCGTCTATACCCTGAATGGCCAGTTCACAGCGTTTGAGTCTCTTCGGTCGCGAATGACCATGGATCAGGATAATATAGTGACGGAAGAGACACTGCACCAGACCGGGATGCCTTTTACGACTGGTCATGGGATACTTTTGATCGATGGAGCAGTGGTGCCAAACCCTCTCATCGACCCAATAGAGGGAACCCCTTTCAATAGGGGATTCCTCTTGCATGAGCAACTGAATTGCCTTTTGTTGTGGATGGTCTGCAAACATCTTGGCACCTCCCCTGATTATATTTTCTTCGTATCTCAGATAATACCATGAATGTCTTCTCTCGTGATAAAAAGTCTTCTCTACTTGCCTTCACAGATATAAATCCACCGGTGCTGGTGGGCTGCATCGGCCGCAATGGCCAGCGTCCCGTCTTCAATCTGCGCATGGAGCTGATCGCCGCGGCTGCCCGGCGTCGGGCCTTCCGCATAGACTTCAGCCGACACAGTGGAGGGATCCAGAGGCAGGCGCAGGGTACTCGCTCCGATATAGTATAAAATCATGGTGGCTCCATGAGATACTTTTCTGTCCTCGCGCAGCGGTGCCCAGGCAATGAGACGCATGGGCTTGTCAGCAAAATCCGTCGTTATCCCGTCAATAGTGACAGATCGGGTATTCATCCCGGCGAAAGCGGCCAGACGTCCTTTATCATCGCATCGGAAGGTCATGGCATTGACACCCTCATAACTCACCTCTCTTCCCTGAATTCTGAAGTCCTGAAGCCGCAGTTCATTACCAGGCAGGGTGATCCCTTCCAGGAATGCTTTGTCTTCTTCGGCTTTGCGCGCGAAGCCGCCGGGCCAACTCTCTTCCAGATCTTTCAAATGAGGTGCCACCGCCAGAGCGCCATTGGGAAAACGACAGCAGATATAGGGCGTTGTCCGGGACAGGTATTCCGTGTTGTCGTTGAATCCTGTAAAAGTCTCCGTGGACGGATAAGCACCCAGAGTCTGGAGAATATCAAACCAGCAACGGGTCTCGTATCCGAGGCTTCCCGACTGATCGTCACGGGGACGGAAAGTGAGTGCGATGACAGAACCTTCTCCCAGACTCCGTTTCGTTCCCACAATGAAATTTCCTGTTGTGGCGATCACCTCCGTTGACTCCGCCGGAGTGAGAGGATAGAGACGGTCCACAATGAAATCGGTGAGTATGGTCATTTCCGGAAGACCTTCGAGTGTTCCGGAAAACCGGATCTGTCTTCCCGGTGCGAGAAGGCCATCCTGAATGGTCGGTTCATAATCGGCACCTGTCAGTTGACTCCACCGTTCATAAACAGGGCTTCCATCTCTGGCCAGAACAGGTGGCGGCCCCGACCAGATGACACGACCTCCTTTTGCAGCCAGACGCTCCATCCAGTCCAGAAGCAGGGGCTCCGGAAAAGGCTCAAACAAGCTTACCAGAGTGGTGAATTTCCGGCCACCGAGAATAATGGCGCCTTCCTCCACACGGCCCTCTTCAAGCAATTTCTCCTGGGTCACATAGTTGGCATAGGCATATTGGGTCATCCAGCTTCCGAAGCGCTCATTGGCCGCCACCAGATCCAGCGGATACAGCATGAGCACTTCCACATCCCGGTGTTCCATGTCCTGTACCATACCGAACATGGGCTGACCGGCCGCTCCGAAGCTGTTCACCACAGCCTGGCGGCGTTCGCTGATTGCCTGAGGCATGCCCCAATGGGCACCATAGGCATAGGGAACGCGGTTGAGGATACCGGTGGAACAGGCCAGCGTCAGGCCGAAATAATTTCTGTCAAGCCATCCCCCTTCAGCATGGTCATTTCCGCCTCCCGTGAGGAAATCATTCCACTTGAAATAATCATGACAGGCCGAAGCCGCCTGATGTACAGTACAGGACCAGCGGAAATTGGAGGTGTATTCATATTGATGGGCGGGATGGTGCTGCCGTTCCACATACCACTGGTCAATGGTGGGACTTTCCGCCCAGGTGGCGTGGGCCCGTGCTTCCAGCAGATGACCCATGCGCTGTTCCAGATGTTTTTTCGCATCCGTAAAAAGGTCCACAACCCCATTCTGTATCAGACGATAGTAGTTGGATCGAAAAAGAGCCGTACGCCGCACCTCTTCGGGTGAGGCACCGAAAACATGCTGAATATCCAGAGTAGCCGTCAGATTGGATGCGGCATCTTCCTGACCATGAACAAAATAAACGAGATACTTGGCGAAGTCCTCATATTCCTGACCATACAATTGGGCAAAACGTTTTTCGAAACCTTCACTCACATAACGCACTGCAAACTGATCGTGGTCATGATGGCCGAAATAATTCCAGTCCTGTTGGATATGCATCTCATCGCTGTAGAGTCCATGAAGCAGCACACCGGCATCGGCATAGCGATCGCCCAGTTCTTTTAAATAGGGCAATGCTGTATTGCTGAAGTAATCCATCTCAGGGCTGTGGTATTGCTGTACAACGAGGATACGATTTTTTCTGGCAATGCCAGCAGTACCATGAACACGGATACGGACGGCTTCATAGTCACCCGATTTCCGGCGGTTGTTTTCAAATATCTGCACAGTGGCTGTGTCTGAGATATCGACAATGCTTCTTGGTGGAACAGCCCTGTAAGGCGTGCCGCCGATATGCTGTTCTTCGAAAGCGAAAACCCGTACTCCGGCGTCTTCAATGGCTACGACTCCTTTGTTATTCGCCCAGCTTGACTGCCGCCAGAGTTCCACACTGTACTCCCCTGTCTTTTCATCACAGATGCCTTTTCGGAAGTGCATCCACCGCCCCTGCTCGCCTGTCTGTTCATGATATCCCGCTCCGATTTCCAGGGGCGACAACAGACTCAACTCCAGACCCAGTCCATACTCCTGCATGAAATGGCTGATCCTGGCGATGAGTTCCACGTACTCAGGCCGATCCGGAGTGAGAAGACGGGGGGCCTTCTGTCCGCCTTCACGATATTGGCTGAAAAAATAATCGAAGGCCAGCTTGACAGTCCTGTACCCGGCCGCCTGAGCCTTTTCACAAATCTCACGGAGACTTTCCACACGCTTCGTGAAGGTGAGACTCAAATCAACGGGCGTATCTCCCTCGGCCAACTGGCGAAGTTGTTCGTCACTGATGAGGATAATGCCGGGAGCAGGAAGCATGAAGGCAAAAGCGCCGGGATAGGCGGCCATCTCGCCCTGATAGACTTTTTCAACAACCACGGCATCCGGCTTTCCTTCTTCCGCTCTCACTGAAGGCGATGCAAAAAGAAAGAGAAGACAAAAGAAAAGAGACAATGAACAAGTTGTTTTTCTGAGTACACCCATGGCAAACAAATTCCTTTCATGGAACTGACAAAGCAATACATTGTGAAACCCACGAAGAGTGGAAAAGCTTTCAGACTTCTTCAGGCTAGCATATTTTCATTGGAAGACGATAATTTTATTCCATGGACACTGGTGTCCAAATTAAGGAC
>LSQX01387858.1_pt1 | contig 21454 bp, 18 predicted proteins | sample 654561 | NCBI WGS metagenome assembly LSQX01 (sample SAMN04489861, study PRJNA283612) | anaerobic digester metagenome | isolation source: 4 biogas reactors fed with cattle manure at either 37C or 55C with and... | place: Denmark: Kongens Lyngby | collected 2014 | reverse complement strand
TACACCAGATTTGACCATAACTCGTTTTATTCTTGTTGTGAGCTGTTTTTGAAAGCATAAAATAGGTTAGGTTCACCCACGACATAAATGTTTCCTTGCCCGTCCATGGTGACCCCTTCTCCCTGTTTGATGCTGTTATCTAAACCGTTAAAGCCGCGTAAAAAGCTGATAAAACTCACTGGCTTAAAGTGTTCATCCAGCTCTAGAAGCATGCTTGAGTCATCGGACAGTACCAGCAAGTGTCCGGTGCGCTGGTTAAAGCTCAAGCCGGAAATATCCCGCACAATCAGGCTGTCGGCAGGCAGTGCAGTCAAGGTGCCAAATTGGTTGCTTTCCAAATCAAACTCAAGCGCATAGAGCGTATGTGGGTTGCGCTCCTTAGCCAAAATAAAACGACTGTGCAAACTATCCCAAGCGATGCCTTCTAGACCTTTGTTGCTGGGCAGCATCAGCTCCGGTAGTGGTTCAGCGAGATTAAATTGTAGTGCTTGACTGAGGTCAATATGGTTTTCTTGTGGTAAAGAAAAAATCACCAGAGTACCGCGGCGTTCATCCACAAGAGCAAAGCGCCCGTCCGGTAATGCAGCGATACCCTCAGGATTAGAAACGCCTTGCAAGTCAATTTCGCGCATCAGCTCGCCGGTTAAGCTCAGTTGTCCCAGCTTTGGTATTTTTCCAGTGATGGTGAACAGCGTGTTACTAGGTGCGTGCCAAGTCAGACCAGATGTTTCTGCTTTTTTTAATCGTGCAATCGGTTTGGCTTGAATGACCGCTTGGTAATCACTGAGCCAAATGCTGGATGTTTGCTCTTGTTGTGAGGTGAGTTGCTCTTTGAAAAGCTGCAGCAGACGATCGTCATAGTGCAAGTAATGGCTTACCGTAACGAGGCACAGCACAACAAGCGCGGCACCAAAATAAAAAAAGTTCTTCCTAGCCAGCATTTGAGTCTCCTTAAAAGGGGGTCAGACTGCTAGCAAGCTAAGAAAGTTCAGTCACGGTTCGGCAGGTGATTATCTGGGCATTGCCTTTGCCCATCCGGCTACGGCAGCGTAGAATCAAGTGTTATTTTCATTCACCAATTTTTGCAGGAAGTTGTCATGCCTGATTACCGCTCAAAAACCTCCACCTTCGGCCGCAATATGGCGGGTGCCCGTGCCCTGTGGCGTGCCACAGGCATGAAAGATGAAGACTTTAAAAAGCCAATTATCGCTGTTGCTAACTCCTTCACCCAGTTTGTGCCCGGTCATGTGCATTTAAAAGACATGGGCCAACTGGTGGCGCGTGAGATTGAACGCGTTGGTGGCGTGGCGAAGGAGTTTAACACTATAGCCGTGGATGACGGTATTGCGATGGGTCATGACGGCATGCTGTACTCACTGCCCAGCCGTGAAATCATTGCTGACTCAGTTGAATACATGGCCAACGCCCACTGTGCCGATGCGCTGGTGTGTATTTCCAACTGTGACAAAATCACCCCCGGCATGTTGATGGCTGCACTGCGCCTGAATATCCCTGCAGTGTTTGTCTCTGGTGGTCCGATGGAGGCGGGTAAAACGAAGCTTTCTGATAACCCGCTCAACCTAGTAGATGCCATGGTGGTTGCCGCTGAAGACTCTGCCAGCGATGAAGAAGTCGCTGAAATCGAGCGTAGCGCCTGCCCCACCTGTGGTTCTTGCTCAGGGATGTTTACCGCTAACTCGATGAACTGTTTGGTCGAAGCTATGGGTTTGGGTTTGCCGGGTAACGGTACTACCTTGGCGACGCATGCTGACCGTGAACAGCTATTTTTACAGGCAGGTCGCACTATTGTTGAGCTGTGTAAGCGTTACTACGAAGACAACGATGAATCGATCTTACCGCGCAACATAGCTAATTTTAAAGCCTTTGAAAATGCGATGACCATGGATATTGCCATGGGCGGTTCAACCAACACCATTTTGCACCTGTTAGCAGCCGCGCAAGAAGCAGAGATTGATTTTGACCTGAAAGACATTGACCGCCTATCCCGTCAGGTGCCAGAGCTATGCAAAGTAGCACCTAATATTCAGAAATATCACATGGAAGATGTACACCGCGCTGGCGGTATCTTTGCCATTCTTGGCTCGTTGGCGCGTGGTGGTTTACTGCACACTGATGTGCCTACAGTACATAGCCCGACCATGGCCGATGCCATTGCCCAGTGGGATATTACCCAAACTCAAGATCCGGCGGTGCATGAGTTTTATAAAGCTGGTCCGGGCGGCATTCCGACGCAAACGGCGTTCAGCCAAGCCACACGCTGGCCGAGCTTGGATCTGGATCGTGAAAACGGCTGTATCCGTAGCATCGAGCACGCCTATAACCAGGAAGGCGGCTTGGCCGTACTCTACGGCAACATTGCCGAAGATGGCTGTGTGGTTAAAACCGCCGGTGTGGATCCTTCCATTTGGGTGTTTGAAGGCACGGCGAAAATCTACGAAAGCCAAGACTCAGCGGTAAAGGGTATTTTGGCGGACGAAGTCAAAGCCGGCGATGTGGTGATTATTCGCTATGAAGGGCCTAAAGGCGGTCCGGGCATGCAGGAAATGCTGTATCCAACCAGCTACCTGAAATCCAAAGGCTTGGGCGAGCACTGTGCCTTGCTGACGGACGGTCGTTTTTCAGGTGGCACCTCGGGCTTATCCATTGGTCATGCTTCTCCAGAAGCGGCGGCTGGCGGTGCTATTGGCTTGGTGCAGGATGGCGATAAAATAAAAATTGATATCCCAGCGCGCAGTATTCAACTACAGGTCAGTGATGCTGAGCTCGCCGAGCGCCGTGCGGCGCAAGATAAGAAAGGCTGGAAGCCGGTTGAGCTGCGCCCACGCAAAGTAAGTACCGCGCTAAAAGCCTATGCATTGCTGGCTACCAGTGCTGACAAAGGAGCAGTACGTAACAAGGCTATGCTAGAAGACTAACGCAGCAGTCACTGGCTAGCCCTAGGGTTAGCCAGTGAATCTGTAAGCAAGCTGATCAATACCAGCGTTTTTCAAGACCAGGACGGCGACGAAAACGTTTCATGGTCCACATGTATTGTTCTGGCCAGCGACGCACATAGCTTTCCAGTACACGCCCCAATGCAGCGACCGAGGTTTCAACCTCAGTGCTATACATATCATCGGGCGCAGCTTCGAGTAATACTTTAAAGCCGCTACCGTCTTCTAAGCGTACAGCGTGCAGAAATACCGCTGCAACTCGGTCTTGCTTGCCGCCGATCATGCCGGCAATAAACTTACTCGTTAACGCCTGTGTACCAAGAAAAGGTACAAATACGCCAGATTTAAGACTGGGCTCTGGATCTGCAGGGATACCAACTGCACCGCCCTTGCGCACTTCTTTAATGACGCTAATAATGCCTTGCTTGGTGGAGGGTGCAACTTGGTTGCCCATTTGGCGACGCTGTTTTTTTAGTAACTCGTCCAGCGCTTTGAGCTTGGGTGGCCGATAGAATGCTAATGGCTTGCATTGTTTGCTGTAAAAGTGATTAAGCACTTCCCAGTTACCTAAATGGCTGGTAATGCCTACTATGGCTTTGCCGCTGACTATTGCCTGTTGTAAAACTTCGAGTCCTTCCACTGAGCGCACACGTTGTAAGGTTTTCTCTGCTGGCCAAATCCACGCGCAAGCGCTCTCAGCAAACGTTTTACCGATACTCTTAAGGCTTTGGCGAGTCAGTTGGTCAACAGCTTTATTGTCCAACTCTGGAAAGCAGTGGGTTAGGTTGATTTGCGCAATTTTCTTTGAACGATTTGGCGTGACCCACATCAACCAGCCTAAAAAACTACCCAGCCACTGCACTACTCGCCAGGGCAGCAAGGCAATGGCGTGAATAAGAGTTAATGCGAGGACGCCCTTAAGTTTTTCCAAAACAAGCTCCTAATTACAACTATCTACTGGGTAGGCTAAGCTCTTTGCCACAGCGCATAATATACTTTGCCTGCATGCTTTTCACGGTGTAGTAGCCAGCTGTGTGGCACAGCCAGCATTGAAGGTGCTTGTTCGCTTTCGGTATAGATCCAAGCGTCTGCGTTTAACCATCCTTGCTGTTCTAACAGGTGGCAACTTTTAAGCAATAAATCTTGATGGAAAGGTGGATCCAGTAAGGCGATGTCAAAGCTTTGCTCTGCGGGACGTTCCAGAAAGCTTAGTGCATTGTGTTGCACTACCTGTGCGTTAGTACAGCCTAAAATCTGTAGGTTTTGTTGCAGGCTGTTACAGGCGTGACGGTCCAGTTCGACGGCCAAGCCAGATGCTGCGCCGCGCGATAAACCTTCAAAAAATAGCGCGCCACTGCCAGCAAACACGTCAAGAATATGTGCGCCCGCAATCGTAGGCGCTAACCAGTTATAGAGTGTTTCACGGACGCGATCTGGGGTGGGACGTAAACCCTGCACATCAGGAAAACTCAGTTTGCGCGAACGCCATTGTCCGCCAATAATGCGCAGTTGATTGTTGCTTTGTTTGTGGTTTGCGCGCGCCATCAGTGTTGATGCCCTTGAGGTTGTGCGTTACGAATAACAGGCTCAGGTAAGGGCAGTTGCGGCACACTTGGACCAACTGTCACCACGACCAATGCGTCGGGCTGAATATGATTGCGCAAAGCAGTGTTTAACTGCTCAAGCGTAAGCTGCTGCACATCCTGCATGAGTGTTTCCAGCCAGTTAAGCGGCAGATCATAAAAACCAATAGCACCTAGCTGTCCAACAATAGCTGCATTGCTAGCAGCGCTAAGCGGGAAGCTGCCGAGAAACTCTTGTTTAGCCGTAGCCAACTCGGCTTCGGTGGGACCGTTCTGGACGTACTCGCTTAATAGCTCGCGCACAAAGCCCAGTGTGGCCTCGCTCAATTCAGCACGGGTTTGTACGCTGATAGTGAAGGGTCCCTGCGCTTGCATAGGACTGAAGCTGGAATAAATTCCGTAAGTCAGTCCACGCTTTTCGCGTACTTCCTCCATCAAGCGACTGCCAAAGCCACTGCCGCCCAGTATTTGGTTGGCGATAAATAGCGCTGCATAGTCAGGGTGCCCACGCTCAATGCCAAGCTGGGCTAACAGGATATGTGTTTGATTGGAAGGAAACTCAATATGCAGATGCGTAGCCTTGGGCGTTTGTGGCTGGGGTGTTTTGCTTGCGGCTACACCTTGGGGTAGAGCGCGGCTAATCTGTTCAGCGATTGCTTCAGCATCTTGGCGGGTTAGGTTACCGACCAGAGCGAGTTGTGCATTGTGGGCGTTGTAGTATGTCTGATAAAAATCCGCCAGCTGTTGGCGCTTAAGCCTGGGTATTGTTTGCTCGGTACCTGCGCTGGGGTGCGCATAAGGATGCGTGCCATATAGCTGGGCAAATAGGGCGCGGTTGGCGATATGGCTAGGGATTTTCTTTTGCTGCTCAAAACTTGCCAGCAGTTGATTTTGCACACGTTGTATTGCTTGGACTGGAAAGTTAGGGCGGGTAATAACCTCGGCAAATAATTCAACAGCAGGTTGGCTGAGCTCAGCGGTGCTGAGGGTGCGTAGTGACAGTATCGCCATGTCTCTGTAGCTGCCCTGATTAAATTCAGCACCAAGAGCTTCAAAGGCCTGAGCAATTTGGTCAGCGTTATACTTGTTGGTTCCAGCTCCGATAAGAAAGTTGGTCAGCTGGGCCAAACCATAGGCTGCGCCTTCTTGGCTGCTGCCCGCGGCAAAGGTTAATTGTAAATCCAGCATGGGCAGCTCGTCGGATTGGACAAAAAACACTGTAGTGCCTGAGGCTGTTTGCCAAGTTTGTATGTCCAAAATGCGCCGAGCTGGCGCGTCCACATTTAAGCGCTGCAGGCTGGTGATTTTGCTGTCTTGCGGCTGTGTTGTTGATAAGCTGCAACCTGAAATAGACAGGCCGATGACAAGCAAAAGGCTAAAAGAAATTAAGCGCTGCATCATGGGCGAGTCTCCTCGGGCAGACTGTGCAGGGTGATTGAACGGCTAGCGGTAAAATAACGCTGTGCCGCGCTTTGAATATCGGTTGCCGTGATGGCGTTAAGCGAGTCGACATCGGATTCCAGAAGGCGCCATGACAGCCCGGCTGTTTCCAGCATGCCAATCATGCGTGCTTGGTTGTTGATGGAGTCTTGTGCGTAAACTTCAGCGGCAATAACTTGAGCGCGTACGCGTTTGAGCTCTGCTTGTGTGGGTGGATTTGTTTGTAGGTCTTTCAGCTGTTGCCACAGAGCTTGCTCGACGCTCTCTAGGCTGACACCTTTTTGCACATTAGGCGTGGCGGATAATACAAACAGACTATCGCCACGGCTAAAAGCGTCATACCATGCGCTGGCGCCGGCGACTAGCTCTTGCTTGCGTTCTAGCTGGCTGGTTAAACGCGCACTGTCACCACCATCGAGCAGTGCGCTGATGAGACGCAATGCATGAATGTCTTTTTGGTTCTCGGCAGTTTTCAAACTTGGCACGTTGAAACCCAGCATTAAGCTAGGAAGCTGGGTTTTTAGATGGAGGGTTAAACGCCGCTCACCGGGTTCCGCGAGTTCAATAGGTGTTTTAGCCACTGGAATTTGGCGCGCTGGGATAGCAGCAAAATGACGTTTAACGAGTGTTTTTATTTCATCCAGCTGTACATCACCAACAATTACTAAAACCGCGTTATTCGGTGCATACCAGTCGTTATGCCATTGACGCAAATCCTCAATGGTCATGCGCTCCAGATCATGCATCCAGCCGATGGTGGGAATATGGTAGCTGCTGGCTGGGTAAGCAAGCGCCTTAAAGCGCTCGTAGGCTAAGCCGCTGGGCCGGTCATCGGTACGCATCCGGCGTTCTTCTTTAATGACTTCAATTTCACGCAAAAACTCATCTTCAGGCAGGGTTAAACTTGCGAGTCGGTCCGCTTCCATTTCCAGCGCAACTTCTAAACGATCACGAGCCAGAACCTGATAATAAGCGGTGTAGTCGTCACTGGTGAAAGCGTTTTCATTAGCGCCAAGCTCACGTAAAATGCGCGAAGATTCACCGGGTCCAAGTTTGCTGCTGCCTTTAAACATCATATGTTCCAGGGCGTGCGCAAGCCCAGTGCTGCCCGGTACCTCATAGCTGGAGCCGACCTTGTACCACAGCTGACTGACCACAATCGGCGCGCGATGGTCTTCACGCACAATCACCTTTAGACCGTTATCTAAGCTGAATTCGTGAGTAGTGGGATTGCTGGCGGCACTGGTTGGCAGACTTATGAGAGCAAATAACAATATGAAAGTATTTATACTGGGGCGAATCATAGTGGTTTTTAGCCTTATAACTAGCTGTAATTCTTAGTTTAACCTAGGGATAAGTGCTAGGATAGCACGCTTAAAGAAACACTGAAAAAATGCCTGAGACGCGGAACCCTATTGTTATACGCCGTTCAAAAGTGTCTCTGTATGCATGGGTTGGACGAGCTTTGCGCGTCAATCACTCTATGCATAACAGCGTATCGCGCACAGCAATTTCCAAGTTTCTGACACCTGTTTTGTCATAACCCAGCGCTTCCTAAGATAGCCAATCAATTAATTGGTTCCAGCGCCGTTAATAACCCGCCTGATTTACAGGCCGAATTTGAATTTAAAACTATGCTTTCTTGGTTTCGTAAAAAAGATAAAGACAAAGCTGTAGAGCAAGATGCAACTACAGAACAAGAACACAGCCCTGCATTATTAGATGCGGGACCGCCAGACGCCATCGCCGAACCTGCGCTAGAACAGCAGGCTGTTGCGCTTGTCGAAAAACCGCACGCTGAGTCTGAGCAATTAGAACTGCCTGAAGAGGCAGCTGTTGCACAGGTAGCAGTTGAGCCAGAACCAGAACCAGAACTAGAAGCCGAACCTGAGCCAGAGTCCCCGCAGGAACAGCCGATCGTCGAAACCGCCGCCGCTACTGCCGAAAATAAAAAAGGCTGGTTTGCGCGTTTGCGTCAAGGGTTAGCCAAGACCAGCGCCAACTTTGGCGAAGGGGTGGCAACGCTGTTTTTAGGGCGTAAAACCATTGATGATGAGTTATTCGAGGATCTGGAAACGCATTTAATCACCGCCGACGTGGGCTTAGAAGCAACCGCAGACATTATTGCCAAGCTTACCCAGCGCGTCGCACGCAAAGAGCTGGCCGACAGCGATGCGCTGTACCGTGCGCTGCAGGTTGAGTTGCAAGAATTGTTACAGCCGGTTGAGCAGCCAATGCCGTTGGACGGCAAATCACCCCAGGTTATTCTGGTGGTAGGCGTCAATGGCGCGGGTAAAACCACCACCATTGGCAAACTGGCTTCGCGTTTACAGAAAGAAGGCAAAAAAGTCATGCTTGCCGCTGGAGATACCTTCCGTGCGGCAGCCGTTGAACAATTACAGGTTTGGGGTGAGCGCAATAAAGTCCCAGTGATTGCCCAGCACACGGGGGCGGATTCTGCCTCGGTGATTTTTGATGCGGTGCAAGCGGCGCAGTCACGCGGTATGGATGTTTTAATTGCCGATACCGCGGGGCGCTTGCATAATAAAGACAATCTTATGGAAGAGTTGAAAAAAGTGCAGCGGGTGATGTCGCGCTTGGATGAAAATGCACCCCATGAAGTGTTATTAGTGCTTGATGCGAGCACGGGACAGAATGCGATTAACCAAACCCGCCAGTTCAATGAAGCAGTTAAAGTCACAGGCTTGGTGTTAACCAAGCTGGATGGCACGGCCAAAGGTGGAGTGATTTTCGCTTTGGCCAAACACTTTGCTATTCCAGTGCGTTTTATTGGTGTGGGCGAGGGCATTGATGATTTGCGTCCCTTCGTGGCGAAAGACTTTGTCCAAGCACTGTTTAGTCACAAGGAGAGTGAATGATTCGTTTTGAGAAGGTCGCTAAGCGCTATCCAAATGGCCATATCGGTCTGCACGAGTTAAGCGTTCATGTGCGTCGCGGTGAATTTCTCTTTGTTACCGGCCATTCTGGCGCAGGTAAAACGACTTTGTTGCGATTATTATTGGCGATGGAACGTCCTACCAGCGGCAAGTTGCTGCTGGCAGGACAAGATTTAGCCAAAATTCGTAACTCACAAATCCCTTTTTTACGTCGGCAAATAGGCGTGGTGTTTCAAAACCATCAGCTGCTGTTTGATCGTTCCGTGTTTGATAATGTTGCTCTGCCCTTGCATATTATGGGCTTGGGTCAGGATGAAATTAATGCCCGTGTCAGTCAAGCCTTAGAACATGTCAGTTTAAAGGATAAGGCCATGCAAGCGCCTGCTGATTTGTCGACAGGTCAGCAGCAGCGCGTGGGCATTGCTCGTGCCATTGTGCATCAGCCCGCCTTGTTACTGGCTGATGAACCTACCGGGAACCTGGATCCGCGTTTAGCCGCTGAAATTATGGCTGTGTTTGAAGATATTAACCGCCACGGCACCACCGTAATGATAGCCAGTCATGACTTGGCACTGATTGCCCGCATGCGTCAGCGTATGCTTACGTTGCAGCGTGGTCGATTGATTGGCGATGGGGAGTCGGGCTTATGAGTAAGCGCATTACACCCGATCAGCCAGGCAAGCGTATTGGCGCAGCAGAGCGGGCAAAAATAGACGGTCCACCCGTAGAAAACACGGCAGTGCTGGCCCAGCTTAAAGCTTGGATGATCAGCCATAAATTTAGCTGTATGGACAGTCTTAAGCGCTTGTTACGCCAGCCCTTTGGCAGTTTTTTTACCTGCTTGGTAATTGCGGTAGCGTTGAGTTTGCCCATGGGTTTAACTCTGCTGCTAAAAAACCTCAATGAACTTGGTGGTACATGGCAACAAGCCGCGCAAATATCTGTTTTTTTAGATTTAAAAGCAACACCTGCGGAGGGTCAGTCACTACAAAAGCGCCTTGTAAAGCACCCCAGTGTGGCGCAGGTGGAATGGATCAGCCAAGAGCAGGCGCNNGTACATGGCAGCAAGCCGCGCAGATTTCAGTTTTCTTAGATTTAAATGCAAAACCCGCTGAAGGCCAAGCCTTACAAAAGCGCTTACTTAAGCATCCCAGTGTGGCAGAGGTAGAGTGGATCAGTCAGGAGCAGGCTCTAGAGGATTTTCAGTCGTTTTCTGGCTTAGGTCAGGCGCTGCAGGATTTACCGCAAAACCCATTGCCTAGTAGTTTGCTGGTGACACCTAAACAGGTAGAGAAAGCCGAGCTCAATCGTTTGGCAGAAGAAATTAAAGGGTTGCCGAAAGTACAGCAAGTGCAGTTGGATATTCTTTGGGTTGAGCGCTTGGTGGCTATTTTACAGTTAGGCGAGCGATTTATTTTTGCGCTAACGGTTATGCTCATAGCCGCACTGTTGCTGGTGGTGGGTAATACCATCAGGCTGCATATCGAAAACCGTCGTATTGAGATTGAAGTCACTAAGCTTGTGGGCGGCACAGATAGCTATGTGCGGCGGCCTTTTCTTTATATGGGCGTGCTCTATGGTTTGGGCGGTGGTGTACTGGCTTGGTTGATGCTGCTGTGGGGTTTGAGCTGGCTCAATGAGTCCGTGGTGCAGTTGGCAGAGTTGTATGGCAGCGACTTCAGCTTGGCAGGCGTACCGATAGAAGATGGATTTTCTCTGTTATTTGGTGCATTATTACTCGGTTATTTTGCTGCTTGGCTAGCAGTGGCCAAACACTTACGCGAATTATTACCATCATAGTTGTTAAGGCTAAGCAGTTGTTTAGCTGGCTGAAAGTGAACTTATCCACAGCTTTACAGTCCTATGTTTAGTTACCCGCAAGACTGTAACAAGGGGGAGATTTCAATGACTACAACCGCATTGCAAACAGTACAGCTGTTAAATGCAGGCGCCAACTTGCAAACCTATGTGCACTCGGTAAACAGCATTCCTTTGCTGACACCCGAACAAGAGCGCGAGTTAGGTGAGCGACTTTATTATGAGCAAGATGTAGATGCAGCCCGCCAATTGGTGATGGCGCATTTACGCTTTGTTGTGCACATAGCCCGTAGTTATTCCGGTTATGGCTTAGCCCAAGCTGATCTTATTCAAGAAGGTAATGTGGGCTTGATGAAGGCTGTAAAACGTTTTAATCCTGAAAAAGGCGTACGTCTGGTTTCATTCGCTGTGCACTGGATTAAAGCGGAAATTCATGAGTTCGTATTACGCAACTGGCGGATTGTTAAAATCGCAACGACTAAGGCACAGCGTAAGTTGTTCTTTAATCTGCGTAGCCAAAAGAAAAAGCTCAATTGGTTAAACCAAAGTGAAGCCCAAGCAGTAGCGGATACTTTGGGTGTTGAAGTGCGTGAAGTGCATGAAATGGAAAGTCGCTTGACTGGCTGTGATATGACCTTTGATCCGCTTGATGCAGATGACGATGACAGCAGCTACGTAGCACCCGCCAATTACCTAGAAGACGTTAGCTATGATCCGGCTTTACGTTATGAAAAAGAGCATACGGCAGAAAGCGAAAGCAGCAACCTGTATTCTGCTTTGAAACTGTTGGATGAGCGTAGCCGAGATATTTTGCAGCAGCGTTGGTTAAGTGATGAAAAGGTAACCTTGCATCAATTGGCTGAAAAATATGGCGTATCCGCTGAACGTATTCGTCAATTAGAAAAAAATGCGATGAACAAAATTAAAGGCACTATGCAAGCCTAGCTAGCATCAGCTTGGTGTGTATAAAAAGGCGACTGCGAAGGTCGCCTTTTTTGTGGTCTGCAGTTACTCAGCCGCTAGAAGCATTAGTCGGTTTGTCGGCTAGGTATTGAAGCATGGGTGGCGACATAGCACAGCACTAAGGCAGTGCTGCTGAAACCGAGTAAGCTTAGTGGCAGCGTGTAGAGCGTGGTTGGGGCAAGGTTGATGATAGAGCCCAGCACACCCGCCAGTAAAAACTGCATAACACCCATTAACGATGAAGCGATGCCGGCAAAGTCGCGCGCATAACCCATGGTTACAGCGGTTAAATTGCCAGTTATCATGCCGAGCATGGATAAGCATAAACCCAATAAAACCGCATAACTCCATGCCTGTGCCGCGTTAAATAAGACCAGCACCGTCAGTAGACTGGCAAGGCTAATAAAACCGATTAAGCCTAAAAATAATACATAAAGAGGTTTGCGTCGTCTTAATAGGCGCAGATTGATTTGGCTGCTAACGATCATGCCGCAGGCACTGGCGCCAAAAATCAAACTGTAATGCGCCGGTGATAAGCCAAAGTGCTCAATAAACACAAAGGGTGAATTGCTGATATAGGTGAACAAGCCACCAACAAGAAAGCCTGAAGCTAAGGTGTAAAGCAAATAACGCGGATGGCTGAGTAACTTAAAATAATTACTGCTGATATTGCGGGCGGAAATAGGAATGCGTTTTTCTGGTGCCAGTGTTTCCGGCAGCAGCTTCAGACTGAACAGCCCAGCGACAACGCCTGCAGCGACTAAAACCCAGAAAATCAGCTGCCAAGGACCCAGAAATAACACTACGCTGCCGATAATCGGTGCGGTAATGGGGGCGATCATCATCACCTGCATCAGCATAGAAAATGCACGGGCTGCGTCAGGCACATCGCAGGTGTCGGCGATGATAGCCCTAGGTGTAACTGAACCTGCAGCCGCACCTAATGCTTGAATAAAACGCGCAACTAATAGCATCTCAAAACTGTGCGCTAGTGCTGCCAATAGTGAACCAAGGGTAAACAGGCTAATGCCCACGAGCATGGGCTTGCGCCGACCGTATCGATCCAACAGCGGCCCATACAGCCCTTGGCCTACAGCTAGCCCGAGCAAGAAAATGGTTATGGTTTGCTGAACCTGCCCGGCACTGATATTGAGATCGATACCTATTACCGGAAATGCCGGCAAATACATATCAATGGCGGCGGCCACTAAGGCGTTAAGAGAAGCCAGTAAAACAATAAGTTTTAGGCTGATGGTGGTGATCGTTGGTTTCATAAAATAAGTTAGCTTGCTAGCAAATTAGATTAACACAAAACCCGTCAGGCAAATGCTGATTAACGAACATTCTGTGGTACAGAGTGAGGTGCAGCGCGCAAAGAAGGTCGGTTGTTAATGACAATAAAAAACGGCATAAAGCGTAGCGGATAAAACTAATCAGCCCTTACTTAACATCGCACGAATATCCGCTAGAGCGCTGGCAGCTCGCGCTTGTTTCACTTCTTTGGGGGCTTCGTCTAGTCCTTCCCAAATTAAATCTTCCTTGGGCAGTTCATCTAAAAAACGGCTGGGGGTACAATCGATTACCTCGCCATATTGTTTGCGCTTATTGGCATAGGTTAGGGTGAGCTTTTCACGAGCGCGAGTAATTCCTACATAGGCCAAACGTCGTTCTTCCTCAACGGTATCGGCTTCAATGCTGGAGCGGTGGGGCAAGATTTCTTCCTCAACACCCATGATATAAACGCTGGGGAATTCCAAACCTTTAGATGCATGCAGGGTCATCATCTGTACGCCGTCTGCGCCCTCCGCCTCTTCTTCTTGTCGTTCAAGCATGTCGCGCAAGACCAGTTTGGCGATGGCATCCTCAATGGTCAGCTCACCGTCTTCGTCACGTTCGAGGGTGTTTTTTAGCGCTTCAATCAGAAACTGCACATTTGCCATGCGGTATTCGGCGGCTTTTTCGCTGGAGCTGTTTTGGCGGATCCAGTTGTTATAATCGATATCCAGTAGCATTTCTTGCAATGCAGCAATAGGGTCGTCACCGAAACAGCGCTGGCGCAGCTTATCCATATAATGCTTAAATCGTGCTAAACGCTCAGTGAAACGGCTGCTGAGGTGCTCGCTTAAACCCAGCTCGGCACTGGCTTCATATAACGATAGCTCGCGCTGTGTAGCGTAGACGCTGAGTTTTTCCAGTGTGGTGGAACCAATCTCACGGCGCGGCACGTTAATCACTCGTAAATAGGCATTGTCGTCATCTGGATTCACCAGCAACCGCAAATAAGCCATTAGGTCTTTGACTTCCTGACGGCTGAAAAAACTGGTGCCGCCGCTTAACCGGTAAGGCACTTTGTGCACCTGCAGTTTGAGCTCCATCAGCTTGGCTTGGTAGTTACCCCGGTAGAGAATGGCGAAATCACTGTACGGGCGATCGGTGCGAATGTGCTCTGTGAGGATTTCCAGCGCTATGCGCTCGGCTTCGGCATCTTCGTTGCGGCAACGCAGCACACGGATTTCATCACCAAAACCCATGTCGCTCCACAGCTGCTTGCTAAAGGCATGCGGGTTGTTGGCAATCAGAGTGTTGGCGCACTTGAGAATGCGGCCAGTGGAGCGGTAGTTTTGCTCCAGCATGACCACTTTTAACGAAGGGAAATCGGTTTTAAGCAGCTCAAGGTTTTCTGGCCGCGCGCCACGCCAAGCATAAATCGACTGGTCATCATCACCCACCACGGTAAATTGTGCACGTTCTTTAACCAGCAGTTTAACCAGCAAGTATTGGCTGGCGTTGGTGTCTTGGTACTCATCGACCAGCATGTAGCGGATGCGATTGCGCCATTTTTCCAGCACATCCGGATTGTCTTGTAGCAATTTGACGGGCTGTAAAATAAGGTCGTCAAAATCCACCGCGTTATAGGCTTTAAGCGTGCGTTGGTAGTGGATGTAGACCACGGCGGCGGTTTGTTCTTTGGGAGTGCGTGCCTGTTCTAAGGCTTGCTCGGGCATAATCAGGTCGTTCTTCCAGCTGCCAATCAGCTGCCTGATTTCATCCACACCGTCATCGCCGGCGTATTCTTTTTGCATGATCTCGGTGAGCAGATTTTTCGTGTCGACATCATCGAAAATTGAAAAACCGGCTTTGTAGCCCAGCAGTTTGTGTTCGCGGCGAATAATATTCAGCCCGAGGTTGTGGAAGGTAGAGACGGTTAAGCCGTGTTTTTCTGCACCGCGCAACAGTGAACCGACCCGCTCTTTCATTTCGCGCGCGGCTTTGTTGGTAAAGGTCACCGCCACGATATGGCGTGCTTGAAAACCGCATTGCTGAATTAGGTAAGCAATTTTTCGGGTAATCACGCTGGTTTTACCAGAGCCAGCACCAGCCAATACCAGCAGCGGACCACTGATGTAACGAACAGCTTCTTGTTGGCGGGGATTGAGTTGGCTCATGATGTTAAGCAGCTACCTCTAGGAGAGTACCTTAGTCGAATTATAGTTAAACAATAAATAATCTAATATGCAGTAGAGCAAATAGTATAGATTTGAGCGCCAGCCCTTGATCGAGCAAATGCGAAACTAACTATATACGTTAACACTTCATAACAGTTATTTCTCTAGCCGTACACTACAGAGTTGTACTCATACGAAGGGTATTTTATGACTGATTTTAAAGACGAAAAAATCGTATTAAGCCGTCGAAGTTTTCTGGCTGCGGGTGCTGCGGTAACCGCTGCAGCGGGCACTGGCTTAAGCCTTAGCGCACCTGCGCAAGCAGCAATAAAAAGCAACGCGCACATAGTAGTAGTTGGCAGCGGTTTGGCCGGCTTAGGTATTGTCAACCGCCTGCGCAAGCAGCTGGATGGAGCAAAAATCACCCTTGTGGACGCGAAAAAAGTCCACCACTATCAGCCAGGTTTTACGCTGATTGCTACCGGCATTTGGCCTAAAGAGAAGGTTAGCGACACCAACCAAGAACTCATACCAGCGGGAGTGGAATGGATTCAGGAAATGGCCAAAGAGTTCAAGCCAGACAGCAATCAGGTCATTACTGATTCTGGCAAAGTTCTAAAATATGATTTTTTGGTGGTCGCTACGGGTCTGCACCTTGATTACAACCAAATTGAAGGCATGGATGAAAAGCGCATTGGCAGCAAAGGGCTGACGTCTGTATATCACAGCCCAGAAATGGCAGAAGCCAGTTGGAAATCCATGGATGAGTTTCGCAAGAAGGGAGGTAAGGCGTTGATGACGCTGCCCGGAACACCGATTAAATGTGCTGGTGCGCCTTTAAAAATGACCTTTATGCTCGCCAACCGTATGGAACAGTCCGGCACCCTCGCCGATTCAGAGATTACCTTCCACTCAGCGGGTACGACAGTCTTCAGCGTACCGGTGATTAACCAGGAAGTGCTGGACCGCTGGCAGAAAATTGGTATTCCGGTCAATTTCCAAAGCAAGTTAGTGGGTATTGATATTGATGCACAGCGTGCCACCTTTGAGCTGGCTGACGGCTCTCGCGTTGAAGAAGACTATGACTTCATTCATGTGCCACCGCCGATGCGCGCGCCGGACTCCGTTAAAAATAGCCCACTGGCGTGGCAAGAAGGTCCTATGGCAGGTGGCGGCTGGCTTGAGGTGGATCCTGGCACTTTGCAGCACAAGCGTTACGCCAACGTATTTGGCGCAGGTGATATTAATGGCACCGGTAAAGGCAAAACTGCAGCGACTGTGAAAAAAAGCGTTCCTATTATCGTGGACAATCTGCTCAGCGTCATGCAGGGATTAGAGCCTAAGCAGATTTTTGATGGCTACACGTCTTGCCCACTGCTGGTGCGCGAAGGTGCTGCTTTGTTGGTCGAGTTTGATTACAAAGATAACCTGACTCCATCCTTACCCTTGGTGCAACCGCTGCAAGACAGCTATTTTGCGTGGTTGCTCAAGTACCGTTTATTCAAGCCCAGCTACATGGCTGTGGCTAAAGGCCGACTATAAGGGGATACGCATATGTATGAGATTTGGCTGATTATTAACACGTTTTACGAACTGGCCTTGATGAACCTTGGTTTGATCGTGGGTGTTTTTGTGGTGTGGGTCGGTTTGATGGTGGCCACGCAAATCAAAAAAACTCAGCCTTGGTGCACATCGATGAAACCGGCTTTGCTGGTTGCTGTGCTGGTGTGGGTGGTGAGCTTTATGCTCGTGCCCAGCATGACCAAGTCTTCCTTTGCCAACGTGACCTATATTTTAGACTATCTGGTCGTTGCGGGTGTTGCGGCAGCTATCGCCGGCTTAGTTGCGGTGTTTGTCGCGCCGCTGTATCTGCTGGTTAGACGCTAAGCGCTCTGAGTCAGCACTATAAAAAACCCCTCTAATTAGAGGGGCTTTTTATTGCTAGACATTTTGGTTCGGAGTTTATTCTGTTACTCGCGCACCACATGTAGGAAGTGCATGTGCTGTTCGTATTGATTAAGGATATCCTCAATGACTTCTTCACGTGTCCAACCCATCACATCGTAGTCTTGTCCACCCTCTAACAAATGCACTTCGGCACGGAAGTATTTGCGCTCTTCACGCTCTTCATCGCCCTCATCACCTTGATTGATAAAGTCGGGCAGCACGTACGCACGCGGGCGCACGCAATAGAGAAAGTTAACTTCAGCATCGTGCTGTACTTCAAACTGTACGCGTTTATCCTCACCCTCAGCGCTACGCACTTCCACAGTAAAGCCTTGTTTGCGCAGTTCGTCGGCTACTTCATTACAAGCGGGGGTAACAACCTCATCGAGAAAGCGTTTAACGTGTGTACGACGTGGGAAGTTTACCATGCTACGTAAACGACGTTGCCAACTGCGCGGCGTAGCTCCTAAACGTGAGCCACCCCCAGACTGATAACGCAGTAACTCTTTTTTGGTGACATCCAGCTGCAAGGCTTTAATGAGTCCCCACATACTGGCTAAGAGCACCACAGAGAAAGGCAGTGCACTGGCGATCGTCACGGTTTGCAAAGCTTTTAAACCGCCGCTGATGAGCAAAGCAATAGCAACGATACCCACCGAGGAAGCCCAGAACACACGTTGCCATATAGGTGTGTTTAAGTTACCACCCGAGGCTAGCATATCAATGACCATCGAGCCGGAGTCTGCCGAGGTGACAAAGAACAGCATCACCATAGCCACGGCCACCAAGGACAGAATACTGCTGAGCGGGAAGTGCTCAAGGAAGTAAAACAGTGCCAAGGACGAATCGGCACTGACCACATCGGCGAGCCCGGTCATACCTTGATTTAGGATCATATCGATGGCGCTGTTACCAAATACAGTCATCCACGCCAAGGTAAAGCCCGTTGGTACTAACAATACGCCGGTAATAAACTGGCGAATGGTGCGGCCACGGGAAATCCGCGCAATAAACATCCCGACAAAAGGCGACCAAGAAATCCACCAACCCCAATAAAACAGTGTCCAACCACCAATCCAGTCAGTTGGCTCATAGGCATAGAGGTTGAAGGTTTTATTAACGATTTCGGACAGGTAACTACCGGTATTTTGAATGTAGGATTTAAACAAAAACGCGGTAGGCCCAAACGTCAGTACCAACAACATGAGAATAACAGCTAAGACTAGCGTGGTCTCAGACAGGCGACGGATACCTTTATCCAGTCCACTGACCACCGAGAGGGTAGCTAACCCTGTGGCGACAATAATTAATACCACCTGCACGGTGACGTTGACCGGTATATCAAACAGATAGTTAAAACCGCTGTTGATCTGCAGTACGCCAAAGCCTAGTGAGGTCGCAATGCCTAATACAGTGCCGATGATGGCAAAAATATCGATGGCATGTCCTATCGGGCCATAGATGCGCTCACCAATTAATGGGTAAAGTGCCGAGCGCAACGTCAACGGCAAACCGTGACGGTAGCTAAAAAACGCCAAGATCAGCGCAACAATCGCATAAATAGACCATGCATGCAGCCCCCAGTGGAAGAAGGTCAGCTTCATCGCCTCTTTGGCGGCTTCTACGGTATTGGGATCACCAACCGGCGGGGTGAGAAAGTGCATGACCGGCTCGGCCACACCGAAGAACATCAATCCAATACCCATACCGGCGGCAAATAGCATCGAGAACCAACTGCTGTTGCTGTAATCCGGCTGGCTATGATCAGGTCCGAGTTTGATATCACCAAAACGGCTAACAGCCAGCACGGTAATACAAATCAAGATCAGTGCGACGGTGAGCACATAGAACCAGCTGACATTCTCCATAATCCAATCTTGGATAGCGCCGAAGAATGTTTGTGCAAAGTCAGGCGCGATACTGGCGAACAGTACCAGAGCAATAATGATTGCTGCAGAGGTATAAAATACAGGGGGGTTTATGGTCCCACTGCGTTGCGTGGGTGTGTGCATAATAACTCCTTTAAGTCAGGGTGAGCATTCTACAGTAATGGTTGAGCTCTGCAAAAAAGTCATGTGTTAAAACCAATCCCCCGGTATTACTGCATTAAACTCCAGCTAGGTTGCTTAACAGTTGTGATGCAATAAATAAATAAATGACCACACCCGTAGCATCGCAGACGGAGGTGATTAGGGGCGCGCTCGCGCTGGCTGGGTCAAAACCCATTTTGTTTAATACAAAGGGTAAGCTCATGCCGATGACACAACCAATCATGACGATAGTGACCATGCTCAATGCCAGCACCAAAGCAACCATCTCATCGCCCCTGATGTAACCTAGTACAGATACCGCCGCCGCCATGGTGCCACCTAAAGCAAGTGCTACCAAGGCCTCTCGTCCAAGTAGCACAAACCAGTCCTTCATCACGACCTCGCCGGTAGCTAGAGCACGCACCATCAGGGTGGCTGATTGTGAACCTGCGTTACCGCCACTATCGACCAGAAGGGGCAAGAAAAATACCAGTACTAGGTTGGCGGCAATAATGTCTTCAAAGTGAGCAATGCCTGCACCGGAAAACAAGTTACCAAAGACTAACAACACCAACCAGAATACGCGTTTACGATAAAGCAAGCTGATACTGGCTTGTTTCATATTACCTAGAGACGTAGTTACACCAGCAGATTTGTGGAAGTCATCGGTGGCTTCTTCGCTAGCAACGTCCATCGCGTCATCGTGGGTGACGATACCGACCAAGTGTCCGTTATTGTCGGTAATAGGTAGCGCAATTAAGTCATAGCGCGCGATACGCTTAGCAATATTTTCTTGGTTATCATCCACGTGACCGCTGACCAAATCGCTAATCATTAAGTCCTTAATCAGCTTGGCGGGATGTGCCAAAATCAAATCACGCAGCGAAACTACGCCAATCAAAGTGCGCTCTTCGTCAGTCACATAAGCGTGATAAATGGTTTCCGCATCTGGAGCTTCAAGCCGTAGTGCGTTAATAGCTTCAGCGGCGGTCATGTCCTGTTTGAGCATGGCATAGTCGGACGTCATCAGTGCGCCGGCTGTGCCTTCTTGGTAGGCAGAAAGTTTGCGGATATTTTCACGCTCTGCGTGCGCCAAAACAGGGAACAGAGCGTCGCGCTGTTCTTGGTCTAAGCGCTTAAACATGTCAGTACGTTCGTCAGCGGGCATTTCACCCACCAGCTTTGCCAGAATAGCGCGTGGAAAATGACGCGAAAGAATGACCTGCTGTTCGGGGTCCAAATAACTAAAAATTTCTGCTCGCTTTGGTAGACGCTCCAGCAAACGCCACACCAAACTCGCTTCAACTAATTCTATAGCATCGGCAATATCCACCGGACGCAAACCTTTAAGCAGCTCAAGCGCGCTGTCGAATTGGTTGTCTTGGATAGACTCGCTGATGACCAGCGCAATATCTTCGTGGGTGATGCTCATACTGTGTCTCCAGGCTTAGCTGTAACTACCTAGAAACGAACATTAAAGGGGGACAAATGTCGTCAATACGAGGTGGTCAGCAAAGCCGCTGATAATCTAGGTGGGATTGCCCGAAAAATGTTGGGCATAAACAAAAACTTTCCATAAAGGCCTTAAATAGAGTATTAAACCGCTTATGTGGCGTGCGCATGGTATGGGAAATTAATTGCCATAACAAGCCTAAGGTCTTTCGTGCATTAGTTCGGTGGTATGATTGCGGCTTTATTTAAACTTTCAAAAGAGGTTTACACATGCTGAAACTGGCGGTCTTTGGTAACCCTATTGCGCACAGTAAATCACCACAAATTCATCAGCTATTTGCCGAGCAAATCCAGCAGCAAATTAGTTATGAGCCAATTTTAGCGCCGTTGGATGACTTTGTTGGTTCTGTGACTGAGTTTTTTCAAGAAGGGCGAGGAGCCAATGTTACGGTACCTTTTAAAGNNGTTAACCCCAAGAGCGCAGCGCGCTAAAGCTGTAAATACCCTGATAAAACAGGTAGATGGTACGATTTTGGGCGACAACACAGACGGAGTTGGCTTGGTTAATGATTTGCTAAATCAAACCGTGGTGTTGCGCGGTAAAAAAATATTGATTCTGGGTGCCGGTGGTGCCGTACGCGGTATTTTGCAACCATTGTTGGCGCAGCAGCCACAAGAGCTCTGCATCGCTAACCGCACGGTAGAAAAAGCTGAGCAGCTGTGTACTGAGTTTGTTGATTTAGGTCCAGTGGTGGCTTGTGGCTACGACTGGATCGAAACGCCTGTGGATATCATCATCAACGGCACTTCTGCGAGCCTGCACGGTAAGTTACCGCCTATAGCACCCAGTCTTATTAAAGCCGGACATACGCTGTGTTACGATATGATGTACAGCAAACAGCCTACAGCGTTTAACCGTTGGGC
>LSQX01333880.1_pt2 | contig 21456 bp, 15 predicted proteins | sample 654561 | NCBI WGS metagenome assembly LSQX01 (sample SAMN04489861, study PRJNA283612) | anaerobic digester metagenome | isolation source: 4 biogas reactors fed with cattle manure at either 37C or 55C with and... | place: Denmark: Kongens Lyngby | collected 2014 | reverse complement strand
CACAGCGGCGGCATCGAGCGCAACTGGGCGCCCTTCTGGACGTTGTACGAGCGGACAGAACAGGCCGGCGAGATCCGTCACGATGCCCTATGGGGCTTGCTGAAATACCGCAAGGCATCGCAGTCGGGAAAGGTTTTGGAATGATAACACGCGAACCGGTATATACAGACGAACCGGACAGTATGCTCGTCAGCATGTGGCGGCAAATAATACTGGGGCTGGGCGATATAGGACGGGCGGGCAGTTTGACATTGCAGGCTTTGGTTGGCATACCTGCGCTGTTAATGTCGCGGCGCGGGTGGCGAGAGCTGGCGCGGCAGTTGTTTGTCACTGGCATCAAGAGCTTGGCGGTGGTCACGGTGGTCGGCATGTTCACCGGCATGATTCTGGGCTTGCAAGTCGGGTTGGAGCTGCGGCGTTTCAACCAAGAGATATACATCGGTTCTGCGGTCATGGTTTCTCTGCTGCGCGAGATGGGGCCTTTCATGAGCGGCTTGATTCTGGCTGCCTGCGTGGGCTCGTCCATGGCGGCGCAGATCGGCACCATGACGGTCAATGACGAGATCGCGGCGCTGGAGATCATGTCGATCGATCCAGTGCGTTTTCTGATGACGCCGCGTATGGCGGCGATGGTTGTCATGACACCATTGCTCTCTTTTTATACCTGCGTCCTGGGCGTGATTGGCGGCGGGATCGTCGGGCTGACCCAGCTTAATGTGGCGTGGGATAAGTACATGACGATGGCCATGGACTTTGCGCGGATGCGCGATCTCTATGTCGGGCTGTTCAAAGCCATGGTTTTCGGGATCATCATCACGGGCGTCTCCTGTTACGAGGGGTTCACCACGCGGCAGGGCGCGGTAGGGGTGGGCCAGGCTACGCGGCGTTCGGTTATCACCTCCTTCCTGTTGGTTTTGGTTGTCGGGTATATTATTACGCGTATGTTTTATGACCTATGATTCGTTTTGACCATGTCACCAAGCAATTGGGCGGACGTAACGTCCTAGATGATCTCTCCTGCGACATCAATAAGGGCGAGATCTTCGCGATTGTCGGTCCATCCGGAACCGGTAAGAGCGTGACGCTCAAGCACATGGTGCGGTTGCTCACGCCCACGAGCGGCGCGGTGTGGGTCGGCGATGTCGAGATGAGCGCGGTGAACGGCGACGAACTGGCGCGTGCGCGCGAACGCTTCGGCTACCTGTTCCAAGGCGGCGCGCTACTGGGCTGGATGACGGTCGCGGAGAACATCGCCTTGCCGCTACGCGAACGGACGCGTATGACCGAGGATGAGATCGAAGAGCGCGTGATGCAGGTGTTGAGCGCGGTGGGCATGGAGCAAGACGGCGACAAGTATCCCAGCGAGATTTCCGGCGGTATGCAAAAGCGAGCCGGGCTGGCGCGCGCGATTATTCGTGAGCCGGAGATCGTGCTCTATGATGAACCGACCTCGGGCCTTGATCCCGTCACCGCGCGCACGATCGACCAGTTGATTCGCCGCCTAAACGAAGAATTGGGCATCACCAGCGTGGTGGTGACGCACGACCTGCAAGGGGCGTTGCTGATCGCCGATCGCATCGCGATGTTGACGGGCGGACGCTTCGTGGAGGTCAGCCCGCCTAAAACGTTTGTCGCCACGGATCAACCGGATGTCCGTAAGTTTTTGGACGCCCAGTTCATTTCAAAAAAGGGATTAGAGGGATTTTGAACGCGGAGTTAATGCATATCGCGGCTAGTGAATGGAAGAGGGGAGACGTATGAGTCTGAAGAAGAATAGAGAGGTTTTTTCCGAAGTAATCGTCGGCCTGTTCATGGTCGCTGTGCTGGGCTTGCTGGTCTATTTCACGATCATCATTTCGGGGATCGATGTTCTGGGCGGTAAGAGCAAGGTGCCGGTCACCGTGCTGTTTCATGATGTCGGTGGACTGAAGGTGCGCGACTCGGTGGTCTTGCGCGGTATGACGATCGGATCGGTGAGTGAACTAGACCTGGAAAACAGCGGCGTACGGGTCACGATGATGATCCAGGGCGATGTACGCTTTAGGGAAGGCTACCGTATCACGGTGAACAGCGGCTCGTTGCTGGGCGGCAACTATCTGCTGATCGAAGAGGGCACGGGCGACGAGGTGCCGCCCGGAACCGACCTGCGAGGCGAGACTCCGACCGACTGGATGCGCGACCTGGGCGAGATCGTGGCCAACCTGCGTGATGCGACCGAAGGGAACCACATTAAAAACATTTTGACCAATCTGGATGCGGCGGTCGTTTCGATCAAGGTTGCGGTCGAGCGTGTCGAGCGGGGTGAAGGTACGCTTGGAAAACTGTTTTCCGACGACATGACGCTTTACAACGATCTGTCAAACGCGGTCGCAAGCCTGCGTTCCGTGGCGGTCAAGGTCGACACCGGCGAAAATTCGCTGGGGCGTCTGCTTAACGACGACGGCAACGTTTACACCAATCTTAGCGCCTCGATCGCGAATCTGAAATCCATCTCCGATCGGCTTGAAAAAGGCGAAGGCACGCTCGGTCGGTTGCTCTCCTCAGACGATACGATCTATGCCGACCTTCAGGTGGCTGTAGAAAATCTGAAAAAGGTCTCGGAGCGTCTGGAGAGCGGCGAAGGTTCGCTGGCCAAGCTACTTAAAGACGACAACGCGGTTTACAACGACTTGCAGGCGACGGTCGCCAACCTGAAAGAGGTGACCGACCGGCTGGTCCAAGGCGAGGGCACGCTCGGCAAGCTCTCGAAAGAGGATGAGCTTTACACCGATGTCCAAGGGCTGATCAAGGACGTTCGCCAGACCGTCGACAATTTCCGCGACACGACGCCGATCAGCGCCTTCGCCAGCCTGATCATGGGCGGGCTGTGACGCCGGGCCGGCCGCGTCATTTTCGCAAGGCGTGTTTCGCGGGGCCGAAAATGTTTTCCGTCAGCAGGGCTGTGCAGGCGGGCCGGACTTTCTTCAGGTACATGGCCTCGGTGCGCTTGCGCACCGCGCAACCGCGCGGCCAACAAATAAAGCGTACACAATACTGCTGCAGCTCGTCCAGTGGATTCCAGAAGCGGATTTCTCCCGCTCTTCGGTTGACTGGCTTGTCTATAACTTGGCCGTTTTGCACACTAAAGCCGTGTTGAAAAGGTNNGCCAGCCTGATCATGGGCGGGCTGTAGAGATGGCGGCGGTGAGCCGCCACGATCCGCGACGCCAAACTGAGCCCTTTATGTAGCGGAACACAGACGTTCACGTCTGAACAGGAGCCGAAACCATGCACTTTGCCCGCCTCAAAACCCATGACTACCGTGGTGAAGGCTACTACTTTATCACGTTTGCCACTGCGCCGCGCCGTGCGCTGCTGTCAGAAATTCGAGATGGGCGTATCCAGCTTTTCCCAGAAGGCCGGGCGGTGGTCGAGGCGTGGCAGCGTATACCCGCTGACGATCCAGCCTATAGCCTCCGTATAAACGTGGTGATGCCGACCACTTTCACGGCATCTTGGTTTGCAAAGGCGGTGCCCGTTACTCGCTTTCGCAGATCGTCGAACGGATGAAAGCCCGCTCCCGCCAGGCCATCCGGCGACTGAAAAACGCACCGGCACTCAGCGTATGGGAGGCCGGCTTTCATGACTTTGTCGCCTTCACTTCCGCGACATTCAACGTCTTTGCCGACTACGTGCGTGACAATCCGCGCCGCTGGCAACTCCGGCAAGATAATCCGCAGTGGTTCGCCAAGCAAACGGATGTCGTCCATCCGCGTCTGCCACCTGAAACACGGTGGACGGCCTACGGCGACCGCACCCTGTTAGACTACCCTTGGCTGGAGCCGGTCATCATCTCCCGACGGCTGGAAGGCGAAGAACTGGAGGCGGAGGTTGCGCGGTTTCTTGAGCTGGCTCGCGAGGGCGCAGTGCTGATCGGCGGTTTCATTTCGCCGGGCGAGCGTCGGGTGGCGCGCGAAGCAGCGGCGATCTCCCGCAGTCGGCTTATCTACCTGCACCCGTGGGGGCTGTCGCGTTACAAGCCACATGGTCACGCGGCGGCAGAACGGCTCGCATCCGGCCTGACACTTGCGCTCAGTGGCTTCCCCGACACAGAAGAGGCGGTGCCGCGCCGCGAGAACTGCTTGTGCAACAACCGCTGGGCTCAAGCCATTGCTTTAACATCGCCGCGTGCCTCCGGCTCAAACTGAAACGCGAACTGTATACAACCCACTCCGTCAAGCGTTGGCGTGGCGGGCCACGGACGTTCACGTCCGTCTGGACAATGCACCCAACTCCTAACTCCTAAATCCTAACTCAGCGCAACGGCCAGCGGCCGTTTGCGTTGCGGCCTTGGTTCCCTGCGGTCGGTTTGATATGCTGACCCCATGTCTGACCTTGTACAGCCCGATATCTTTTGCTTGGCACCGCTGCGCGGGGTCACGGTCAGGACGTTTCGCAATCTGCAGGCGTCTTGGTTTACGCCGCCTGACTGTGCGGTGGCGCCGTTCATTCCGACTTTCGCGGGCGTGAAAATCAAGCCGCTGCTGCTGAAGGATGTCGATCCCGAATTAAGACAGTCCGTGCCGGTTGTGCCGCAGGTCATCGGTAAAGATCCCGATCAGTTGCGTACGCTATTGCGGGCGTTTAAGGCGATGGGATATACCCGCGCCGATCTCAATGCCGGGTGCCCGTATCCGTTCATTGTCCGCAAAGGGCGCGGTGCCGGTTTGATGCGGGATGAAGCGGCTTTTTCGCGTATGCTGGAGGTCGGCTGCGAGGAGCTGCCGCAGGGCTTTTCGGTGAAGGTGCGGCTGGGCATTGACCGTCCTGACTTGTTGTTGGCGCGTATGACACTGATCAATGGCTTTCCGTTGCGGGAGGTTACGATCCACGCGCGCACCGCGCGGCAGATGTATGAGGGGACGGTGGATGTGGAGGCGTTCGCCGCAGCGCTCGCCACATGTCGCCACCCCGTGGTCTACAATGGCGATCTGCGCACGCGCGCGGATTTTTTGCAGCTTAAAGCGCGCTTCCCGCAGATCACGCGCTGGATGGTCGGGCGCGCGGCGGCGATCGATCCCTTTGTCTTTGCGCGTCTGACGACGGACACGCCGCCGCCGCGTGATGCGATGCGGCTCAAAGGTTTTCTGGATGACTATCTGGCCGCGTGCGAGGAGGAGCTTTACGGACCGGCCGCGGTGCTGGGACGCATGAAGGATCTGTGGAGTTATCTGCATCAAGCGATGGTCGGCGGTGAGCGGCTCTGGAAGAGCGTGCGCGTGTGCCGCACGGTGCATGAGTATCGGCGCGTGGTGGATGCGACGTTCGCCGCGTTTCCGGGGTTTGTGCCGGATGAGGCGTTGCGCGGGTTGCAGCCGGAGGTGGGCGTTCCCGCCCGCAAAAAGTTGGGAGTTGAGAGTTGAGAGTTTTTTAACGCAGAGGCGCGGAGACGCAGAGATTTTTTACGGGGTGGCGGCGTGGCCACCGCTGGGGAGGGACGAGCGTCTGCTCGTCCGCGGACAAGTGACACTTGTCCCTCCCGGCGTTCCGCGAGCCCAGACATAGCACTGGAGGGCGAGTGTCCTCACGAGCCGCCGTCCGCGCACAGTGCGGCTCTTGTCACCGCACACCAATTTTTGACAGGATTGACGTGATTGACGTGATTGACAGGATTGGAGGGCGGCATTGGTGCCGCCGCATGGTGTTGGCGACCGCGTTGCTGGCGGTGGGCCTTCTGCGGGCCGCGCCTGCCGTGACGACGGCGTATGCCCTCAAGCTGTGGACGGTGGAGGACCGACTGCCGGGCAGTCCGGTCGTGGGGCTGGCACAGGCCGAGGACGGTTACCTGTGGTTAGCGACGCATGTGCAGTTGATCCGCTTCAACGGCGTTGAGTTTTATGACGTGCCGGTACCGGTCGCCGTGCGCGAAAAGACGGGCGAGTTGGCCGGTGTCTTTTGCGGACAGGCGCAGGGCGTGTGGGTCTACGGCGAGAATGGCGTGGCGCGTTATCTGACTGGCGAGTGGCAGGTCTGGTCGGCCGCGGCGCTGCCCGGAACCGTCGGAAACATACTGGGCATGGTCGAGACGCCGGATGGCGTGATACGTGCCGTGGCTGAGCGCGGTCTGCTTGAGGCGGTAACGGCAGCAGACGACGTGACCACGCAGTTTGTCGTCAAACGTTGTCCGGTGCCGCCGGATGACCGCGCGACGCTGGGCGCGGTGACCGGCGCCGCTTCGGATCAGTCGGGCAGCATCTGGATGACCGCGTGGAACGGGCTTGTCGAATACCGTGACGGACGGTTTGACGATCAGAGCATGCGCCTGCCCGACTTCTTGGTCGAGGCGGCCGATGGCGTGCATGCGGGGCGTTCGGGTTGCCTCTGGGTCTACGGCCCCAACGGGGTGGCATACCGCGAGAAGAACATCTGGACGCCGATCGGTTTTCCCGAAAACGCGGGCATGGCCACTGTGATGCTGGAGGTTTCGGACGGCGGGCTGTGGATCGGCAATCCGACTGGCATGTTCCGCTGGGAGGCGGGGCGCTGGGAGCGGATCGAAGAGCAGGACACGCCGGGCAGCCTATCTGTCAACACGCTGATCGAGGATCGCGACGGCACTATCTGGGCGGCTTGCGACGGCGGGTTGCTGCGCATCCGCAAGAAGAGCGTCGGTACGCTTGTCGCAGAAGGGCGCGCCACGGCGGGTACCGCCTATGCCTTGCGCCGCATGGCGGATGACAGCGTGTGGGTGGGGTACAAGGGGCGTGCGGTACGGTTGACCGGTAAGGAAGGCCGTTTGTTGCAGACACTCTACTTGGATGCTGACGTGCCGGTGAGCGCGTTACTGCAGGACACGGCGGGGCGCGTCTGGATGGGCACGTTGGGCGGTGGACTCTTTATGTATCGCGACGGGGCGCTGACGCTGGTCACGCAGAGCGATTACAGCATGCCGGTGGTACACACGGTATACACGCTGTTTGAGGATGCCGCGCTGGGCATCCTGGCCGGCACGCCGCAGGGGCTGATGCGCGTCTCCGTCAGCGGCGAGTTGGAGACAGCCGTGGTCTACGGTTCGCAGGTGTCGGAGCCGGTACATGGTTTGCATCGCGATCCAGACGGGGCGCTCTGGCTGTGCAGTGAACGGCTCGGCCTGCTGCGCATCGCTCCGGACGGCGGCAAACTGGTGATCGGTCAGGAGGCCGGACTGGCCGGTTATCCGCGTGTGGTGGTGCGCGACACGACCGGCAATCTTTGGGTCGGGACAACCGCCGGCCTGTTTCTGGTCGCGCGTGACGCCGTGATTGCGATCGGGCGGCATGCGGGTGGCTTCAATGACGCCGTGCTGCAGATCACAGAGGATGCGTTTGGCCGTCTCTGGCTCGGCACCACCCAGGGGTTGCTCTGCGTGTACCTCGAAGACCTTGTGCGGTTGGCGCGAACGACCGCGAGCGATCAGGCGATCGCAGTGCGCATGTTGCATCTGGGGAGTTCGGACGGCTTGCTGGGCAAGCGCTGCATGGGTGGTGCGGCTTCGCTCGGCGGGCCGCGTCGTAGCAGCATCTGGTTCCCGTTTGAAAATGGTGTTGCGGTGGTGGACCCGGCCAAGATCGATTTTTCCGGACGGCCGCCGGTCGTGGCGCTGGAGGACGTGAGCGTCAACGGACAACCGATCTTTGACAATGCGGTGTCCCATCCGCGCGCGCTGATGTTGGCACCGGGCGCGCGCAACATTGTTTTTAAATTCGCCGCACTGGCACCGGGCGAATCCGACTCCGTGCGTTTCCGGTATAGGGTCGATGGCGTGCGGCAAGGCTGGTCGCCGGTACAGGCGGAAAGCACAGCGGTTTTCGAGTGGTTGCCGCCCGGCGATTATGTGTTGCAGGTTGTGGCAGAGGCTGGCGGCATCTGGAATCTGGACGGCATCTCTCAGCCCTTTACGGTGCGCGCCTATTTCTGGCAGACGGTGTGGTTCTATCTGTTGCTCTCCACCGGATTGGCGGTCGTGGTCTTTCTGATTGCCCGCTGGATACTCTGGCACCGGTATCAGTTGCAGATGGCGTTGCTCAAGCGCGAGGAGGCGTTGGCGTTGGAACGTGCACGCATTTCGCGGGACATTCATGATGAACTGGGCAACGGTCTTTCGGTCGTGGCCACGCTGAGTGAACTGGCGCACAACGACGTGGAAAACGGGACCGTCCACAAGCGGCTCGATCAGATCTACGAAGTGGCCAATGAATTGGCGCGCAACGTGGACGAGACCGTCTGGGCGGTGAATCCGGCCAATGACGGATGGGAGCCGTTCATCAGTTATTTCGAGCAATACACCGAGTATTTTCTAGGTAATTCCGGCCTGCGTTTTCATTTCACGCGTCCGGCAGAGTTGGTCGAACGTCCCATCGCTTCCAAGACGCGCCACCACCTGTTGTTGGCGGTACGCGAGGCCGTTGGAAATGTGCTCAAGCACGCATCAGCCAAGCAGGTGCGCATCGCGTTGCGCCTTGATGGCGATATCCTGGAGGCGCGGGTCGAGGATGACGGTGTCGGCTTCGACCCTTCCCAGCCGGGCGGTGTCGGGCATGACGGTCTCGGGAATATGGCGCGGCGCATGAAAGAAGCTGGCGGGACGCTCGACATCCAGAGCGCGCCCGGTCGCGGAACCTGTGTGACTTTCCGCGTACCGCTCTCGATGTGAGAACGTTCAACGCTCAACGTTCAAGGGAAGGCCAAAAATAACCGCAGGGGATGTCCGGCGCGACGAGGTTGCGGTCGGCGAGGTCGCGCGCGTCGATCGGAAAGGTGCAGCAGTTCGGCAGCCTGTAAAGTTTGTAAAGGCGGCATGAGGAGTGCCCGTCCTTATCAGAGCGCAGAGCGCCGCAGGTGCTGGCGGTCAGATGGCAGCAGACGCCGCAGCGACGGCACTCGCCTTGCCGCAACGCCAAGCTTTCGCGAACATAACGCGGGTTGAAAACGTTCAGGAAAAAACGACGCATCACACCGCGCAACAAGATCAAGCGTATCTTAAGTGTCGTGTGTAGATGGCAAGACGTTTTGGTGGGACAGGCTACTGTTCGCATCTGATGTTTTCTGCTTTCCGTTAAAAAAAGTACAATCTTATCGGGTGGCACGGGTATCCGCAAGCAGATTCACACGTTTTTTTGGGTATTTTCGTTGAAAGTTGAAGAGGATGCATGTTAAGATGTCCCTGAAAGACCTTAGAGGAGTGCTTGCTATGAAGAAAATCCTGCTCGCGATGATGTCCGCTTGTGCAACCACTGCACTGGTTGCAGGTACGGCAACTGTGACCGATGGAATTCTGACGCTTGATGGACTCGTAACGAACGTTACGGCCGAAGCGGATCTTGGATCCGTGACGAACGTGGTGATGATGAATGGCGGCGGTGTTGCTTTTGGTGCCTCCATGACGTGTGCCAAATCCTATTCCATTGCCGGCGACGGATTGAATGCCACGGGTGTGATCGAAGTGGCCGAAGGCAAGGAAGTGTTCTTCAGCAGCGGAGCGAAATTCGCGCAGGGCCTCTTGGGCCACACGTTCGTCAAGCAGGGCGCGGGGACACTCCGGGCGCAGGGGCTCGGCAGGGCGGCTGGTGTGCAGACGCGCTTCATTATCGCGGAAGGCAAATGGCAGTGCAACAACGGCGACTTCTGGGGCGGGCACACCACAGCGGACACGAACGTGACGATCGACGTGCGCGAGGGTGCCATCTACGACCACGGTACCGCCCATGGCGTGGTAGGTCCGGTTGAACTCACGGGCGGGACGTTCCTGAGCCGCAATGGGATGGTTGACTACCAGTGGACGGACGCTTCGCTTGATGGCGGCGTGACGGCGCATGCCTGCGCGACGGACAGTTACATGTATTTCATGACTCGGGGCTTCCTTGGCCACTGCGGCCGCACGAACTGTGTGATGAACGTGGAGGCGGGGGCGCGGTTGATTATCGATGGCACTCTCACGAATGGTTTTTCGAATGGAGGCGTTCCGAATCGGCTCACGAAGCGCGGGGCGGGTGAACTCGTTTTCCTTAAGCCGGGTGGCTGGACGGGCGGTACCTACATTGAAGGCGGCACGATCGTGATCGGCGACGCGCGGGCGCTCGGGACGGGGGCGTTGGTGGTGTCGGGTAACGTGACGCTTCAGGTGATGCCGGGCGTGACGTTTACGTGTCCGCCGGTGTCGGGTTCGGGCACGATCACGAAAACGGGGGCGGGCGTGGCGGCGTTCCCGGATGTGGCGGCGGGTGTGACGGTGACGGTGGCCGAGCAAGGCACGATCGGTTCGCCCTTAAACGACGGCGTTCTCTATCTGACGGGTGGCGACGTGACGGTAAACGCGGCTGCGGGTCAGACGGCGGAGATCACCTCGCTCGTGGAAGCGGCGCCGGGTGTGGGGCCCTACACGGATATCATCAAAACGGGGAGCGGCACGCTCGTCCTGCCCACCGGGAACGAGACGAGATATGATTCCCTCACGATCCAAGAAGGCCTTGTGAACGTCGCGGCGGAAAGCTGCTTCGGTTCGGGAGGCGTGACGGTGCTGGGCGGTGCCGGGCTCGGCATCACGGGCTCTTTCAACCAAGGGCGCACGCGCATCACCTTCAAGGACGCTTCGTCATTCAACGTGCCGGAGGGCATCCAATTCGGCACCCACTCCAACTACTTCTACTCGGCCGGTGCCCGTGTCACGAAGACGGGCGCGGGGGAGTGGCGGCTGAACACCCAGTTCTACTCCCCGCTGGCGGATCTCAGGGGAACGACCTGGGTGATCCACGAAGGCCGCATCAAACTGTATAACGGCGATGTGTTCGGCGGTCACACGGCCCAATATGTGCTCACGCTTGAAGTGCATGAAGAGGGCAGAATCGAAATCTCTCAGCGGGATACCCACACGCCCCTCTGCAACGTGGTGTTGCGCGGTGGACGGATGTTCGCTTATTACGCCCAGCTCAGGAGCAATTCGCATGAGCTTGAAAGCGGAGCCAAGTGGAAGGGATTCGGTCTGAACGGTCCCATCACGGTGATACCGTCCGTGGACGGCCGTCCCGCGCGCATTGAGGCGCACCAATGCCACCTCGCGCACGGGACGCGCAGGACGGTGTTCGACGTCAAGGACGGCGCGACGCTTGAGGTGGATACGATGCTCCAGTTTGGATGGTCCGCCAACACGCTGAACCCCAACTACGCGGGGCTTGTGAAGACAGGCGGCGGCACGTTGAAGCTGCTACGTCCGGTCGGCACGCGCGGCACGTTCGATATTCAGGACGGCACGGTGGCGTTAGGTCCGAAGGGACACCTCGACGATCAGCTGAAGCTTAACGTATCGCCTCGGGCGAAGATCGTGCTGGATGACGAGGCGCAGATTGTCAATGCCACCGATCTTGCCTCTGCCCTCTGCGGTACGGCGGACGTGTGGTTCGATGCTTCGCGCCTTGGTCTTGAGGACGGCGCTGCGGTGAGCAGTGTACCGAACCTCGGCACGGCGGGCGGTACGTTTGACAACGTGAGGGGCCTGGGTAGCTACATGCCTATGCCGCCGACCTACGTGGCGGACGGCATCAACGGCCGCGGTACGCTCTTCTTCAACGGTAGCCAAGGACTCGTCACCACGGCCTACACGAACCGCGATGCGCGCGCGACCGTGTTCCTTGTTTCGAAATGGACAAGTTGGAGCGGCACCGGCGGCGCAGGCCGGTGGGGCGGCCCCTTCTCGATGACCGCTAAAGACCCGTTGGTGTACTCCGATCCCACCAGAGACGACAACCAGTGTGCTGGGGCGCTCAGTTACCAGCACGACAATACAGCGAATTTCTCTATTCTCAGCACGTACTCTCAAGATGGCAGTGTCTCCAGCTTGAACACCGGCTTGACGGTGGGCGAGCCTTACATCACGCACTCCGGACGTGATGGCGGGCGGAAGATCATCTATACGGGCGTGTGGCGCGATGGCGGATATGTGATCGCAACGAACACGCCTGCGGGCTTGGGCAACTGTGACATCGACGCTACGGCCATCGGCGCGCGCTTACGTGCGGGTGCGCCGCAGATTTTGGGAGCCGGCCACACGTCCAATCGCGCGTACATCGGTCAGATTGGCGAGGTGCTCGTGTTTTCGCGTGATCTGACGGCGGAGGAGACGGCGACGATCTACGCCTACTTACAGAGCAAGTGGTTCGGTGCGGGCACGCTGTCGGATGAGCAGGCAAAGGCGCTCGCGAGCACGCTCGCCGTGGAAGTGCCGGAGAACGCCACGGCGCATCTCGCGTTCAATGCGGGGACGACGACGGAAGGCGTGGCGCTGGATGTCGCAAAAACGGGTGCGGGCACGCTCCGCCTCGGCGGGGCGATTACCGGCGCGGGCTATGTGGATGTCGCGGCCGGTGGAATTGCGTTCGCGCGGGACGCGATGCCGCCTCAGGTGGACATCTGGGTGGATGCGACGGACGCTTCCACATATACGCTTGATGCGAACAACCTTGTGACGAACCTTGTGAACAAAGGTGCTGCGGGAGGTCGCTTTACGATCAATGGACGCAGTACGGCCACGGTGCCGGGCGCTCCCTCCCTCGTAGCGGACGGCATCAACGGGAACGCGACCTTCCAGTTCAGCGGCGCTCAGGCGCTCGCGCTCGACAGCTACACGAACCGGACCTCGCCGCGCTCCCTCCACATCTACATGGCGGCCAAACGGACGCAATGGACATTGCACCCCACAGGATATAGCGGCGGGGGATACGGCAAATGGGGTGGTGCCTTCTCCTTCGCCCGCACGACGTTGGCGGCTTCCGAGGAGGCGCAGCCGGGCGTGTGTTTTTGCTCCGAGAATAACGAGTTGAACATGACCGTGGATGACGGACAGGGCGCAGGCGGTTCTCCGGGGACTAGCAACCCGATCACAGGGGATCCATACCTCTTCGTGGTTCATACGGTTGCCGATGCGGCGCTGGTCGCCTACGAGACGAATGGAACAAGCGTGACGTCTGTGCCGAGGGGAGTGGTTTTGGGCGGCCGCGAACCTCTCGATATCGATCTCGTGCAACTTGGCGGACGCCTGATGAAGGATGGTGCTCCGCAGTGGTACGGAGACGATGACCCCAGAAATCGCATGTGGTACGGCCAGATCGGCGAACTCATCGCCACCACGCAGCCGCTCACGCACGATCAGGAGGCAGAACTCTTCGCCTACTTGCGCAAGAAGTGGTTGAACAAGGGCACGGGCAGCGCCACGCCTCCCGCATGGCTCACGGGTTATGCTGCCGCGCCCACGCTGGGCGCTGAAACCATACTGACGATGGCGGACGGCACCACCCTCGACCATGCGGCGGACACGGTGACACTCGGCGGCCTTGCCACGGAGGGAACGGTGGACTGGACGCGCGTATGGAATGATGCAAATGCCGATTCCTGCACGCTCTTCAATGTGAACGGTGATGTGGCGCTTGGCACGGTGAACCTTGCGCTGGATCCTGTTCCTTCACAGGCGAAGCTGATTGGCTTTACAGGCATGGCGCTCACAACGCCCACTTGGCATGTTTCGGGCGGTCAGGGTGCCGGCAATGCTCGCGTGTCCATGCGTTCAGACGGTTACTGGATATCCAGCCAGGGCACGGTGCTCTTCGTGCGGTAGGAGACCGTTCTTATGGCTCTCAAAATCGAAGCACGCGTTAACATTGAGAGCAATACGCCCCTTTTTCAGAAGACCAGATGGGCTCTCAAACAAGGGAATATGATCGTAAAAATCGCCTTGTTCGTCGGCTCGGAACGACGTGATGCACCCTTGGTATGCCTTTCACAGTGCGCGCTGATGAAGCGAGAAGTGTATGACTTCCAAGTGTCTTCTGCTGGAACCGATATCAGGTTCTTCATAAATCCGGTCCAAGACAATCAAGTTTTTCAGGCGGCGGATTTCGTTGGCCAGACGGTGCTCGGTCCCGAAAACATTTCGATTGAATGTCATCGGAATTCAGACGATTCAAAGGTCGTGTGTACGACTCCTCGATACAGGATGATTGTTCGTTGGGAGTCGCAAACCCGCTATGTTTATCTCGCGGATTGTGTCCGCAATGACGGAGTAAAGCTGGTTGAATTGGTTGATTGGCGGTATAAGAGCGCGGAGTTAAGTGAGATACTTCAGTCGAAGTTCGGGTTTGGCAGGAACTTCATCGGTCGTTTTCTTCCAGGTTATTTGTCCATGGCGGAAAAGTATCAAGATCATGACATACTAGGGCTCTTGTGTATGACAATTTGTGTTCATCAGGTAGTTGTCGACGATAACCTATTTGTTCGACGTCGGTAGGGAGAGCATGTTATTGTAGCACCACCATGAGAAACCTAATCACGCTGTTCTGCTGGCTACTCGTTTTGCCGTTCTCTATTGCTGTCGCGCAATCGTCACCCCAGAGGGTCACGCTTACGAATATCGCCTATTACAGTGAGCAAATGCTGGCTAAAGCTGACGATTATTGCCGCGCACAATGCCGGCTTGATCTGCGCTATCCCGTTGATCGCAAAGGATTCGCCACGGTGGTGTGGTTCCACGGCGGCGGCTTGCAGCACGGACGCCGCCATTTCATCGAACTGAAAGATCCCTCGATTGCGGTTGCAGCCGTGGGTTACCGTCTTTCGCCCAAGGTTAAGCATCCCGGTTATCTGGAGGACGCGGCCGCAGCTACCGCTTGGGTTTTGTCCAACATCGCGCAGTATGGCGGCGACAGCAACAAAGTTTTTGTCTCAGGCCATTCGGCCGGCGGCTACCTCTCGGCGATGATCGGCATGGATGCGCGTTGGCTCAGGCCGCACGGTTTTTCAAACCTGCAACTCGCCGGTATCGCCCCGATCAGCGGTCAGGTCACTACACACTTCCATGTCAAAAAACTGCTGGGCGACAGCGGTCCTGAGTTGCGTCCACTGATTGATGAATTCGCCCCGCTCTACCACAGTGCTGGCAATCTGCCGCCGATCTGCCTGATTCTCGGTGACCGTGCGCTGGAGTACAAAAACCGCGTGGAGGAAAACGCCTTGCTGGCTGTCAGTCTCAAAAACCTTGGTCATCCCCATGTCGAATTTTACGAAATGGGTGGCCTTGATCACGGCACGGTCGGCGAGGGTGGCTTGATCCCGCTCCGGAATTTTATCCGGCGTTGCTGCGCACCGAAACAACGCTGACCGACCGCCGACGACTTCTCATGAATCCCTCTGTCACTGGCCGTATCCATTCGATTGAATCGTTCGGGACCTTGGATGGCCCCGGCATCCGGTATGTGCTTTTCTTGCAGGGCTGCCCGCTGCGTTGTCTCTATTGCCATAATCCCGATGCACGCAGCGAATCGGGCGGCACCATCATGAGTGCTGGCGAGGTGATGGACGACATCCTTACTTATCGCGCCTTTATCGCGCGTGGCGGTGTCACGCTCTCCGGCGGCGAACCGTTGTTGCAGCCCGCGTTCGCCTGCGAGGTGCTCGACGGCTGTCGCGAGCATCTGCTGCACAGCGCGTTGGACTCCTCCGGTGCTGTGCCGCTGGTGCGCGCCGCCCCGGCGATTGATCGTGCGGATCTGGTGTTGCTGGATATCAAGGCACTTGAGGATGACCTCTGTGAGCCGCTGACCGGCCGCAGTTCCGCCAATACGCTGGCGACGCTGGAGTATTGTGAGACCACGCACAAGGCGGTCTGGATCCGGCATGTGCTGGTGCCCGGATACACATTGGACAGCGCGCGGTTGGAACGGCTCGCCGACTATCTGCTACGCTTCAGTTGCATCTGCAAGATCGAACTGCTGCCGTTTCACAAGATGGGCGAGTACAAGTGGAAGGCGCTCGGCTGTCCCTATGTCTTGACTGATGTCCAACCGCCGACCGACGAACAGATGGACGCAGCCCGCACGATTTTCCGCCAGCGCGGGCTCATTGTTTGATTACGCCGCAGGCCGATCGAGCAGCACTTGATCGTTCTCTTCGACGCCGCCTGTCACCTCGACGTAATCCGTTGAAAAGCGCCCGGTTTTGACCTCCCGCTCGACCTGCACGTCGCCCGCCAGCACCTTGCAGAAGCTCTTGCCGTCGCGGTTGTAGATGCCTTCGACCGGCACATAGAGCACGTTCTCAACCTTCTCGACAACGATCTCGACCTGTACCGTCATGCCCGGCGTGAGCCGTTCATCTGCCTCGTTCGTGGAGATGTCCGATGCATAGACTTTGGGGCTGCTTTGATCCCACGGAATAATCGGCGTCGAGGCACCCGAGATGCGTACGATCTCGCCGGTCAACGTCAAGTCCGGTACAGCCTTGGCGCGGATCATCACCGGTAGGCCGATCTTGACATGCGAGCGGTACTCCTCGGGGATATTGACCTGAACCTTGAACTTACTGACATCCGGAATGAGGCCGATCGCTTCGCCGATGCTCACATCTGTGCCGACCTTGATCTCCTTCGGTGTGTCCCAACGGTTGCGCCGATTTTCGCCGTGGATCAACATGCCATCGGCCTGCGCACGGATCACCAGTTTTTCCATATCTTCCCGCACATCCCGCAATTCACTGCGGTAATCGTTAATCAACGTTTCTCGGTTAGCGATTTCGATGCGCTTCTTGCTGACTTTGGCATTGTTGTTCACGATCATGCGCTGCACGGCCAGTTGGCTCTTTGTCACCGTCTCTTCCAACTTCGAGATCTGTTGCGGATATTCGTAACGTTTGAAGATGCGCAGTGTATAAAAGGCTTTGTCCATCGCCTGCTCCGCCGTGGACAGAGCTTTTTCAGCGTCGGCTACTTTTTTCTCAGCGGCCGCGACTGCCTCGGGCTCCTGAGAAATTGCATCCGTCAGCGTTTTTTTGGCATCGTCCAGCGCTAGTTTGGCGCTATCGTATACGGTCGAGGCGTCCTGCGTGGCCTGTACCAGATCCTTCTTCTTGCGCGGCGCATCCTCGTCCTTATATTTTTCATATTGTTCCTGGGCGTCGCGAAGCGCATCTACCGTCGATTTCAACTCGGTCAGATTGTCCGCCCGGATCATCTCCAGATCTTGCAGTGCCAGTTTGTAATCCTCTTCCGCCAGTTGTAGTTTGCGGGTGAGATCCTTCTCCTGTTCGACAAACCATTCGTCCGACAGCTTGAAGATCACATCATTCGAAGCGACCATCGTACGGTCCGGCACCAACTCCACCAGCTTGAGTTGCCCGTGACCGCGCTTGCCGTCAAACCGCAGTTGCTGGCTACTGATGGCGTCAAGCTGGCCCTCAAGCCGGAACGCGACGTTGAAACTTCCGCGCCGCACCGTGTAGAAACGGTCCATGCTTTCGCCCGACGGCTTTTTCGCACGCTCCGCACACCCGGACAACAGCACCAACGCCGCTAGCATCACATACACTTGAATACGATAGAACACGGATCGCTTCTACCTTTCATCTGCCGCACATGCGGTGCGCCTTTGCGGCGCTCACTTCTTCATACTATCCCAGATCGCCTGATTCTCGCGGGTGACCTCATCTTCGATCGTCTGGACACGTGCGCGGAGTTCCTCATTCATGCCGGTCGTCTGCGTACCGCTCACCTGATCAAATGCGCCCGGCTCGACCAGGCGCATCGTCATGAAGATCACGATCTGTGACGTGAACGCCTTGGTCTTCTTGTACTGAAACAGCCAACCCAAGTAAGGGATGTCCGCCAAATAGGGGATGCGCTTTTCGGTTTCGCGCTGCTCTTGGCGCATCAGACCACCGATGGTGATCAGTTCGCCGTCATTCGCCTCCAGTTCTGTGCTGGCACTGCGCACCACGATGACTGGGGTTTCGAAGCCGCCAGTATCGACAGTACGCGACGAACTCGATACTTCAGGATTGACCTTCACGTGGATACGGTTGCCAGAGATCATCAATGGCCGCACGATCAGTTTGACGCCGACGTTCTCAAAGCGCGTCGAAATGCTCTCGCTACTACCGGTGATCGTACGCGACAACACCGGCACCTTCTCACCGGTCATGATGTTGCCGTCAGCGCCGCGCCGGATCACGAGATTCGGCGATGAGAGAATACGCGCGCGTCCCCGCTCCTCCAGAAAATTGATCATCGCCCAGATCTTGACCTGATCAAAACCGACGAATGACCAGAGCCGTCCGTCCGAGCCTTTGCCTGCGGAGAACGAGTGCTTAAGATCCTCAACGCCCGCACCGGCGGAGTTGGGGATCAGTAGCTCCTGAAAGATTTTGCGGACCGAATCCGATTCGCCCATCTTCGCGATGCCCATGTGGATGTCACGCACCAGATCGTCGCTGATCTCCAGCTCGACGATGCGCGCCTCGACCAGTACTTGGCCCACCGGGTGGTCGGTCTGTTCCAGAATCTGCTTGAGTTGGGGCAGACGTGATGGCACGTCGGAAACGACCACGACATCATCTTCGTCGCTGCGTCCCACCGTGCCGGCTGGTGTAAGGAAGTTCTCCAGCAGCCGCCGCATGGTCTCAGCGCTGACATATTTGCAGCGATAGAAGACCACCTCCAATTGCTCATCATCGCGCCGCAAGAACTGTTCGAGCAGTCGCGTATAGTCGGTGGTCTCGGCGGCGGAACGTTCGGCGGCGGGCGATACAGGCGTGTCATCCGTGCGCTCTCCAGCAGGCACGTCCCCGATCGGGGCTACGGACATCCGTTTGTCCGCAGCCATTTCACGCGGCGCGCGCGCACCGCTACGCCGACCTTCGCGCGGTCCCTGTTGTGCGTACGCCGCGCCGACGAGCACGGCGCACAACACCCCCCTCGCCATGATCCGGATTTCTCGCATACACCTTCTCTCTCGCCGCGTACGCGGCGGACCGCTCCGCTACTTGATCGAGTAACGGGTCGCTTTGGTCAGCGCTTTCCAGAGTTGTTCAGGTGTCTCGGCCGCCAAGATCGCCTCGCGGTTTTGCTCCTTCAAGAACGTCTCGGTGAGGCCCGACATGAGGCGCAGATAAAACGCACTGACCGCTGTGGGAATCGTGATAAAGAAGATGATGTTGCAGACCGTGCCGGTCTCATCGAACGTCACACCCTTCTTCGAGACACCGAGCGCCAACGTCAGGCCGCCGCCTTCCACACCGCGTACGTGAGGGAAGGCCAAGCCGTTTTCCATCGCCGTGCTCAACACCGCCTCACGCTCCAAGGCCGACTTGATCAACTTGTCCGCGCCGGAAACAAAGTTTTTTTGTTCCATCAGCGTCGCCAATTCAGCGATCACCTCAGCCCGGTCGGTTCCTTTGAGATCCGGCGCCATCAGCGATTCGGCCGAAAAACGCGAGATACCCACCTTGCGGGGCGCTGTGCGGCTGGGCGTCTCTCCGACCCAACGCGGCGCATCACTTTCCTCGAACAGAATGCGCGCGCAGCTCGGGCAGTTCTGGATCTGCTTGCAGAGACGCACCGCCTGCACCTGACTGATCGGCATGCGCATGCCGCAAATCGCGCAGCACCCGTTATACATCGGTGCCATCACGATGTGGTCTTTTTTGTAGAGGCGCTGATAGAGCGACTTGATTTCCGGCGGCAGCTTGTCGGTCAATTGGTCGATCGAGGTGTTTAGGCTTTCCATGTGCCGTCCGTCGCCGGTGGTCCGATGCTCATCACGTATTAAAACCAATTCTTGAAGCTGGTTCAAATGGTTGATTAGGCTTTGCATACTGTCCTTTCAAACGGCAAGAAACTCGGGGGAAGGCACCCGCCAACACCCGTCCTGCGATTATCCCAATTTGTGAGAGTATTGTGACTGAATTGTTTGTAGGTGTCAACGACGTGACACCTACAAACCACGCCTTATTTGTAATAGCGTCCAATCTCCTCTTTGGCGATCTTGCACCATGCTACCGCACGCGACGGATCATTGTGGATCGTGTCGTGATCCTTCATGATGATCTCGAGACAGCACCCTCGTGCTTTCTCGAGGATGTCCCGGATATCCTTGCGGGCGGCATCCTCGTCAAAGGTGCTGGCCGTGAGGATCTCGGGGTTCGGGCGGCAGGAGTAAACATACTTGTCTTGCAGCGCATCCACCATTTTGGCACGGTCGCATGTCGGTGACACGCTGACGCGGCGGATGTTCGGGATGTCTTTGAGCAGATGCCAGCGCTCGCTGATCGGTTCGCAGCAACCGTAGCACACCAGCCCGAAACGCTCCATCACCGGCTTCTGATATTGCAGCACAAACTCGTCGAACAACTCAGGCGCCAATTCCTTGGTGTCTTGACTCTCAAACAACGCCCACAGGTCTTTGGCGCGTGCCGTGCCCTGATAGTCTTTAGCCGGCAACTGCGTGGTCCAGCCAAATCCGCCGGAGCCGATGTAGTCGCCCTCGTTGTTCAAGCTGTAAAGCCCCGCATTTTCCAAAAAGGTAATCAGGTCCAGCGTGCCGTCCCGCAGAAACGCCATCAGGTTGTGTACGCCTTGGGGGTTCTCTTTGATGTCCCGCATATACCGGTCAAAACCGCGCAGTTTGATCAACTCGCGCGTCAGGCCTAACGACCAATACCACTGTTCGCGCAACTTGACCGGCAGCACCCTGTCGAAAATCTCGCGCGCCAGATGCACGACCTCGGTTGTCGCCTCACGATCCACTGTGATCGTCTGAAACTGAAGTCCGCTCAAATCATTCAAGTCGGTCAGCATCGGCTGTGGTGTGATCGACGACGTATCCGGCCCCCAATACGTCCGCTTATAGATCCACCCTACCTTGAAACGGCTTTCGACCACCCGGTCGTCCCCCATTTTCTCACCCCAGAAAATCTCTTTGCGTAGCCGGCGTTCCCAATGCCGCGCCAAGCTGTGCGTGCACTCCAGCGAGGAGTCCGGAATGATTTCACGCCAACTGAACTCCGGGTCACACAAAATCAACGGACGCGCGGGTTGCAGCATGTTGGTGCGCGTCCACAGCACCTTTTTCTCCGCCTCGATTTGGCGCGTGGATAACTCCATGACACGCTCGCCCAAACGCCGCAGCACATCCCGTTCTGTCGGCGTGATGGAGAGATCCGTGACATGAGTATCCAGCGCCACTTTGCCCGGTTGATCATGGTCTTTCATAGCCGAACGCTCCTTTCCTTTAGTTGTAAAGATCTGTTTTCAATCAACGCTGCCGACCGCTAATGCCGACAGCCGTGATAAAACCCGCACAAGGCGTGGTTTCGCTTTCACACCCGCATTGTATCGGTAGGCCGCCGTTTTGTCTACCGGGAACACGGAAAAAAAGAAAAAACAGGGTCACGCTCCCGCATGTCACACTCCCGCATTGCGGGACGGTGTGTCGCGTGGTAGAGTACCGGCGTGTTCATAGAGTTGAGATATCGCCATGTGGGGAGGTATCAGAAGGAAGAGGATAAGAAGAACATGAGCAGACGTGTGTATGTGTCGGTGCCGATGATCTGCGCGGTGTTTTCAGTAGGGGCGTTTGATCTCGTCAGAAATAGCCAGGCGCAGGCGGTGGCGGTGGTGGGTGAGCAT
>LSQX01021219.1_pt1 | contig 21463 bp, 20 predicted proteins | sample 654561 | NCBI WGS metagenome assembly LSQX01 (sample SAMN04489861, study PRJNA283612) | anaerobic digester metagenome | isolation source: 4 biogas reactors fed with cattle manure at either 37C or 55C with and... | place: Denmark: Kongens Lyngby | collected 2014 | reverse complement strand
TTAGCACTTACATTTACGATACCGTTAGCATCAATGTCGAATGATACCTCAATCTGTGGAATTCCACGAGGAGCTGGAGCTATGCCTGTAAGTTGGAATCTACCTAGTGTAATATTACCAGCAGCCATCTCTCTTTCACCCTGCATTACATGAATGTCTACTGTAGTCTGGTTATCAGCAGCTGTTGAGAAAGTCTGACTCTTCTTTGTAGGAATTGTTGTATTTCTCTCAATAAGCTTTGTAGCAACGCCACCGAGAGTTTCAATTGAAAGTGATAGTGGTGTAACATCAAGAAGAAGTACATCATTCACCTCACCTGTAAGTACTCCAGCCTGAATAGCAGCTCCAACAGCTACGCACTCATCTGGGTTAATTCCCTTAAATGGCTCCTTGCCAGTAACCTTCTGAACTGCAGCCTGTACAGCTGGAATTCTTGTTGAACCACCAACTAGGATTACTTTGTCAATGTCAGCGCTCTTTACACCGGCATCATGCATTGCCTTGTTCATTGGCTCAATTGTCTTCTCAACAAGTGAAGATGTGAGCTGGTCAAATCTTGCTCTTGTTAGGTCCATATCCATATGGAGTGGCCCCTCTGCAGATACAGTAATGAATGGTAGATTAACCTTAGTTGTCTGCGCACTTGAAAGCTCTTTCTTAGCCTTTTCAGCAGCTTCCTTTAGTCTCTGAAGAGCCATGTTGTCCTTCCTTAGGTCAACACCATGCTCCTTTGCAAAACTATCTGCAAGGAAGTTCATTACAGCGTCATCGAAATCATCTCCACCAAGATGTGTGTCTCCGTTAGTAGCTAGCACTTCGAAAACTCCATCGCCAATCTCAAGCACTGATACATCGAATGTACCACCGCCTAGGTCATATACAAGAATCTTATGAGAGCTTGTATCCTTGTCTAGTCCATATGCCAAAGATGCAGCTGTTGGCTCGTTGATGATTCTCTTAACATCAAGTCCAGCAATTTTTCCAGCATCTTTAGTTGCCTGCTTCTGAGCATCTGAGAAGTAAGCAGGGACTGTGATTACAGCCTCTGTAACCTTCTCGCCAAGATATGCCTCAGCGTCAGTCTTTAGCTTAGCAAGAATCATTGCTGAAATCTCCTGTGGGTCGTACTTCTTTCCATCAACTTCAACTTTGTAATCCTCACCCATGTGTCTCTTGATTGATGCGATTGTTCTGTCAGGGTTTGTTACCGCCTGTCTCTTAGCAGTCTCACCAACAAGTCTCTCTCCGTTCTTTGCGAAAGCAACAACAGATGGTGTTGTTCTTGCGCCTTCTGCGTTAGCAATTACTACTGGGTCTCCGCCCTCTAGTACTGATACGCAACTATTTGTTGTTCCTAAATCAATTCCTATTACCTTTGCCATTTCTATGTCCTCCTAAATTTATATCTAAACTATGTTTAACTATTTTAACGAACAGCTTCTCTCTAGAAGCCTCGATACCAAGCGATTAGTGCTTACTTGGAGACTACAACCATCGATGGTCTAACGACCTTGCTGTTCAATTTATAACCTTTTTGCAATACCTTTGTGACCTTGCCAGCATCATGCTCTTCGCTATCCTCAGTCATCACTGCATTGTGAAAATCCGGATTAAACTCTTCGCCCTCTGCAACTATCTCTTCAATACCGACCTTCGCAATAGCTTCCTTCATCTGATTGAAAATCAGCCCCATGCCTTGTGCATATGCTTCTGGATCATCAGTTACATTGGTTGCAAGTGCTCTTTCAAAATTGTCAAATACCGGTAGAAGCTCAAGGAGCAGTTTCTCGTTGCCATAAGCATGGATGTCTGACTTCTCCTTTGCTGTACGCTTCTTGTAGTTCTGAAACTCTGCCATAAGTCTCATATATCTTTCTGACTCCTGGTCCTCAGCAGATTGCTCAGAACCTTGCTTTGCCTCAGCAGTGCTACCCTTTGCATTATCATAACTGTCTTTTGCCGCATCATTGTCTACTACAGAATCTTGCGCACCCTCTGCAGCCTTAGAAGCTTGATCATCCTTAAGCTCTTCATCTGCCGCTTGAGACTTTGCTTTGTCAAAAGCCTTCTTCTTATCTGTCATTATTATCTGTTTCCTTTCCATTGCTGAGCTTAAATGATTCGCTCAGGTTACTTGTCAAATACTCCATAATCGAGGTAACCTCGTCGTATTTCATTCTCGTTGGACCAATAATTCCAATCTTGCCCGCCAAATTTCCGTCAACATGGTATGTCGCTGTAATAAGAGAGCAGTCCTTCATCAAATCGGTCATATTCTCAGTTCCGATCGTTACGATAACGCCGTCCTCTCGTTCGAGCATCTTTTTGGCAAAAACATCCTTTCGATTGAACATCTCAAGAAAAGCTCTCGCTTTATCAATGCTGCTATACTCTGGAATGCTGAATATGTTCGTCAAGCCTTCCATATAAAGATTAACATTAAGCATATCCTCAACGGTCCTCATAAAGTTAGGCATTACATTCCCAGCAAGTGCAGACATAGCCTCAATATCTGTTCCAATATCATCAATAATGGAATTCTTTAAGACCTCATCTACTGTGCTATCTTTGTAATGGAGGGTCATTGTCTTACTTAGAATCTCCAGACCTTCCATCGTATATGGCACATTTAACCTTAAAGTCGTATTAGTTATAACCCCGCCATTTGAGACAATCATCAGAACGATTGCTCTCTCATCAACTGGGATAAGTTTAATAAAATTCAAAGTATCCTGGTTAACAGCAGGCGTCATAGCAAACGAAGTAAGGTGTGTTATCTCCGAGAGCAACTCAGCTGCATGCTTGATTGTTGACTCAAACTCGCTTCTATCAGCCGAAAGCTTCTCCCTTATAATACGCTTCTCCTTGCTAGTCAGATTCTTCTTCTTCATAAGCTGATTAACATAGAGACGGTATGCCTTATCAGAAGGAACTCTTCCCGCAGATGTGTGAGGATGCGTTAAATATCCAAGCTCCTCCAAGTCGGACATCTCATTTCTAATCGTTGCTGGACTGATTCCAAAATCGTGCTTCTTAGCAATTGCCCTTGAACCCACCGGTTCAGCAGTCTGCACATAGTCATTTATAATCGCTTGAAGAATCTGCATCTGCCTTAAGCTTAAATCCATGATGTCCTCCTTTCTTTACCTGCATTTTGAGTAATTTGTTAGCACTCATTCAATTGGAGTGCTAACCACATTCATAATATACTCCTACTGTATAAAGTTGTCAACATTCATATTACCTTTATTTTGTGATTTTTCAGTGAAAAAAATTCCGCCAAGACTTTTTTGAAAAAAGCCCTGGCGGTCGTATTAATTTGATTTGATTGTGTTACCGATTTGAACGATGCGTTAGGTTTTCGCAAGGAGAACCGCTCCTACTTAGCCTTAACCTTTTTCCACGCTGTAGCATACATATCCATAACATCATCCGGAAGCGACTTCAATGAATGGCATCTTGAAAGAGTCTCATCGCTTAGGGAAATAGCATCAATTGACTTAGCATCGTCATCGATAAGCTCAAGCGCTGCTTTGTTTGGAGTTGTATAATACAGGTAATCGAAATTAGTTGCTGCCACCTTTGCATCACACATAAAGTTTATCCATGCCTCTGCGTTCTCTTTGTTCTTTACATTCGACGGAATTACCCAAGAATCAATAAAGAACTCTGTTCCTTCTTTAGGAACAACAAACTTCACATTTTCATTCAGCTCTGAAATATATGAGTACTCGCCATTCCATACAACTGCAAGTGCAGCAGAGCCATCCGCAACAGAATCTCTTGCAGAATCATTTGCGTACTTGTACACCAAAGGCTTCTGCGCAATCAAGTCCTCTGTAGCCTTATCAATTTCTGTCTGAGTGGTTGTATTTAGAGAATATCCATTCTTCAGAAGAGCAATCATATAAGCATCTCTGACACTGTCAGGCATTACAATTGATTCCTTAAACTTCGAATTCCAAAGGTCTTCCCATGAATCAATCTCAACATCTCCTGTAAGTTCAGTGTTGTATGCAATTCCTGCAGTTCCAACCTGGTAAGGTACTGAATATGTATTGTCCGGATCGAATTCAGTCGATTTAGTCATATATTTTTCGTCAATATTAGAAATATTCGGAATATTGTCTTTGTTTAGTTTTGCAAGAAGATCCTCGCCTGCCATTTTCTCAACCATGTAGTCAGATGTGCAAATTACATCATATTGTGCAGAATCATTCTTGATTACTGTGTACATTTCTTCAGCCGTATCAAAGGTAGTTAGCACAACCTTAATCCCAGTCTCGTTCTCAAATTGGTCAATAACATCCGGATCCATGTAATCACCGTAGCAATATACATTTACCTCGCCATTCTTGCCTCCACCGCAAGCGGTTAATGCTAATGCTGCAATAAGAGTTGCACCCAGCACCATCAATTTCTTCATCATAGTTCTAATTCGACCCCTTTCTTGTTCATGCGCCAATTAAGGATAAGAAGCGCTACAAATGCAATAACAAATATTAGTGTTGATAGAGCAAAGAGTGATGGTCTGATTCCTACCTTAACCTGACTGTAGATAATCGTAGAAATCGTATTGATTCCCGCACCTCTTGTAAAGTATGTAATAATAAAATCGTCAACCGACATTGTGAACGATAATAGAAAGCCTGTTAGAATTCCCGGAAATAGTTCCGGTAGAACTACTTTCTTGAAAGCATACATTTTCGATGCGCCTAGGTCCAGCGCCGCTTCGAACAGCTTATCAGTATTCTTATTCATCCTTGGTCTGACTGACAGCACTACATAAGGTATACAGAAAGTAATATGCGCAAATAGCACCGTAGCATATCCTGTCGAAATGTGAAGCATCAAGAAGCATAGCATGAAAGATATTCCAGTTACTATATCTGCATTTACCATCGGAATATTATTGAATGCCAAGATTGCATTCTGAGTCTTAGGTTTCATTCGGTCCATTCCTACAACGGCAAGAGTTCCAATAATCGTTGCCAGTGTTGCAGCCAGAATACCAATCGTAAATGTGTTTACAACAGCATCCATAATCATCTTGCTGCCAAATAGTTCCTCATACCATTTTAGAGAGAAGCCGGTAAAAACTGCCATCGACTTTGCTTCATTAAATGATAATACCATCAGAGCGAGAATCGGCAAATATAGGAAGCCTACTACAATAAACAAATATGCATTTTTGAAAAATTTCTTCATTATATTAAATTCTGCCCTCCTGTCTTGTCGAATCTATTTAGAATTCTCATTCCAACTACTATAAACAGCATCATAACAATAGATAAGCCGGAACCGAGATACCAGTTTGAATTAACAATAAATTCCTGTTCAATAATATTTCCGATAAGATTAATCTTGCCTCCACCTAGCATATTGGAAATTACAAATGTTGTAAGAGCTGGAATAAATACCATCGTAACTCCGCTGACAATGCCAGGTACACATAGTGGCAAAATAATTTTGCATAGAACAGTCCCATTCTTTGCACCTAGGTCATACGCCGCCTCGATAACATGCTTATCGATTTTGGTAACGACATTATAAATTGGAAGAATCATGAAAGGCAGGAAATCATAAACCATACCAAGCACAATTGCTCCTGGTGTATTCATAAATTCATGCGTTTGTAGCCCAAGATTAGAAAGAATAGAGTTAATAACTCCGGTTCTCTCAAGCAGAACCTGCCACGCCATTGTTCTAAGCAGGAAATTCATCCACATAGGCAATATAAAGACAAAAATGATAAAGCCTTGTTTGCCAAACTTACTATTTCTCAGAATAAGTGCCATCGGAAATGCAATAACAAAGCATATAATGGTACTGACCAAAGAAAGCAGTAATGACAAGCCAAGTGCTTGTAGATGATTGGGTTGTGCAATCGCAAGAATATTATCCAGCGTAAAACTTCCGGATCTATCAGTAAATCCATAATACAAGATTGATAGAATAGGAATAATTGTTCCCGCAACAATCCATATTAAAAACGGGCTCGCAAAGCGCTTATTAGATGTCAAGTTCAATTCTTCTCTCGTCCTCCGATTCTGGTACACGCATAATTTGAATGTTCTCAGGTCTAACGTACATGCCTATCTTGCTTCCAACCTGATGGTTATCGTAGTTCTGTAGTAGCCACTCATATCCCAGCTCTCCTTTAACAAGCATTTCGTAATGCACGCCGATAAAGAGCTTACTGATTATCTCTCCGTTGAAAAGTCCCTCACCATAAGGTCTTATCTCTACATCTTCAGGTCTGATAACTACATCAACATTCTGTCCCGGCATAAACCCATCTTCTGTTCCGTCAATGCATGGGAACTGAATTCCCTTTATCTCAACCAGCTTGTCCTCAACCATTCTGCCAGAAATAATATTACTATCCCCAATAAAGTCCGCAACAAAAGCATTCTCCGGTTCGTTGTAAATCTGCTCAGGAGTTCCTTCCTGCTGAATATATCCTTCATTCATTACTACGACCTTGTTCGACATAGTAAGGGCCTCTTCCTGGTCATGAGTAACATAAATAAAGGTAATTCCAAGTTCCTTCTTAAGCCTTACAAGCTCATATTGCATCTCTTGTCTAAGTTTCAAATCAAGTGCCCCAAGCGGTTCGTCAAGAAGAAGAACCCTCGGTTCATTAACTATCGCTCTTGCCATGGCAATTCTCTGCTGTTGTCCACCAGAAAGCTCGTCAATTCTACGGTTCTCATAGCCCTTCAAGTTCACAAGCTTCAACACATACTTCAGCTTGTCTTTAATATACTGGTCACTCTTGCCACTAATCTTCAAGCCAAAAGCGATATTCTCTCCAACATTCATATGTGGGAAAAGTGCATAGTTCTGGAAAACCGTATTAAGTGGTCTTTGGTTAGGCGGAAGCTTGGTTATATCCTTGCCGTCAAAAAACACGCGGCCCGAGTCCGGCGCTTCAAATCCTGCAATAATTCTGAGTGTCGTTGTCTTGCCACAACCAGATGGTCCAAGCAATGTTACGAACTCGTTCTCCTGCACAACAAGATTAAGTTCATCAAGAACTAGATTATCTCCATCATAGCTCTTGCATATATTCTCAAGTCTAATTAGTTCTGACATTTATTCCTCCCATATATCCCATATATCTTAAAAACTTGGCGGTGAGCTGACCCAAATCACTTCAGCTCCAGTAGCAGAGCTCAAATGATGCGGCTTCTCCGGTATGAAGTAGAAAGTCTCGCCTTCCTTTACCACGAAAATCTCTTTGCCTATATGTACCTTCACGCAGCCCGACACGACATAACCGAATTCCTCTCCCTCATGTGGATTATCCGGAATAGTCTCTCCACCTGCCCCAATCGTTATTCGAATCGGTTCCATCTCGTTCTTCTGAGCATTTGGCACAATCCATTCGATTGTATAATTTCTTCTATTATCATTCTTTACAAAATAATCATTCTCATTAAATACTATTTGAGAGCTCTCTTCTGTTGCAAAAAAATCACCAATGTTTGTTCCTAGTGCAAGCAACATATCTTCGAGAGTTGCGATAGACGGCGAAGTTAAGTTGCGCTCCATCTGTGAGATGAAACCTTTAGAAAGCTCCGCTCTATCCGCAAGCTCTTCCTGCGTTAGTCCGCGCTCTGTTCTAATCTCTTTTATTCTCTCGCCAATATCCATATTTTCCTCTTCTCTTAATGTATATATAAGTATTAAGTTTAGGTATGCTAAACTTATTCAGCCTCATAATTATAATATAGGTGACAAAAAAGTCAACAGAAAATGTAGTTTATGTAAAAAAAATATAGGTTCATATCATTCTCGATATGATCCTATATCTTACCATTATATATTTCTATTTCTCTAGTCCAATCTCATCAAGAACATTCAAGATTGTCTCCATCGATGTTCCCTCGGAGAACTCGATTTTGCCCTCGTCTGCCTGCTTTGCAAGCATTGGGTTAATTGGCATTTTCTCAAGAAGCTTGATTCCATATTGATTTGCAACTTCTTCTGCCTTTGATTCGCCAAAGACTTCAATCTTCTTGCCGCAATCTGGGCACTCAAGATAGCTCATATTCTCAACAATTCCGAGAACTGGAATATCCATCATCTTAGCCATGTTGACTGCTTTGCCAACAATCATTGACACAAGGTCCTGTGGTGAAGTAACAACTATGATTCCATCAACAGGAAGTGACTGGAAGAGTGTTAGCGCAACATCTCCTGTTCCCGGTGGCATATCCACGAATAGAACATCTAGATCTCCCCATGCAACATCTGTCCAGAACTGCTGCACAACGCCGCCAAGAACTGGGCCTCTCCAGATAACTGGATCAGTCTCATTTTCAACAAGCAGGTTGATTGACATTAGCTTGATTTCAGTTGGTGTAACTGCTGGCATGATTCCCATCTCTGATGGTTCTGCCTTCTTGTGCTGACCGAACATTCTAGGAATTGAAGGACCTGTAATATCGGCATCCATAATTCCAACCTTATATCCATCTCTGTTTGCAGCGATTGCAGCAAGCGCAGTAACCATTGACTTTCCTACGCCACCCTTACCGCTGACAACACCGATTACTTTCTTAACACTGCTAAAAGCATTGAGCTCTGCTTTAGGGATTCCACCCTCTCTTGATGCGCAGTCCTCGCCGCAGCTTGAGCAGTCGTGATTACACTGATCTGACATATCTTTTCTCCCCCTCCATTTATCTTTAAAAAATATATGGCTTAAATCGACAAGTGTCGACAAGTCGTTCTACTTGTTCGCTTTTCCACCTTAGGATTAGCTTCTTGCAAAATTCGTGTTCTCTTTATACTAGTTTCTTGCAAAATTCGAGTTCTCTTTGTTCTAGCTTCTTGCAACAAGCGCTGTTCGCTTGCTTCCAGTCATTCGAGTATATCCGGCCTTGTCGGATGCGCTTAGAATAAGCTCCGCGTTTTTCCTTGATGTGCCAAGCTTATCTCTAAACTCAGCCAAGGTAAATTCCTTTAAATCAATAATTGCATTAACAGCTTGATTCCACGCGATGGCAATAATGTAATGCTGTGCATCGATTTTCTTAATTATCTCATCGTCCGCAAGTTCAACGAGCATTGCCGATAGCATATTCCTATCCTTATCGAGTTCAAAGATTACATCATTTTTAATTAATTCAAAACCTGCATCTGTATATAGCGATACAATCTTCTCTTTCTTCTTCTGCTGTTCTTCAGAATACTCAACTGCAAAATCCTTGAGTGCCAAGGTTTTGCCCTTGTCCGCTAGGACAGCTTTCTCAAGAAGAAGCGCAATTAATGACTGAATTAGCTTCTCATCCTCAATAAACCATTTTGCCTTGAGCCTACTAAGAAGCTCCTGCTTTGGAATTCCATCAACAAGAGGATTCGCTTCATGATACTCATTGATTATATGCTCTATGCTGACTTTCATGTGCTTGAACTTTTCCTTTGAGAGAAGAGTCGAATCAGCAAGTTCGATGACAATTTCTTTTTGCAGAAGCGGTGTACATGCCTTATTCATAGCATCAGGCAGAATTCCAAGTTCATAGCCGAGGTCTGTCTTCTTGTAGAATTTGCGTTGACCGGCTTTCATCTCAATAATAGATGCAAGCTCGCCGTTCTCAAGAAGCTCTACCTTTGCAAGAACATCTTCTCTATTTCTCTTATGCTTATCCGGCTGCACATCGAGAACTCGTCCCCCTCCAATAGTAATAATTGGAGAATAGAATCTAACAATAAATCTATCGCCTCTTCTCAAGGCTATAGGCTCTTCAAATCTAAGCTGTGCATAGCAAGTCTCTCCAGCATTAACAACATCTCTGTCCAAGAGAATAACCTTGCATATCGCTTCCTTGCTGCCACAATAGAAATGCACTCTGGAATTATTCAGCACCGCCTTATCTGCTGCATTAAAAATCTTGAGTTGCACATCGAGCATCATAGTTTCAGTTACAGCATGCTCCATCGCAATGACATCACCTCTTGAAATATCTTCTTTGGTAATATTGCTTAGGTTGATTGCCGTTCTCTGTCCGGCTACTGCCTCTTCGGTGTCATTACCGTATGTCTGAATGCCCCTGATTTTGGTATGCATATTGCCTGGGAAAATTGTAATTTCGTCACCGACATTGCATACGCCATCCATTAGAGTTCCTGTTACCACTGTTCCGAAGCCTTGCATAGAGAAAACTCTATCAACCGGAAGTCTAAAGAGTTCTTTATCCTCAAGTCTCTTGTTAGGTCTGTCGCATTTCTTGATAATCTCTTCCTTGAGCTTATCAATATTGTCACCGGTTCTAGCCGAAACCGGGACAATTGGTTTACCCTCAAGGAATGAACCCTTGAAGTAGTCCTTAACATCTTCAATCATCATCTCAAGCCAATCAGCTTCAACCATATCAGTCTTTGTGATTGCAATGATTCCATCGTCGATTCCGAGTGCCTGAAGAATTTCAAAATGTTCTTTGGTCTGTGGCATAATTCCTTCGTCTGCTGCAACGACAAATATTACAAAGTCAACACCGCCGATTCCAGCAAGCATATTCTTAATAAATTTCTCATGGCCGGGCACATCTATTACGCCAATATTATAACCATCATCATTTGGAATATGTGCAAAACCCAGTTCAATCGTAATGCCGCGCTTTTTCTCTTCAGAAAGCCTATCTGTATCAATACCAGACAGAGTTTTAATCAAAAGCGTTTTACCATGATCAACATGTCCTGCTGTTCCGATAATAATATTTTTCATTATATTATCCCCAATCTATCTAGGCCTTCTGACTTATGCAAAAGCCTCAGCTATCATCTCAAATTCGCCATCCAGAATCGTACGAACGCATAGCAGCAATTGGTCGTTTTGAATTCTGGCAATAATAGGCGTCTCCTGCTTACGAAGAACTCGCTCTAACCCCTTTGTCGAGGCTTCATCTGAACTAATTGCAACTGCATATCCAGGGAGCCTTACCATAGGCGCCGAACCGCCGCCAATCTGGTCCTCAACCTCAACTACTGAAATATTTACATCAGCATTGTTGTGACGAATCATAGACGCAAGATTCTTTGCCCTTTCGAAAAGATTCTCTTTTGAAGCAGATATCATCTGAAGAACCGGAATATCTCTAAGCGCAATCTTCTCGTCTCTATATTTCTTTAAAGTCTCCTCCATTGCTGCGAAAGTCATCTTGTCTACTCTCATAGCTCTTGCAAGAGGATTCTTCTTCATTGCATCAATATATTTTTTCTTACCAACTATCACTCCAGCCTGTGGACCGCCAAGCAGCTTATCACCGCTAAATAACATTACATCAATTCCAGTAGCAAGTGACGCAGGAACATTTGGCTCGTCAAGTCCATACTTTGACATATCGATCATGAGACCATTTCCCATATCATAAATTACTGGGATATTATGTTTCTTTCCAACCTCAACCAGTCCTGGCAAGTCCGCGTCCTCAGTGAAGCCCATTATGTCGTAGTTACTCTTGTGAACCTTCATCATAGCACCGGTATTCTCATTGATTGCAGCATCATAATCTACAACCTTTGTCTTGTTGGTGCATCCAACTTCACAAAGCACCGCACCAGACTGAGCCATGATGTCAGGGATTCTAAAAGCTCCGCCAATTTCTATAAGCTCGCCTCTTGATACGATGCATTCTTTCCCAGCTGCCATCGAAGAAAGTACTATCATAGTTGCAGCTGCATTGTTGTTAACAACCATTGCCGCTTCAGCTCCGGTAAGCTCTGCAAAAAGGTCGCTCACTATGTCGTGACGAGAACCTCTTTTGCCAGCCTTAACATCATATTCAAGATTCGAATATCCTTTAGATACAAAGGTCACATTATCTACCGCTTCTTTACACAAAGGCGCTCTTCCAAGATTCGTATGCAGAATTGTACCTGTTGCATTGATTGCTGCAATAAGATTATTCTTATCCTCTTCAATCAGCAAATCTCTAACTTGCATTGCGACATTAGTTTTGTCAAGCTTAGCTACATCATATGATTCTGCTATCTCATTACTCATCTCAAGGATTTCTGCTCTAAGTGCTCCGATAGCTTCTCTTGCCGCTTCAGTTACAACCGAGTTACCATTTTCCTCAAAAAAATCAAAAAGAGGCTGCTCTTGAAGCACCTCGTCCAGTTTAGGAATTCTTCTCAGAATATCTTTCTTATCCATATTTATCCTCCATATAACTCAAAAAATGGCGGGAGTGCGTGAGAATCGAACTCACCCGGGAAGCTACTAACTCCCCAAATCGGTTTTGAAGACCGTTAGGCACACCAGCACCTATCCACTCCCAAGTCATACTTGCACATGTTAACATTACTAGAATGATTTTGCAAGTACGACCAACCTATTTTTTCTTGTAATATAGTCTGCAATGGCAGAAACCCTCAAATTCCGGGTCAGCAATCTGTTCTCTGAATTCCTTGCACATGCACATATTATCTTCTGTGTGGTCCAACCTACATGGGCAATATCCGCCAGTCTTCTTGAGTCCCTCTCGAATTGTGTTCACTATCTTCTCATTCTCGTTATAAATTATTTCCATACCCAACCCTCTCTTTCCTATTGCAAAAGCTTTGATTCAAAATTATACTTGGTATAATATAGAAGTAACGAATTACGCAAAGCATTTCTATCGCTTAGCAAAGTTATTATACCATTTTGAAATGGTGTTATTTGTATATATGATGAAAACTATTAGACCATGGAGGTTATTAATGGATACAAAGGACATGGCTGACAAATTGTCTTGCGAAATTCCCAAGACGATTCCGATGTCAGAAGTGAAGCTGACTACAATGACTACGGCAGGAGGATGAGGCGCCAAAATAGGGCCGGGAGTCCTAAGCGATATTCTTTCAAATCTGCCCAAAATTAAAGACCCTGATGTGCTGGTTGGTTTTGAGAGCAGCGACGACGCCTGCGTTTACAAGGTGTCGGACGAAGTTGCGATGATAAATACTATAGATTTTTTCCCACCGATTGTTGATGACCCTTATATGTTCGGGCAAATTGCAGCTGCCAACTCTCTCAGTGATGTTTTTGCAATGGGCGGAACGCCTAAGCTTGCGATGAATCTGCTCTGCGTACCAAATTGCCTTCCGCTTGAGGCTGTGAAGGGAATCCTCGAGGGCGGCAACGATAAGGTAAATGAAGCTGGCGCAATCATTGTCGGAGGTCACAGCATAGAAGACAACGAGCCTAAATACGGACTTAGCGTCACAGGATTTGCGCACCCTAAGGACATTCTTGCCAACACTTCAGAGCCAGGCGACTTGCTTGTTATTACCAAGAAAATCGGTACTGGGATTCTATCTACAGCCGATAAGGTTAACTTTCTTACTAAAGAAGAGAGTGATGAGATGGCTAGAACTATGGCCGAGCTTAACAAGTACGCTTTTCAGGCAACAAAAGGCATAAAATGCAGCGGGTGCACAGATATTACAGGCTTCGGTCTTGCCGGGCATGCTGCCGAGATGGCAAAGACAGGCAATACTACGCTTGAGTTATGGGCTAACAGCGTTCCGATTTTCCCAAAAGCGCTTGAACTTGCTTCAATGGGAATAATCCCGGCGGGGGCTTACAAGAACAGGACTTATCTTGAGCCTTCTCTAGCTGACCTCACCAAGAATACCAAGTTGAATGTAATGGATTGTCTATATGATCCTCAGACATCCGGTGGATTGCTATTTGCCGTCAAGGAGAAAGACCTTGCGAGATTGCAAGATCAGCTTGGCGAACAAGGCTGCCAGAATGCAGTCGTTGGGCAATTCAAAACCAAGGGTGAACATTTTGTCGAAATTCACGACTAGAAAGATAAATACCGAAAACCTAAAAGCATCGACTCCTAGCCAGACGATGCTTTTGCTTTTGTGGGTTATTCTGTATCTAGAATTACCCTTTCATAATCGTATTTAGAGGTCCACATTATGCCATGCTTTCATATGTCTTCTAAAACCAATATAGCATTAACTTTTTAACAAATCAACTAATATTTACATTATAAATTTATTTGTCATAATACTTTATTTTGTACCTATTTTTTGTGTATAATGACACTAGGTTAAATAGTTAGGAGTGTGATAAGAATGACAGCAAAGAAATTAACACCTAAGCAACTTGATGTAATGCAGATTCTATGGGATTCTGATAAACCTCTTGTTGCGTCCGATATTGTGAAAATGAATGATGACTTCAATGCCAATACGGTTCAATCTGTAATCAGGACCCTATTGGGCAAGAAATACATTGAAGTTGCCGAGATTGTGTATAGTGGAACGGTTCTATCTAGGAGTTATACCGCTATAGTTTCAAAGGATGAATATATCAAGTCAACCTTCTTTAGTAACAATTCAGTACCATCACTTGTTTTCAATCTTATAGAGTCTGAATCAGATCTTTCAGTTCTAGACGAAATGCAGAAACTTATAGAAGAGAGGAAGAACGAGTTAAGCGAAGAAAAGTAAACGGAGAATAGTAAAATGTTGTCAATTGGATCTTTTATTACTAGCGTTCTTGCTAGCTTGATACTTGGTTTATATTGTTATTTCTACATGAAACATTCTAGTTCTACAATGTATAGGGAGAGCAAAGTCATCTCAGTAATACTCTTTATTGCGGGATGCCGTTTGCTTCTGCCCTTTAATTTGGTTCCTACATATAATTTGAAAATCACTGTCGTTTTACCTACAATAGCTGACTTCCTCTACAGAGAGTCTTCGCTTTGGTCCCTTGAATATTTCCAAATTCTAATAACTGTGTCGTTTGCTATTGGTGTAGTGGTTCTAATAACCCATTTTACAAGAGCCTATTTGTATAAGAGAGATATTACTAAAGTCAGTTACACCGATGATAAGCTTTCTTACATTTTGAGTGAATGCATAAACGATTTAGGTTCAAGCAACAATATCACGGCTAGGTATATTGATGCAAAGGTTTCACCTTTTATTATTGGTATTATCCATCCCGTTATATTTGTTCCATCCGGCATCTTTTGCGACAATGAAATGCCATATGTATTGAAGCATGAAATAATCCATTACCAGCGCAAAGACTTATTAGTTGTATTCTTTATAGCAATCTTACAATGCTTATTCTGGTGGAATCCATTCATTAAATTGATTAGGAGACAGCTTGGGCATTCCCTTGAATTTTCAAATGATATGAGTCTAGTTGAAACATTTAATCTAAATGAGAAAATTGAATACGTCGAATGCATAGCTAAGGCTGTAAGAGCAACAACAAGCGATGCTTCTGGGGTTGCTCTTTCATTTGCAAAGTCTAGTGACCCAGTAGTTCTTAGCAGAGTTAAGAATATTCTTAATTCTAACGAAACAAAGAGCCATCAGTCTTTTATCACAATGATTATTATTTCAATTATTGTTCTCGGAGTCTCCTTCACAGTAATGCCCGAACCATCACATCCTATACCAGATGAAATTCTAGAATCCACCATTACTCTTGAGAAAGACCGTACCTACTTCGTTGATAAAGGTACCTATTACGATATATATGTAGACAATGAGTTTTTCTGTACTATGGAAAATATGCAGGATGATTTTAAAGATTTTAAAGTATACAAGGACGGAAATCAGCCTACACCTAAAGAATCAACACTAGAGTAAAGAATTAATGGGCAACTATATAAACGGCTGTATAATAACACTCAAAAGAAATGGATAGGTTCTTGGATAAAGGTATAAATAATACCGCAAACGATTCATGAATTGCCGAAACAATAAAGCAGCTAATTACTATTGCAATTAGCTGCTTTTACATTATCAATTAATTTTGAACAGATCAAAGGCCTTTATTATTTGCTAGATTTCGTTGGGATAACATATGACAGTATCGCTATACCAACCGCCATTGCCGCAACAATAATAAAGAATTGCACATTTGATACTCTAAATAATGCAGCTCCAATTGCTAATACGATGAATGAATTTGCATTAGATCCCCCTCTTTGGCTAACGCCATAGAAGAATGGTAAACCTGCTCTTCTTTCATATATGAAGTACAAGAGGCCTCCTGCACACATAATTGAAGCAATGACTGTGAGAATGTTTTTAATGCCAGGATCTGTTAAATCAATTAACAAAGGAATTACAAAGTGCGCTAGAACGCTTACAACTGCGAAAAAAACGATTTCCAAACTAACGGATTTTCTTTTCTCATCTTTACTCATTTTAGACCTCCAATTTCACTTTCTACACAGTTTATCTCAAAATACTCTTTTGTCTTTCAACAATACTATTAAAGAACTCCTCTTTTTTTCTTTTCTTGTTTAAATAAATCAACGCTCCAAGCGAGAGAATCTGAACCACAACAACAATCCAGAAGTATAATGGCATCGCAAGCTTATATGTGCTACCTAGGATCCTGTCATTCCAGTAGTAATAATATACCATAAATGCTTGTATGACTTTATATATAACGAAAATGGTTGAGATAATAAATACGATTAATAATGATTTATTCTTCATTTGTTTGTCCTCCATATGCGAAAAGTAAAATAACTGAATTATATCCACTTTCTATAAGGCCGTCTCTCTTTAAAGTTATATTAATAAAAAAATATATATTAGTCAATGATTTATTATTTTTTTATTATTGTTCTTTTATTTTCTGTTTCTTGCATCAATCAAAGCTCATAAAAAAGCGGCAGCAACCACTGTTACTGCCGCAAATTATTGTTTTTGTATTATTTACTTATCCAGATTAAAGTCCTCAACGAAATTCTTGAAGGCCTCTGCAAGTGGTGAAAGCGAGATGTTCTTTAGCATTACCATGTAGAAATCTCTATCTTCCTTAAAGTCGGAAAGCTCTACAATCGAAACCTTGTCGCTCCCCATGACCTCTGCAGTTTTCTTAGAAAGAATCGCAACTCCAAGACCCTCTTCAACAGATTTGACGATTGATCCAAGGTCGTTATATAGCCCGGCAATCTCGAACTCCATCTTGTCGATTCCAAGTGAGACAGCTGTATCTTCCAATGACTTTCTTGTTGCAGAACCATTCTCTCTCCAAAGGAAAGGATACTTTATTGCCTCTTTAAGGGTGATCGAAGTTCCAAGCCCCATTGACTTATTTGCAATGAGCACAACCTTGTCCGAGAAAACCTTAGTGTATGTCAGTCCAGCTCTACAATCCTTGCTTCCAACAAATCCTATCTCTCCCATTCTATTAAAGAGGTTATCAATTACAGTGTCGGTATCTGACATAGACACATAGAACTGAGTTCTCTTATGAATTGACCTAAATGAAGATAATACCTCAGGTAAGAAAGCAAGTCCTGGTACAGAAGATGTCTGTATCTCCAGAATTCCTTCTATCTCGTCTCCATTCCCGCCAATTGCTTCTACAGCTTGAGCTCTAGTGTTGATAATCTCAACAGCATACTTATAGAAAAGAGCCCCCTGCGGTGTCATCTCTACCGCTCTTCCTTTACGATTAAGGAGCTTTGTTCCAAGCTCAACTTCGAGATTATTAACATGTGTACTAATTGTAGGTTGCGTAAAGAAGGTTGCGTCTGCCGCCTTACTAAAGCTCTTATATCTAACAACATTAACAAATGCTTCAATTTGCTTAAAGTCCATTATTATGCCTTCCCCTTTTATTACACTCTAGCTTGCACCCTATATTCTAACACAAGATTGCAAATTAAACAGAATCTTTTTTATTCCTGCTATCGTCCGTCCAATTTCGACCAATTTACTACTAAATTTCTGTCAAAACTCTAGTTTATTCCCAGTAATTGAACATTAGATAAGCCTTCTATGTCGCTTATCTCTTGAAGCATATCCCCAATGCTGTCAACCTTATCGTCTAAGTCGAGTGTGATAATTAGATTTGCTACTCCATCAACGGGTGGGTTCTGGTTAATCGTCCAGATGCTATATCCGAATGATGAAATAATCTCAAGAACTTTCTTGAGCATACCAGTCTCGTGAACCATCATTAATGAAACCATTGCATGTCTATTGGTAACAACAGTTCTCATCTCTTTAACGAAGTCCTTGTACTTGTAATATGTACTTCTGGAGATACCAACCATTTTTACCGCTGCGCTTACATCCTTTGCACTTCCATCCTCAAGATGTCTTTTTACCTCGATAACCTTCTCGCAATAATTAGGGAGTATTGATCTTTCTACTACAAAAAATTTATTACCCATAATTCCTCCTATTTGCTAGCCCTATTAACTACATATTCTTGCATTTCCTTGCAATCGATAACATCCTTATGTCTAATCTCTTTCTCAAAAATGCCCGCAAGCATCTCAGGTATCGGAGCATTTGACAATTCATTGAGCTTAAGCATATTTGCCTTGTCGCTTGCCTCTTCCTTCTCGCCAAGCGCCACCATAACTGACCTTGTAAACTTGTATGGTGATGCCGTAGAAAGAACAACATTCGGTCTGCTTTTCCCATCTTCCTTGGCTTCCTCTTTCGCCTCTGCAGAATCGGCAAACTTTTCAAATGCACCCCATGCAATCGCTGTATGAGTATCCATTAGATAATCATTTTCCTTAAAAATCCTATTGATTATTTCTTCGCCTTGCTTATCGTCGCAGGCAATTCCAGTGAAGACCGATTGAATCTTCTCAAGCTCCTTCTTGGTAATCTGATATTCCCCCGTCTCGGCAAGTTGCTTCATATAGCTGCGGCAGTGCTCAAGCCCGCATACATAATATAGAAGTCTCTCAAGATTACTTGAGACAAGAATGTCCATCGACGGCGATGTTGTCTTATAGAAAGTTCTTCTCTTGTCATAGTGACCAGTTGCAAGGAATTCTGTAAGCACATCATTCTGGTTCGATGCGCATATGAGTCTACCAATCGGAAGTCCCATTTTCTTTGCAAAATAGCCCGCCATTATATCTCCAAAGTTTCCGGTAGGCACAGTAAAGTCAACCTTATCGCCCAACTTTATCTCGCCTTTCTCAAGAAGCGCTTTGTATGCCGCAAAATAATACACGATTTGCGGAACTAGCCTACCAATATTTATTGAATTGGCGCTAGATAATGATACGCCCTCGCAAGGTCTTGGTATCTCAGTAAAGAGCTTCTTCACTCCGCTTTGAGCATCATCAAAATTACCTCTTACTGCGCAAGCTAATGTATTCTTACCTGCCTGAGTAACCATCTGCAGCTTCTGTGTTTCAGATACTCCTCCCTCTGGATAGAATACAATGATTCTTGTCCCTGGAACTTCTGAGAATCCATGCAAAGCTGCACTCCCTGTATCACCGCTTGTCGCTGTCAGAATAAGTATTTCGTCTGTAAATCCAGTCATATCTCTCGCAACCGTCATAAGATTAGGAAGCGCTGATAACGCCACATCCTTAAATGCACAGGTAGGCCCATGATACAGTTCTAATACATATCCGCCGTCTACCTTTACAACGGGTGTGATCTCATCACAAGTGAATTTGTTCTCGTAGCTTCTCTCCACGATTGCATCAATCGCCTTCTCGCCATAGTCTGGGAAAAACTTAAGAAAAACGGCCTTTGCCATGCCGCGATAATCTTTCTTTATTATTTCCTTGTAATCAACCGCTAAGTCTTCTAGCTTCTCTGGGACATACAGTCCACCATCAGGGGCGAGTCCATTCAGAATAGCTTCAGCCGAGCTTACTTTAGCATTGTTATCCCTTGTACTGATAAAATTTATCATTTTTACACCATTTTCGTCCTTCAATTATTGCAAAATTCATAAAAATATGATACATTATTCTCATGCTAAAAACAAGTGTTTTTAAGTAAAAGACAAAATGATTGTGGAGGTTACTATGAAAATTGCAATTCTTGGATTTGGTACCGTTGGCAAAGGTGCCTATGAAATCGCAAAAGATGCTGACAATGTAGAAGTTAAATATGCTCTGGTTCGCCAAATGAAGCCTGAGTATGCGGCATATACGGACATAACCTTCACGACGACCATAGACGATATTATTAGCGATGCTGAAGTTGAGCTTGTTGTGGAATCAATCGGTGGGATATCTCCTGCCAAAGAATATGTTATTGAAGCAATGCAAGCAGGCAAACATGTTGTTACGCCTAACAAAGCTCTCGTAAGCGCATACTTCGGTGAACTGCATGCATGTGCTAAAGACAATAATGTTGAGGTAAGATATACCCCAACTGCCGGCGGTGGAATTCCTTGGCTATTTAATCTAGCTAGAACGCTGCGTTGTGATGATATTCTTTCCGTTTCAGGAATAATAAATGGAACTTGCAACTATATATTAGATGCGATGCACGACAATGGATCTGACTTTGATGAAATGCTTTCAAAGGCTAAGGAGCTTGGCTATGCAGAAGCTGATCCAACTGCAGACATCTGTGGCTACGACACGATGAGAAAGGCTGTAATTAGTTCTAATATTGCATTCAATACGGTTGTATCTGAAGACAATGTACTTTGCTTTGGAATCGACAAGATAACGAAAGACGATATTGATTTTTTCAACAGCCGCGGATATGTATGTAAGCTGATGATGAACTCGAAAGTTAATGGCAACAAAATCTCTGTGTATGTTGAGCCAACGCTTTTCCCAAGTACCGCGCTTGAAGCAAATGTAAAGGATTGCTACAACATGGTAACGCTACAGGCTAAGAACATGGGCACCCAGAGCTTTTATGGTCCTGGGGCTGGAAGTTTGCAAACTGGGGAATCCGTAATTCAAGATGTTCTTGATATTATTGCTGGAATTAAACAAGCTACTCCATCAAGACTTGGAGAAACTACATTCAAGGTTGATAACAGTTCTGAGGTTCACAGATATTACATCAGACACGACAGAATGTGTGACCATATCAAGCCAATGGTTGAAAGCTTTGAAGAAAAAGACGGCGTTTTCTATTGCATCACGAAGCCTCTCGCTGTTAGTGAGCTACATGAAATGGCTAATCATAGGATTAACGAGAAACATAGAATTTTTTTCTTTGCAGGAATTGCTGAATAGTTCATTTCTATTGAGCTTAGTACAATTCCAGTTAGTATATAGAGGTATATAAATGATAAAAGTTTGTAAATTTGGAGGCTCCTCTCTTAGTGATGGAGCTCAATTTAATAAAGTTAAGGGGATTATTGAGGCTGACCCCTCCCGCTCGGTAGTTGTTGTCTCTGCTCCCGGAAGAAGATTCAAGGAAGATACTAAGATTACAGATTTACTGTATCTTGCACTTGCACATCTTAAGTACGATGTACCATACGATAATATCAAAGCGATGATTTGCGAGAGATATATGGAAATTGCCAAGGATTGCAATCTTGATGTAGATATCAGCGCTGAGCTGGATGAAATTTTCACAAAAATAGATAAGCGAACTTCTGAAGATTTCCTCGCGTCACGGGGCGAGTACTTCAATGCAAAGCTTATGGCTGCCCAGCTTGGATTCAAGTTCGTTGATTCTATCGAATGGATGACCTTCAGATATGACGGCAAGGTTGACTACGAAG
>LSQX01111128.1_pt1 | contig 21465 bp, 17 predicted proteins | sample 654561 | NCBI WGS metagenome assembly LSQX01 (sample SAMN04489861, study PRJNA283612) | anaerobic digester metagenome | isolation source: 4 biogas reactors fed with cattle manure at either 37C or 55C with and... | place: Denmark: Kongens Lyngby | collected 2014 | reverse complement strand
TTGCCCGCTGCGTCGCGAACAAAGGAAATATTCATCTCAAGCCAGATCACCGTGCCGTCCGCCTTGTAGTGCTCGACTTCAATGATGCGGGACCGGTTTTTGTCACTCAGAGGATCCTGTTCCTGTTCCCGTTCCAGTTCCCGGGCCAGTACGGCGCTGATTTCTGCGAGCGCTTGCGGCGGAAATTTTTCCTCGGGTTTCCGCATCATATGCGCCTCGGCTGATTCACCGAGGAGCCTTTCGACAGAAGGGCTGATGTATGTCGTGACTAAGTTGAGATCCGTTTGCCAGACGACATCCGACATATTCTCGGTAATATTGCGGAATTTCTTTTCGCTTTCGATAAGGGCGGTTTCCGCTTCTTTCTGACTCGTAATATCGATGATCTGGCAGATATGAACCAAATGATCGGTATGCATGCCAAGCAAGGGGGACACCGTCAAATGTGTCCACACAACGGATCCATCCGGTCTGACAAAACGTTTTTCCATGGAGTATCCGTTTATCTCGCCACTCTTGAACCGCGCATAATTTTCGAGATCCTCCGCCAGATCATCAGGATGCGTTATCTCAGCCCATGACATCTGACGCAGCTCGTCTTCGCCCCTGCCAACAATTGACGCGTATGCCTGATTAATGGTCATGTCACCGAATTCCGGCCGATTCGCGTGCATCGTGTCCTCGCTGATGGAAATGCCCATTGGCGCCTGCCAGAATACACTGCGATAGAACGCTTCATCAAAAGCCAATTGTTCATTCAGCCTGTTCAGCCGGAAGTGCTGAATCCCGATATACAAAAGCGCAAAGCACAGCAGCAATACGACTGCAACAACCGTGATATCGGGGAGCATTTGTATCCAGATGGCCGAATGCCATTTTGCTGCAGAATAATCGATCCGAAATACGGCAATCGTACCGCCGCCTGCCGAACTTCTTATCGGCGCAAGCACACTGATTTGCGTTCCCCAGCGGTCGGATTCGGTTGACGTTATGACGGTGTCACCTGTCTCGAACGAAGTCCGCACCGCGTTATCGCCTGCTTCATATTTCTGACCGGGCGGCAAATGTTCCGGTGATTCAGGCGATGCTGAATCGACAAGATAAACAAGCTGGCCATTTCGCTCTCCCATCAGATAGGCAGAGCGGATCGGATTGGTCGTCTCAACGAGGCGCATCAGACTCGTCTTGGCCATCTCGTATTCCGGGTTATTCAGATCGTCTTCACTGCCCGACAGTTCTTCAACATGTTCCGGATGAAACAGCGATCCCATGGACTCGGCCAGATGAATGCCTTCCAATGCTGCCGCTTCCTGATAGTTGAACCAGCGAAAATACAAATACAGACCGCTCAGCAGAAGGACGAAGAGCGCTGCCAGAATCACAGCCGTTCTTTTTCGCATCAGGATGCTGCGCAGTTCAGATCCGTTTTCCATTTTTCCGCTTGACCAAAACTTGCGCAACACTGCAACTGCCTCCAGCACAAAAAGAACAAGTACATCGTTCTGCTTTACATTCTCGTCGCCAGACAATAAATGTTTTGCATAAAATGTGCGTTAAGTCAACATTTTAACCGAAAATTTCTGTAATCACTCGCGGAGCAGGAAATGACAGAGGCGGTCACTCATTTCGGTTCTGGACAGCCGCTTTGTCCGCGATACGGAAGTGAAGCCCCCAATCGCCTAATATGAGTTCATAAAAAACACGCAACGAAAGGAAAATCACATGAATATACTGGAAGTATTCTTCGATTACGAATGCCCGTACTGCATGAAGGGGTACGAATATCTGCGAAAGCACCTGCCAGCGCATCCGGAGATCACTGTTGTCTTTCGTCCCTGTGAGGCGCATCCGCGCCCCGAGGATCATCCGCCGCATACGGATCTTGCCATTCAGGGTTATTACTTTGCGAAGGTTAAGAACAACGATCTTCATGCATACAATACACGTCTGTTTGAAGCCGTTCACAAGGATGAGATCGACGTCGAAAATCCGCATGTTCTGGCTGATTATGTGGCCGATCTGGTTGATCGTGACGACTACGTGCGGGTACTGCAAGACGGCACCTACCGAGAAATTCAGGAAAAGGGCAATGACTATGCCTATGAAGACAACGATGTCTGGTTTCTGCCGGCGTTCCGCATGAATGGAGAGAAACTTGATGCTGTCGGCGACGCCGGCGTCACCGAGGAGCAGGTCAGCGACTTTCTGAGAAACGCAAAACACTGAGTGCGGGATCGGGTGGGGAGCAACAACGGTTCCGGAGATTTAACGCGGCCGCCCGTTTCTGGGCGGCCGCTGCCATGAAGTCAGCCACGATGCTCATCATGACTGTACGGTCTGACTGCTTTACTCGGCAAAGCAAAGCCAGTCGCCGTCATCAATGCGCGCATACAGGGCGAGCAGAAGATCGATGTCCGCAATGCCGTCCACAGTGAAGGAAAGCTCTTCTTCCAGTGTTTTGACCGCTTCAGCCGTCGCGTCAGCGGATACCGGTTCTGCCAGATAACCGGCCTGAATCAGCCAGTTTTGCAGTTGACTGAGATACGCATCACTGCCCTCGGCAATCCCTTGTGCCATATCCATGAGGAGCGGTCTGGCCAGATAATTGTAATCTGCACGAACCACACTGTATCCCAGATGAAGCGCCTGCTTGTAATCATTGATGGCCAGGTGACGGAATAGGGGGTTATCCGTATCCTCGAGCGCCAGATAGTAGCAGAAGGCGCGAATCTCCAGATTGTATGGATCCGGTCCGTTCGCATCGAGTTCATCGCTGATCGTACGGACGATCAGGCGCATCGCCTTGCGCGCATCTTCGCGCGCCTGCTCAGTGTAAGACTCGCTTGAAAAAATGTCGGCCGGCAGATACGTCTGACGCAATTCCACGATGTAACCGTACGTCGTTTTGCCGCCGAGATCGTCCGGCAGCGTGTCGGGAATCGAGGAAACCGGATCCGTGCTGGTCAGCGCCGGAATCGGTTTCAAATCTTCAATGACGACGCTTTCCATCCCGGGAACTTCACGTTCCGTGTCAGACAGATTCTGCAGAAGCTTCGCCGCAATGTCGCTCGCAATCTTCTCGGGATCCATGTTGAACCCGGGGCCTCGCCAGACGAAATCCGGCACGCGAACCTGAATCACCATATCGCCGCTCATGACAACGACCGTCCGGTACAGGAGCGGATCCTGGAACGTGTTGCGCACACCCATGGCGAACGCCGCATCACCGAGACCGCTTATATCGGTTGTGGCACCAAGAAACGCTGTCCGCTTCAGTACGTCGAAGCGGTAATGGCCGCCCTGACGCTCGACCAGCACAAAAATGGCACTTGCCGTCGGATCAGGCTGCGTACTCAGGGCGTAGCCAACGCCGAGCCGGGCGTTGTCCTCAGTCGCATACGGCGTGTACATGAAGAACAGGTCGCTGTCTCCGACAATGCCGCCGACATCGTCTGCTGTCAGCATCTGAGGGATCTGCCAGTCGAGCGGGCCGGCCTGAATCTCGATGGCCTCCACACGGTCGTAATCCGTCTGGGCAAAAACACTGCCCATCTCGATCGCCTTGCCGTAATCGTCGAGCGCCTTGATTCTCAGTGCCGGATCCTTGGTATCGAGAAACTGCTGTTCGTACGCGTAGCCTCTGAGATAGATATTGTACTGGTCTTCCGTGCCTTTCTCCTCGAATGAACGCGTGACGGCTTCGACGATCAGCCTGGCGGCGCGGCGGGCGTTCTCCCGATCTTCATCCGAATAGGCTGTCGGATCCGTAAACACTTTTGCCGGCAGATACTCGTCCCGCAAGCCGACGAGATAGCCGTAAAAAGTTTTGCCTCCGAAGTCGTCCGGAACTTCATCGGGGACCGGTGATGCCACAGCCGCTGCAGACAACAGACACAAGACGAGAACAATCACGATGGTTTTTGCAATCACTCTTTGCATAAAAATTCCCCTTTCTGATGGAGGGAGCAGGTCCGCAAACAGATCACAGAACGACTGACGATTTTCTGGTTCGGTTGGATATTCTGCACTGCCGCGGGATTACGGCAAACGGGTGTCCGGTGCGGATAAGCTGCGGACATCCACAGTATAAATTCAGAGATTGCGGATATCAATATGCTTTGGCCTGAATTTATGCAAATTCAAAAGTGTTCGGACTGAGACGGCTGCCCAGAGATCACCATCACGGTTCTTTGCATCAGCTCGCACAGCATGGCCGCGCTGTGCGTGACCGTGTTTTGCCGACCGTCAGCCCCTTCACTTTATGCATTCATTTTAGCCGTGCATTGAGAGCTTTCAGTTTACCTGTCAATCGACAACATTGATCAGATTCCTGCGTGCACGCGTTCTTTCTTTCGGCGATTGAGCATGAGGAGAAATGCGCAGCCCGCCGCACCCAGCAGTGACATGACAGCCCCTGCCTTGAGACCGGGCATGCTGTAATGAAACGCCACGCGCGAGTCTCCGGCCGGCAGTCGCACGGCCATCATGGAAAGGCTGTCAATGATCGTTGCCGGCTCGCCGTTGACCTCAGCATGCCAGCCTGGTTCATGGGGAACCGAAAACCAGGCAACGGCAGGTTCTGTCAAACGGTACTCCGCCGAGAATCCCTTATCGTCCCGGTTGACGTTCTGCGGCGTCCGACGGTTCGCTGCGGCCGTTTGCCAGTTGTCGCTTCCGATTGCTTCGTCCGGGAGCCGTTCCAGCACATTTTCTATGGCTGGCAGATCTTCATCCGCCACAATCAGAGCTTTGAGAAGCAGTGCCTGACGAACGTCGGGCGGCTGTTCTCGGAAGATGCTCGCGGGGAGATAATAGCGATGGGTGAAGCCCAGACTGACGGCATGCGGGTTTTCGAACAGATGGATCGCTTCGATTTCGCCTTCGAAGGTACCGCGATGGATCAGGCTGGGCATTTTTGTGATCGTGTCTTCTATCGACTGATGGCGCACCAGCATCCTGTTCGCAGACAGAGCGCTGGCCAGAGGCAGCGGTTTTTCGACAATGGATGTGCTGACATAGCGCTTATTGCCGATCTGTTCGTAAAAGGAAAACAGTGTCGGAGAGACCGTCGTAATGAACGAGTTCGTCCCGGCTTCTAAGAGCATCATGGGCAGATTCGTCCCCTTGACGCTGGTCCAGATCCGGTACGGATAACTGTCATCCGGCCGGCTTTCCTGCCGGTCCAGACGCAAGGCATATTCCAGATACTTCTCGTCATAGGGCGTACGCGCGTCGCGCGAAACGCGCAGCAGATGGATGCTGAAGAGCCCGGAGAGCACCGCAAAAAGTACGGTGGCCCCCAGGATCAGTGCAATGCGCACATTTTTCTGTCTTTGTGCAGCGAACACAAACACCGTCAGCAGTCCCATAAGCGCGAGTGCGGCAACGACGGCAAACTGTGTTGTGCGAACGGCCCCGTCGGCGCGACGGCCATCCGCCATCGCCAGTGCGATAACAGCAATCACAAGCCCGAATGTGATCAGAAATCCGCGTTTTAGATGCACAGGATCCGCCTTTTCAAGCGCTGCCCCGGAAAGCAGCGCCAGAATAAGGATCGGCATATAGAACCAGCGGGCGTAATAGGTGTTTGTGAAACCGTACAGCGCGCTGTTCAAGAACGGGATGGCCGCGATGACGGCGGAAGCGGCGAGAAGGCGTTTTGCCCAGATCAGCTGCCCCTTTCGGGCAGACAGCGCCAGCGCCGGCCCGACCCCCGGGAGATAAAGCGCATTCGACGAAAAGTCATGCGCAAAGAATGCCGATTGCCGTGACATCGACTCGGCCGGCATGATGAGTCCTTTGAGCATGGCTGGAAGACGTCCGCGCTCATGGAGAATCGTCCCGAGCGAAAGCGGAATCGTTGCATTGCGGGGGCTGCGCCTTACAAACAGAAAGCTCGGCACCAGCATGACAGCTGCGGCCATCACACCGGTGACCCCCTCAGCGAAACAGCGTGAGGTCACGACGGCCAGCCGGCCTTCTGCCTTGAGCGCCGGAGCGTGTCGGAAAATAAAGTAAAGCAGGAGGAAAATCACTTCCGCCACAAGGAAAAAGTAATTGACAAACGCCATCAGGGCCGTCATCAGTGCAAAGATGCCCCGCCGTCCTTCGAGCACCAGCTGATCGAGTCCCCAGAGCAAAAGCGGAAACAAGGCGACGACATCGTGAAAGTGATAATACATCAGGTTGATCTGGTTGAAGCCCGAGAACGCATAAAAGAGCGAGACAACCGCAGCCGTGCCGGGCAGGGCCAGATAGCGGCGGACAAAGAGATGGGCGGTCGCAGCGGCAACCGCATATTTCAGGATATAGAGCCAGGCAACCAGCCAGGGGAACCAGTCGGCGGGACAAAGTGCCGCCAGCCAGAAAAAGGGGCTGCCGAGCGTATAAAAACCGAACGCCCCGATAAACGGGGTGCCGAGATCGACTGTCCAGTCCCAGCCGAACCGTCCAGCCTTGACCATGTCGATAGCATGGATATTGAATGGAATCTGCTGCTCGTCAAAATCGCCGAGCAAGGTCAGCATGCCCTGGTCTTCCACAATAGCGGGAAGGAACATGAGGCACGCGGTCAGGAGCGCCAGCAGCATGGTCAGCCGGAATGACCGCCGTGCGGTTCCCGCTGCCATCCCCCTACTCCGCGGCGTATGCCGCGATCCGTCCGATCAGGGGCTCGAAACTGACGCCGCGCTCCAGATAACCCGGCTGAGACTTCGACAACAGGATCGCGTCATAAACAAACTGTCCGGCAAAACGCACGGCATCGACGAGACTCTTTTTTCTGAAAACAAGGCCGGCAACGACACTGGCAAAGAGATCGCCCGTGCCGTGCAGTGCCGCGTCCACCTTCGGATTTTGACATTCCGTGTAGTCGCCCTGTTCGTTCAGTATGGCGTTGTACACCAGGCCGTCGCCGCGCTCAATGCCTTTGAGGACGACCTGCCTGCACCCAAGCGTCATAAGTCCTTCGCACAGCCGGCGAGACTCTGCGGCATCGGCGGTCTGTCCACGATACGGCTCATTCAAAAGCACGGCTGCCTCTGTCATATTTGGCGTAAGGATATCGGCATGGCGTGCCAATTGGGAAAGTCCGGCGCACATCTCGGGGGTATACGTCTTGTAAATACGCCCGTGATCTGCCATCACGGGATCGACCAAAATCAGGCGATCCGCTGACTTTTCAAAAAAGCGGCGCAGAATGTCGATCTGCCTCGCCGAGCCGAGAAAGCCGGAGTATATGCCGTCAATCCGAAACCCCATCTCCTGCCAGTGCAGAAACGTGGCTTCCAGAGAATCGGTCAGATCATAGAAAGTGTATTTGTCAAAAGCCGTGTGTGTCGACAGCACGGCCGTCGCCGCAGGGATGGCATCGATGCCGCAGGCGGCCAGCACCGGCAAGGCGATACCGAGCGAACAGTTGCCGTACCCGCACAGATCATGCACGGCGGCAACTCGCGGTATTAAGTCAGAATTCATGTGCAAACCTCAATTTCACGTTGACGATATCTTACCGCTAACGCATCAAGGTATCGAGTATCTGCGCGATTTCCTCCAGTTTTTCCTTGCGGTCCTCCCCCTCTGACGCCTCGTAAACGCAATGCTGCAAATGGGCGTGCAATATCTCCTTGTTGACTTTTTTCAAGATGGCCACAGCAGCCAGAATCTGATTTGAAATATCGATGCAGTATCGGTTCTCGTCGACCATGCGGACAACACCGTCAATCTGCCCTTTCGCCGTATTCAGGAGCCGTCTCGCCCTCCTCTGATCAGCTTGCATCTCAGCGAACGCCCGCAACGGTGTATCCCGCGTCTTCGACCGCCTCGCGGACTGCCTTTTCATCCGGCAGCATGCGGCCCGTCAGCGTGGCGGCTTTGCGCTCCAGATCAACGTGGCTCTCGACGCCTGGAAACTGGCTCAGCGCCTTCTCGACACGCGCCTGACAATGCGCACAGGTCATGCCCTCAATGCTGACTTCCATGGTTCTGATTTCGTGTTCCATATTCATATCCTTCCCTTTTTCTGCCTGCCGGCTATCAGATTGCGATTCCTGTTTCGCTTCATTCACATCCTGCTCCGGATCAGAAGTGATCTTGCTGCTCCCCTCAGGATCCGCATCCGCTTCAGCCGGCAACGGCCTGAAGGCCTTCAGTCTCAGTGCATTGGTGACGACAAAGACCGACGACACACTCATGGCGGCAGCCGCCAGCATGGGATTCAGGGTGATGCCGAACCCCGGATAGAGCAGCCCCGCAGCTATGGGAATCCCGATGACGTTATAGATGAATGCCCAGAACAGATTCTGCTTAATGTTTCTAAGCGTCGCCCGACTGAGTCGGATGGCCGTGACCGCGTCGTTCAGGTCACCTTTCATGAGTACGATATCGGCCGATTCAATCGCCACGTCGGTACCGGCGCCGATGGCGATGCCGACATCCGCCATGGCAAGCGCCGGTGAGTCATTGATGCCGTCGCCGATCATGGCGACGGTCCTGCCTTTTGCCTGCAGTGCCTGAACAAAAGCCGCCTTGTCCTGCGGCAGCACCTCCGCGTTGAAATCGTCAACCTGAACGCGTGCTGCGATGGCCTCGGCCGTTTTCCTGTTGTCACCGGTCAGCATGACCGTTTGAATGCCGAGTTTTCTGAAGGCGGACACTGCCGCCCGACTCGATTCCTTGATGCGGTCGGCCACCGACAAAATACCGAGGAGCCTGTTTTCGCGGGCAAAGAGGAGCGGCGTCTCACCGCGGCGGGCCAGCTCATCGAGGTGTTCGGAAACCATCTCTGTCGCAATGCCCTCTTCTTCCAGAAAACGACGGTTTCCTGCCAAAATCCGCTCCTCGCCGTGATAGGCCAGAAGGCCCTTGCCCGTGACCGACTCAAATCGATCCAGCTCCACGCCGCTGATCTCGACATCACGCGTGTAGTCAAGCACAGCCTGAGCGAGCGGATGCTCCGATCGGCTTTCCAGGGCTTTGGCAAAACTGAGAAGATCGCGTTCAAGAATGCCCTCAGCAGGATAGACGCCGGTAACAGCCGGACGGCCTTCGGTGATCGTACCCGTTTTGTCCAGTATGACCGTCTGAACATGATGGGCGGTCTCGAGTGCCTCCCCTGACTTGATCAGGATATTTTGCTCGGCTCCCTTCCCGGTGCCGACCATGACCGCCACCGGCGTGGCCAGCCCGAGCGCGCACGGACAGGAAATAATGAGGACGGAAATCGCCATCGACAGGGCAAATTCAAAGGAGGGACCGAACAGCATCCAGACGATAAACGTGACAACGGCGATGACCAGCACGACGGGAACAAAAATGCCGGAGATTTTGTCGGCCAGACGCGCAATCGGCGCTTTGGACGCGGACGCCTGTTCAACGAGACTGATAATCTGGCTCAAGGTCGTATCCTGGCCGACCGCCGTTGCTTTATACGTGAAGCTGCCGAGACCGTTGATGGAGGCGGAGACGACGCGGTCTCCCATCACCTTTTCCACAGGCAGGCTTTCACCGGTAATGGCAGATTCGTCGATCGCGGACTGTCCCGTCAGGAGGATGCCGTCAACGGCCAGCCGTTCTCCCGGCCGGACGACAATTTCGTCGCCAACGACCACGTCGGCTGCAGGCACAACAATTTCCATGCCGTTTCGCATCACCGTGACCGATTCGGGGGCTAATTCCACCAATTTGGCAATCGCCTCGGACGTGCGCCCCTTTGCCCTGGCTTCGAGGTATTTGCCGAGGGTAATCAAGGTCAGAATAACGGCCGCCGACTCATAGTAAAGGCTGTGCACATAGCGGTGCAAAAGTTCCATGTCACCCGCCGACACCGCTTCGGAGATACGGAACAGTGCAACGATGCCGAAGAAAAAGGCCGAACCCGACCCGACAGCAATCAGACTGTTCATATTGGGAGCGCGGCGGATCAGCGCCTTCAATCCCTGCGTAAAATACTGGTGATTGATCGCCACAATCGGCAGCGAGAGAAAGAACTGGATCAAAACAAACGACATCGGGCGCAGATCGGGATCAATGAACGCCGGCAGACGGATGCCGATCATGGGGCCCATAGCCACGATCAGAGAGGGAATCACAAAGATAATCGATACGATGAGACGCAGGCGCACAGCACGCGTCTCGCGCTCCTGCAGCGATGCGGCGTCGGCCGGACCGTCCTCAGTTTTTGTTTTGCTCACGACCTCGTAGCCTGCCCGCTCCACCGCCTCGCGGATTTCACCATCCGTCAGCACAGCACGGTCATAATCCACGTCCATCGATCCGGTGAGCAAGTTGACACTGACCGACTGAATGCCGGGCAGCTTGCCGACCTGTTTTTCCACAGCGGCCTGACAGGCGGCGCATGTCATACCGCGAATAGCATATTGACTCATCTTCTGCTCCCTTATTGCCACACGGCAAGCCGTGCTCATCGTTAATACCCCCTGGGGGTATTTAAATGCTAGCATGCCGCCGGCACCGCACAGTGATGAGCGTTACCGGCCGCACCGAAAAGCCGATATCCGATTCAGCCGATTCGGCACACTATGGTATTGTGCCGCGATACTATAAAATGGATGACGGATTAAACAAGGAGGATCACGGTGAGAAGTCGCAAACGCCCGAATCTGGGACTCATTCTGTTTACTCTTCTGCTCGCTGCAGCCGTCTTCTATACGGCCATCACGGAAGAAAGACAGCAGCGGCGGCTGGACACAGGCATGGCGACGATTCGCCGTCTCTTTGAACAAGAGACGGCCGCCATCATTTTTTCTGATCAGGCGATAGAGGACGGCACGATCACTGACGAGGAATTGTCTTTCGCAAAGGCTGGCTTGAAGCAAGTCCTGGATACCCTCTACAGCGATAATCCCGATATGAAAGAGGCTCGTCTGTCACATCTGACCGAAGCACTTGATATGCAGGCAGAGGCCGGACACTTTCTGCGGGCACTGGCTCCGGACTGGGATATGGATCCGGCACTGACTGAGGAAGACGGCCTCTTGAAGCTTGAAACAGCATTTATCTCACTGAGCGCTGATTTTTTCGCAAACGGATCAGCTGAATCGATGTCCGGCTACTATCTCAGGCCGGGCGTCAGTTTTCTGTTTCAGGAAGCGGATTCAACACTGGTGGTGATCGACCAGGCGGATGCTGTCGGGTCACGCCTGCTCGCGCTCGAGCTGGGCAATGCGGACGGTGAAAGGGATCTGCCGTGGAAACCGTTCTGAAGCTGGAAAAAATCAGCAAATCGTTCGGACATCGCCTTGTTGTCGACCAGGTCGATCTGATCGTGAAGCAGGGTGAAATCCTCGGTTTTCTGGGACCGAACGGTGCCGGCAAGACGACAACAATCAAGATTGCAACCGGCTTTCTGGCTCTGGATGAAGGCGATGTCTGGATCTGCGGTCATCACCTCGTCCGCGAATACGAGACCGCCATGCATTTTGTCGGCGGCATCGTGGAGAACCCCGAGATGTACAAGGATCTGACCGGCCGCATGAACCTCCGCATGTACGCGCGCGTGCAGGGCGGCGTGCCGCCCGGCCGTATTGACGAGGTACTGCGTCTCGTGGGGCTGGAGAAACGAGCGGATGAGAAAGTCAAGCGCTACTCGCTCGGCATGAAGCAGCGCATCAGTCTGGCACAGGCGCTCCTGCACCGTCCGAAACTGCTCATCCTGGATGAACCGACAAACGGGCTGGATCCAGCCGGCATCCGCGAACTGCGCGATATTTTGAAAATACTGGCACACCATGAGGGCATCGGCATTATGGTCAGCTCGCATCAGCTGGCTGAAATGCAGCTGATGTGCGACCGCGCTGCGATCATATCAGCCGGCAGAATTCTGGGCGAATTCAGTATCGACGAACTGGCAAACGGCGCCGCCGGCCAGCATCACATGCGCTACCAGATCGAACCGGACGATCGAGCTAGTGCGCGCCTGCTTCTGCAAGAAGACGGTTTTGAATTTACTGAAGCGGACGGTCTGTTTGATGTCGCGGTTCCGGCTGAAGCCCGCGACAGCCTTTTGAAAAAGCTGGTCCTCGCCGACATCCGCATCTGCAGCATGACGACGCGGCAGACTTCTCTGGAACAGGCATTTCTTGAGATCACAGGCGGAGGATCGAGCATTGATTAAACTGATCGCGCTGTACCGAAATGAGATGACGAAACTCTGGCGGCGGCCGGTTCTTTACATCATGGCCATCATTCTCGTTCTGCTCTCAACCGGCATCAGTTTGCTCTTGAAGGAAGCCGACCGCTTTCAGGCAGTTGAACCGCGTCCGCTCGAATCGGTCGAGGCCGAGATAGCAGCAGAACGCGACACGTATCAGTCGATGCTGGAGCAGGCTGAAGCAGATCTCGAAGCACATGAACCGGAAGCCGACCCGGCATCGCCGACACTGCAGGCCGCCTACCAGCGATATGGTAAGGCGCGGGCCGAACTGCATCGCCTCGACTGGATCGAATCGCATAAAGACCTGTACAGCCAGATGGGATCCGCGTACGATTTTCTGGTGCCTTACACAGAGATGAAAGCGGCACAGTTTACGTTTGAACGAAAGCCTGCCGCGGCAAGATCAATCCGGGAGACGGCTGCATACTCTGTGCTGAAATCATCTATCAGCCGTTACGAAGCGCGTTTCGAACGCGGGACACTGGCAGACATTCTGGACATCCTGCACGACCTGCAGCGGCTGTCGGGGCAGGACGATGCCGTGAGCGAGAAGGTTTTCGCCCTTGAAAGCGAAATGGCCGCAAGCGGCGTATCAGCGCAGAATATCTTTGCTCTGTCAGCCGGATATCGCGATGCACTGCTGCGGCTGGCAGGAATGGAGACAGGCGGCGACAAGAACACCGTGTATCTCCCGTCAGAACGGAAGACGCTGGAACATGAGGTGCTGATGTATGAGTACCGCGGCACCGGCAGGGCGGACAACCCCATCGGGGATACGGCCGCAAACTTTTACTATTACATCCTGATTTCCTTCGCCGCATTCGTCGGCGGCATTCTCGTCATCATCGTGGCCGGCAGTCAGATTTCGTCGGAACGATCGAGCGGATCCATTAAGTCCCTGATACTCTCCCCGGTCAGGCGCTGGAAAATCGTCACGGCAAAACTGTCGGCCAGCTTCACCGTGCTGCTGCTGTTTACACTCATCACCTGGCTCGTCTGCACGCTCTCCCTCCAGCTGATTGTCGGATATCCGCTTCAGCCGTACCTGTATGTGTCAAACGGCCAGGTCGCTGAGATGCCCGGATGGATTTACGGGCTTGCCACGGCGTTTTTGCAGAATATCGGTTCGCTGTTTTTCCTGCTGTTTGCCTTCATGCTGTCAGCGGCCGGTCTGTCAACGGCGGCTGCCGTCGGCATCAGCATGGGCATCCGCTTTGGCGCTCAACCGCTCGTCTTTCTCCTCTACCAGATTTTGCCGGAAGCGGTCTGGATGCGTTTTCTCCCCTTTCAGCACTTTGACCTTCAGCACCACATCCTCCCGCTTGGCACGAGTGATCTCGGAACATTTGGCGGTATCGGAACGAGTGCCGGTCCGCCGACGAGCCTGTCGTTTTCCCTCATCTGGCTCGTCTCGCTCAGTCTCATCATGCTGATTGCCGCTTACGATTCGTTTACGCGGAAGGATCTTTAGAACGTTTTTTCTCCGCCTCGTCCAGCTGCTTCTTCAGGCGCGCGATTTCCTTTTGAAATCCTGCTTTGAACTGCGCCCGCTCGAAACGCTTGGGGAAAAACTGCATGCGATTTTCACGCTGTGCATCAAACACCATGGCGAGTTCTTCCGAAGACAGCGCCCGATTGCTGCGCATGAGGTAATTGTCTGTGCCGGGTGCAGCTGAATAATAACGGTAAATGGCTCCGTACGCGTCTCCCAGTCCCATAAGATGACCGAACTCATGGGCAGCCACCGGCTCAATCTGCCAGATATGGCGATACGGTGCCATCGTCATGCGGCCGCGTGCCCTCCGGGACCAGTTCAGTCCGAGGCTTTCCAGCTGAAAGCGCCGAAAAATACCCCAGCCGCGACGCCAGAACGGTGAACCGACACGTGACGGCAGCAGCGTGCTGCGGGCAAGGCGGACGGGAATCGAGCGAACCGGAGGAAGAACGCCGTCGCCGTATAGCATCCCGTGCTTCGGATCGCGATACAGCACCATCCTGACCGTATACGTTTCACCCGGTTCAGGTGCACCGTGAGACAAGCCGTTCTCGCGGCAGTAACGCGCGACCGCCAACGCCAGGCGTTCGTCAACGGTCAGTGACGTATTCCAGACGCGCCGTATGCCGGACTCGATCAGGTCGGCGTAGGCGACACCGTAATGCGCATGTGCGTTGAAACAGGACGGCGAATACCGCAGTGTCGCCTCGATCGTCACACCATGCCGTTTTGTACTGAAACGGACGGGTTCACGATTCGTCTTCATCGGCTCCGGGCAACACGGCCGCATGGGGCAATGTCAGCTGCGCCTTGCGGACACCGCTTGTTTCACCTGTCTCCGGCTCGCCGACGCGTTCACCGCGTTTCAGCGGCCGCTCTGCCACGATCCGTTTGCGCAGAAAACGTCTGAATCGATCCTGCAGCCAGCGGTGGTGAAACCGGATCAGCGAGCGATCCAACGGATAAAACAGACGGCCGAAATACGTGTCGAGCAGCATCGGCCCCAGACTGCCTTCCTCGATTTTGCCAAGGAAATTGACGACACCGGCCGCGGAAGACGTCACTTCACTGCGATCCTGGCTGTCCGTAATAAAGAGGATGAAGTTGCGGCTGGCGCGCCGTTTCTGCTTCGTCTTTGTGATCGTGAACATGCAGTCGCGCAAGACGCCATCGACGATGAGGACATTCAGAATCGGCTTGTAGCAGACGAAGAACTGATCGACCATCGCCTGGCCGGCTTTCTTTTTGCGCCGGCTTTTCGCGTAGATAATGCCGTGCCGCCAGCGCGACGACTCCGTATATCCCAGCTGCGCCAGAATGCCGGCCATCTGCAGCAGCGGTTCCTGCCAGTCAAGAAGCCGTTCGCGTTCAGGGCGGCTGAGCAGAAAACGGCGGATTTTTTCGAGCCGCTTCAAGCTGTCCGGCTTGACCGGATCGAAGCGTTCCAGATAATAGTTCGATAAAAGGCCGTTGACAAATACGATAAACAACACGGCCAGTACACCTGTGCTGAAGTAGAGCAGCCAGCGAAGCCACGACAGGTCGCGAAGCTCCTCATGACCGCTGACCGTACGCCAGACGAAAAAAAGCCCGGCTGCAAAGAGCAGGATCAGGATAAAATGCGAGATAAATTCTTTCAGCCAACCGCGACTGCGCACAACGATGCCTCCGGCCTTCATCATACCATGCCGGAGGAATGGTCACCCATGCCGCGCGCGGCGGCATGGGGACTGCTATCATTCTTCGCGCATTTCGAGGCGGAATGTAAATTCCCGCCCGTTGCGCAACACTGTCACGTCGACGGAACTGCCAAGCGCCGCCTCATCTCTGGCAATGCGCAGCTCATCGGATGTTTCGATATCCTTGCCGTCGAAACGGATGATCGTGTCGCCGATACTGAGCCCAGCATCTTCGGCGGCACTGCCCGTCTGCACGCCGCGCACGAGTACGCCCGGAACCAGATCGGGATTCATTTCGGCCATTTCCTCCGTGATCGTGATGATATCGATGCCGATGGTGGCCCGGCGCACACGACCGTCTTGTATAAGCGCTTCAATGATCGGTTTCGCCTCGTTAATCGGGATGGCAAAGTTCAGCCCTTCAAACGTGTTCGTCGACAGCCCGGAACGCGTCGTCATGATTTTCAGCGTGTTGATGCCGATCACCTCGCCGTACGAATTGATCAGCGCACCGCCCGAATTCCCCTGGTTAATCGTGGCATCGGTCTGGATCAGCGGCAGCGAGAAGTCGTCCACCTGCCGGTTGAGGGCAGAAATGATGCCCGCGGTAACCGTGCCGCTGAGACGTCCGGTCGGGTTGCCGATGGCGACGGCCAGTTCACCGACTTCCAGCTGGTCGGAGTCTCCCAGGGATACGATCGTCAGATCGTCGGCTTCAATTTTGAGTACGGCAACGTCGGTTTGCTCATCCGCACCGACGATGGCAGCGTCAAATGTGCGGCCATCCTCAAGATACACTTTTATGCCGCTCGCTCTGTCGATGACATGGGCATTCGTCACGACATACCCTTCCTCGGACAAAATGAACCCGGATCCTGCGGCCTGCATCTGGTAGACATCGCCCAGATAATCCCGCACGGAGATATCGGTCGTAATGGCTACGACAGCCGGTTTGACGGTCCTCGCAATTTCTCTGATGGACAGCGCTTCCTTTTCAGATGTGGATGGCAGCAGCGCCGCCTCTTCCAGCGAGAAATGCTTGTCCTGCGAGTCAACATCCGCCGCCAGCTCGACACTGTTCAGCACCGGCGCCGCTGTGATCAGTTCCCGCGATGCGGTGGCTTTCGGCAGCACAACGTATGAGTTCAGTGCAAGCCAGACAGCACCGCCCAGCGCTGAAACAAGGACGGCGATGGCAGCGACCACCGCCACAGCGCCGACGCCGCGTCGCCGGTCGGGATCCACTTCCCATTCATATGTCTCGCGTTCGTACTGCCATTCGTCTTCCGCGCGGTAAGGCTCGTGAAAACGCTTGTCATTCGGTTCATAACGATCCCGATCAAAATCCGGATCGTGCTCCTGATAACGGTCTCGTTCATCGTTTTTCATATAAGACTCCTGTACTCAAAATCTCTTGCATATTGTAAAAATCAAATGTGACGACAGCGCCGTCCAAATTCAACATATCTTGAAAAAATTAAAAATAAAAGCGCACAAGTGACGCTAACGGCGGCGTCTGACCTCGGCAAAAAACACATTCACAATGATCAGGTCAAAGAGACGCCGCCAGCTCTTGATCAGGACGATGAGCAGGAGCGGTACGGCAATAATCCCGATGACGACGAGAAGGCCTTCGCCTACGAGCCAAAGCCCGCCCATGATGATGCCCGTTACCATGCTGAACATCGGCCCCAGTACGGTGAACCAGCCGGTCGTCAGATCAATCCGCTCGTTGATCCGTTCCAGCGCCATATCCGACAAGGCAGACACATCCGGCTGATAGAGCGGCAGAACAAGATGCAGAAGCGTCATGATGCCAAACGCATAGACGGCGATGTAAAAGACGAGCATAAGCGGGCGGATAAACGCTGGAATTCGATAATAGAAGGCAGACAGGAACGGGGTGAGAAACATCAGCAAAACGAAGGCTACAGCACTGATGCGAACCGGCACAATCAGCACAATCGGGCGCAGCGACGGCATGACGAGCAGTGCCACGTAGAGCGCGGCAACAAGGCTTGCGAGCACAATATGCACCATGGTGTGCCGTCTTGTCTGATACTCGGTATCACTCCACACAGGCCCGATCAGAAATCCTTCCAGATAATCCATCGACTATTTGCCCCCGATTGCTTCAATCAGCCGGCTGACATGCCGCCAGACTGCATCCTTGTTGCGATTGCCTTCGAACGTTTCACTCTCAGCGCCGATGCTGACGGTTACCTGCCAGTGGAGTACGCCATCCGCATCCCTGGACACCGCTTCGTACGGCCAGGACGACATGGCCTGCCTCACCGCCTGTACGTCAGCTGCTGTCAGCGCACGGACAAAATTATTGCTCCACTGGTTGCTGTCCCGGTAATGAAACAGGCGGGTTTCCACGTCGATTTCAAACGAAATGAACCCGCGCCGCTGCACCGACACTTCCCCGATAATGCGAATATGGGCAGTCTCGCCAGCCTCGTCTATCAAGTCCCTGATGCGCATAAAACCTCTCGTCGGAATACGCTCAAGTATACCATAGGCAGACGGCCGGCTCATCATGCCAGCTCTGCGGCGAGGGCGATAAGCTTCTTCATGCGGTGGTTCATTCCCGACTTTCCGATCGGCGGCGTCATCGTGCTGCCCAGTTCGGAAAGGGACAGATCAGGATGAGCAAGTCGCGCCCTGGCCGCCATTTCGAGCGTTTCTGGCAGGGTATGCAAGCCGACTGTTTCGTCCAGCCGGCGAACAGCCTCCGCCTGAGCCATGCTTGAATCGGCGACGCGGCGGGCGTTTGCGCGATCGCAGTTGACCTGCCGGTTGACGTTGTTCAGGACTTCCTTGTCAACCTTGAACTGGCTGTAGCGAATGTAGGCACGCATGGCACCGGCATGAATCAGCATATCACCGATTTCGGCGCTGTCTTTGGTATAAAGCCGCACATACGATTTCTCAGACAGACTGCTGAGCCAGATATCGTGCTGTCCTGCTGCCTGGATGAATGATGCGGCCACCACCTGATTCTTGATCCGGTACTCAAGATGACTCGTTCTGGCGGGATCGGCCATGGCTCCGCAGGCGGCAAAGAGCAAGGCAAATGCGTCACCGCGGCTGTCCGACGTTCGAAGCCACCTGAGTGCTGTTTCCAGAGGGTAGTCTGCCTCAACGAGAAAGCGGAAAGTGCCGGGACTCTCAACAACGGTCCAGCCCGTTTCGCACACGGTATGATTCAGCCAATCGGCATACGCCTTGTGCCTCGTCTCAATCTGGTAACCGTCCGGCGTTCTTCTGCCAGACGCATGAAGGATCAGGGCGCGCACACGCTCCAGCGACACCTCCGCTGCCTGCAGCCGTTCAACCGCTTCCGTACGCAGATCGGAGGAGAAACTCATGCGTGATCCTTCGCCAGATCACGGTGATCCACGATTACGCGATAACCCAGTTCTTTCAGGTACTGTGCCAGCGCTTCAGCCAGCGCAACCGAGCGGTGCCGCCCGCCTGTGCAGCCGACGCCGATCGACAGACGAACCTTGCCTTCACGCACATAGAACGGAAGTACGAATTCATAAAAGGCTTTCTGGTGATCGAGAAATGTGTGCGTCTCTGCAAAGTCAAAGACATACCGGCGGACATCTTCATCCAGTCCCGAATGCGGCCGAAGTTCAGGAATATAAAACGGATTCGGGATGAAGCGGACGTCCATCACATTGTCACAGTCGAACGGGACACCGTATTTGAAGCCGAACGACTGCACAACAATGGAAAGCTGCCTGCCCGTCGACTGGTCACCGAACAGCTCAAACACAACGTCCCGCAATTCGGCGTTGCTCATGGCAGAGGTATCGACGACATCAGTCGCCACGTCGCGAAGCGTTTGAAGCGACTGCCGTTCCATGACGATCGCTTCGCTCAGCGTGCGGTCTTTGGCTAGCGGGTGATTGCGTCTCGTCTGCTTGTAGCGACTGACCAGCGTTTCGTCAGACGCATCAAGAAACAGCAGGCGGAGGTGAATGTCCTTGTTTTTCAGAGCTGCAAGTTCGGGCAGCAAATGCTTAACCAGGTTCGGGCTTCGCATGTCAGTGACGAGTGCGAGTTTTTGCTGTGACGGATTATCTTTTTCACTGACGTTAAAAACGTGCATCAGCTCCGTTACCAGCTGAGGCGGCAGGTTATCAATGCAAAAATAGCCGAGATCCTCGAGGTGAGACGCCACCATGCTCTTGCCTCCCCCGCTCATACCGGTCACAATCACTAATTCTGTCACGAGATCTACTCCCGGCCAAACAACGGCCTTAACTTATGGACGCGCTGCGGCTGCCGGTCAAATTCGCCGGCAAAGCGCACTTCCGGCTCGAGCAGAACGCCGGTTTGCCGCGCCACTTCCTGTTGAACATGAATGAAAACATCGGCAATATCCTGTGATGCGGCATTGCCGTAGTTGACGATGAACCCTGCGTGTTTCGGCGACACACCGGCATGTCGGCCGGTATACCCCTTTAAACCGCTGTCCGAGATCAGCTTGCCGGCAAAATGTCCGGGCGGCCGCTTGAACGCACTGCCGCAGCTCTTGTCAGCGAGCGGCTGACTGTCGCGGCGTTTTTTCGCCAGTTCCGCCATATTCCGGTAAATGTCGCCGCTTTCATTCTGAACCAGCCGCATCTCGCACGACAAGATAAGCTCTCCCCCGCTCTCAAACCGACTGGTGCGATAACCGAATTCATGTTCATTGCCGCGCGCAACACACACATCGCCCTGCTCATTCAAGTATGTCGTTGCCGTGACAATTTCACTGAACTGACCGTTATAGGCACCTGCATTGATGAGGATGCTGCCGCCCAGCGTTCCGGGAATGCCGCAGGCAAACTCCAAACCGCTGAGTCCGTGTGCCGCCGCAAGTGCAGACAGCCTGGACAGCCAAATGCCCGCTTCAGCCCTGACGGTCACCCCCGACACCTGCACATCGGCCACGTCCTGAGTCAACAGCATCGTCACGCCGGGGATGCCTTTATCGGACACCAGCACATTGCTCATCTGCCCCAGCACATAAAGCGGAATATCCTGCAGAAGGCAGGTCCGCGCCACGTGAATCACGGCGTCGAGCGAATGCGGCCTGACCAGGCACTCGGCTGGTCCTCCGCTGCCAAAATGCGAAAGCGAAGCCAGCGGAGCCGAGCAAACGAGATCCGATTCAGGATGCAGAAGCGTCTTCCAGTTAACCATTACGCCTGCTTGAACACGCGGTCCGTCAAGGCGCGGGCCGCATTGTAGCCCATGGATTTCTGCCGGAAGTTGATGGCGGCCACTTCCACAATGACCGCGAGGTTTCGGCCGGGCCTCACGGGGATCGTGATCGACGGCACGTTGATGCCAAGTATCGTCGTCACTTCCTCCTTCAGGCCGAGCCGGTCGTATACTTTCTTTTCGTCCCACAGTTCGAGGTTGATGACGAAATGGATATTCTCCTGCATCTTGACTGACGAAACGCCGTAAAGCTCCTTTACATCGAGAATGCCAAGACCGCGGATCTCAATCAGGTGGCGGATAATTTCCGGAGCCCGGCCGAGCAGCGTCGCTTCCGATACCCGGCGCACTTCAACGAGATCATCGGCAATCAGGCGATGGCCGCGCTTGACGATTTCCAGAGCCGTTTCCGACTTGCCTACACCTGACTCACCGAGCATAAGGATCCCTTCGCCATACACCTCGATGAGAACGCCGTGCATGGAAATACGCGGGGCCAGTTCCACATTCAGGTATTTGACGAGCGAGCTCGTAAACGACGATGTGGCATCCGAAGTGAGCAAAACCGGAATGCGGTATTTATCCGCACATTGCAGCAGCAGAGCGCTCGGCTCATGATGCCGCGTCAGGACAATGCAGGGAATGCCTGTAGCGAACAGCTGCGATATGCGCATCCTCCGCTCGGACTCGGACAGCGAACTCAGATACGCCGTTTCCATATTCCCGATCACCTGAATCCGGTCAGGGCCGAAATGCTCAAAGTTCCCTGTCAGCTGCAATCCGGGTCTCGTGACGTCCGCCACTGTGATTTCCGTGAAATCGAGCTTGCCGAAATCACGGATAACCTCCAGCGAAAATTCCGAAACGATTTCCGATAGTTTGACGCTGTTCACTAC
>LSQX01352887.1_pt2 | contig 21468 bp, 14 predicted proteins | sample 654561 | NCBI WGS metagenome assembly LSQX01 (sample SAMN04489861, study PRJNA283612) | anaerobic digester metagenome | isolation source: 4 biogas reactors fed with cattle manure at either 37C or 55C with and... | place: Denmark: Kongens Lyngby | collected 2014 | reverse complement strand
GCATGAGAGCCGCCGCCCAAACAGATAAAAATAATTTCTTCATTTGTGCTCCTCTTGTGTTTTTCAAAAAACTGGGTTGAGCCTAACCCGTTTCTCCCCGTTTTTCAATACTAATTCTGAAAACACTTCACTTATCCGCGGCCATCTGTGTTCATCCGTGGTTCTATTTTTTAAAAAAATCCCTTTACAAAATGAAGACAGGAGTTATTCTGGGGTGTGGCTACTTGTTAATCAATTAATGGAAAATTATAAGGAAAAAAATATGGAGACAAACAATTTGTCATCTTTATGCGTCTTCAAGCGTCTTCAAGCGCAGTGTCGCGCTTGTTCACGTTATTCATCCTTCTGGCATCGCTTCTGGTGTTGCCGAAGGCACATGCCGCAGTCGGCGGTACATTCACGGTTGATCAGTTGAAATACACGGTTCTAACCGAAGAACCAGCCTCCCAAACGGGGACGGTTTCTGTTCAAGCTGTAAGTACAGGAATATCTGGTGATATCACGATTCCAACGTCTGTCGCTAACGGGGGGATCAATTATTCAGTGACACTTATTCCGGATTACGCGTTTAAAAAATGCGGCAACATGAAAAGCGTAATAACGGGTAACAATGTTACCTCTATTGGTTATGAGGCATTCCATAGTTGCATCGCTTTAACAAACATAGTAATCCCTGAGAGTGTGACTTTTGTCGATCTTGGAGCCTTATTTAATTGCAGTGCTCTGACAAGCATAACCATTCCTGAGAGTGTAACCGCAATTAATGGTCAGACATTTCAGCGGTGCAGCAGTCTGGCAAGTGTAATTATCCCAGACAGTGTTACTTTCATTGGAGAATGGGCATTCTCTGATTGTACCAGTCTGACAAACGCAGTAATAGGCAACGGGGTCACTTCCATTGGACGAAGCGCATTCTCTAATTGCGACAAATTGACAAATGTTGTGATAGGCAACAGTGTAGCTTCTATTAGTAACCACGCATTCCATGGTTGCATCAATATCCCAAGCCTAGATATTCCCAACAGTGTTACTTTCATCGGAGAAAGTACGTTTGAATCATGCAACAGTCTGACAACGGTAATCATTCCGAACAATGTCACTGAAATTGGTTATTACGCATTCTATAAATGCATTGGTCTGAAAACTGTAACAATTGGTAATAGTGTCACTTCTATCGGGGGGGGAGCATTCTGGGGATGCAGTAATCTGACGAGCATTTATTTCAAAGGAAATGCACCGTTTCTTTTGGGAGATGCTTTTGCTTCTCCTACAATTATCTATTACAGGGCCGGGACCACCGGGTGGACAAATCCCTGGAGTGGGAGGCCCACGGCTCTGTGGATTGCGTATCCTGTAATTACAGAGCAACCGCAAAGCCAGTCTGTAGTAGAGGGCGATTCAGTCACCTTCAGCGTCGTTGCGAATGGAACGGAACCCCTATATTTTCAATGGTACAAAGAGGGTGTCGCCATTGAGAATGCGACCGGCACGAGTTACACGATAGAAAGCGTAAGCGCCGGCGACCTGGGGAATTACACCGTCACCGTCACCAACGAATCGGGAGAGGCGACCAGTGACGCGGCCACGCTCACTCTAAAAATACCTTACCGTGCCACGGGAACGGTTCAGGTTGTAAATGGCTTTGTCGTGGGCCTGACCGTTACCGACGGGGGCTGGGGATATACCCGGGAACCGAAGTTCAGGATAAAAGATGAAACAGGATCAGGAGCGACCGGCCATTGCGTTATTGAAAATGGAGTCGTCACCCAGATTATCATCGATAATCCCGGCTCCAATTATTCCGGAGAAGCCACCATTTTAATCGGAAGCCCCATCGGTAACAGCAGTCTGAGAATCGGTGTCTCGGAAGTGGAAGTGGAAATGAGCCTGGTCTTGGGGATGGAATACCAGCTCTGGAGCTCGGTTGACTGCATCGACTGGAAGCAAGTTGGAGAACCCTTCACCGCAGAAGAGGAAGAAATGACCTTCTTCTTCAAAGTTGCAGACTACGGAAGATTCTTCAAATTACAGGAAATCTAGTCTTATTTAGATTCGCAATAAAACTAAACAGGAACCGAAGACGTAACGATGTTTTCGGCTCTTTTTCTCACCACGAAGGGACGCGAATGAAGAAGGAACAGAGAACCACGGATAGACATGGATGCTCTGGGGGAGAGTGGTTCGAAGGGCCGTGCAAGGTAAAGCCCACGAAACTCAGGTCAAAACAGCAAACACTTCAGCGGATGCCCCCCATCCTTTTTGAAAACACTTCACTTATCCGTGTCCATCGGTGTTCATCCGTGGTTCTTTCTCTTTCGGTGCGGATATTTTGAGGCAATGCGCGCGCTGCCCCGCTCCAAATAAAACCTTGTGGAAAGGGAGGCTATTTTGTATGCTCTCCTTGGGATTGTAACAGTGTTATGAATTTAATTATGAAACGACTTATATCTATATTAGCGGCCTCCGCCCTCCTCTGGGGAGCCGGCTCCGCTTCGGCCGCACTCTATCCCGAAAACCCGGAGCCGCTGGCGCCGGAGGCTTTCATTGAGCTGCCGCTGGGAGCGGTCAAGCCCGATGGCTGGCTGCGCAGCCAGCTCCAGGCCCAGGCGCGCGGTCTGACCGGCCACCTGGATGAGTTCTGGGAGTCTCTCTTCTCCTCCGCCTGGAAAGGGCTCGACGGAGAGGCCTGGGAGCGCGGCCCCTACTATCTGGATGGGCTGATCCCTCTGGCGTATCTATTGGATGACCAGAGACTTATCTCCAAAGCTCAACCCTACATCGAGTACATGCTGATGACCCGCCAGAATACCGGCTGGTTCGGACCGGTCCAGAACAAGGACCGCTGGCCGCTGGCCGTGGCGATGAAAGGGCTCACCCAGTACTATGAAGCGACGGAGGATGCCCGCGTGCTCGAGCTCCTCAAGAGCTACTTCCAATACATCGTGGATTCCCCTCCCGACTGGCCCGATAACCAGTGGCGGGGCGTCCGCGCCATGGAGACCTGCCTCACTGCGCACTGGATGTACCGCCGCACCGCGGACCCGCTCTACCTCAAAGCGGCCCAATCCATTATGGATAACTGCTTTAAGTGGGAAGACTGGTTCAGGAACTTCGCCTACACCGATGAGGATACCACCCGTTGGCGCTCACCGCTCTCCACGCCCGAAGAAGCCAAAAGCGTCAGATATACCCTGCAATCTCACGGGGTCAATATCGCCATGGCGCTCAAATACCCGGGCCTCAAATTCCAGCAGACCGGCGAAGAGCGTTTCCGCGAAAGCTTCACTCTGGGGCTCGATTCGCTCGACCGCTACCACGGGCAGGTGGCCGGCCGCTTCTCCTGCGATGAACATCTGGCCGGAACCAATCCCACCCAGGGAACGGAGCTCTGCGCCGTCGTCGAGATGATGCACTCGCTCGAAAAATTGATCAGTATCTGGGGCACCCCCTCGCTGGCGGACCGCCTCGAAGCGCTCGCCTACAATGCGCTGCCGGGGACCGTTACCCCCGATTTCTGGGCTCACCAGTATGACCAGCAGGCCAATCAGGTCCTCTGCACCGATGACCGCCGCCAGTGGTCCAATAACAGCGATACCTCCAATATCTACGGGCTGGAGCCGCACTTTGGCTGCTGCACCGCCAATATGCACCAGGGCTGGCCCAAATTCGTCGCCTCCATGTGGATGGCCACCCGCGATAACGGCCTGGCCGCCGTGGCGCTCGGCCCCAATACCGTCTCGGCACTGGTCGGTGAAGCCGGCACCAAGATCAATATCATCCAGGAGACCGAGTACCCGTTCGACGGCAAGATCACCTTTACGATTGCTTCCCAGGAATCGGCCGAGTTCCCGCTTTATATCCGCATCCCCGGTTGGGCAAACGGTGCCAAACTGGTAGTCGGTAAGAAGGAGCAGGTGGAAGCGCCGGCCGGCAGTTTTGCCTGCATCGACCGGGAGTGGCAAAGCGGTGACAAAGTGACGCTCACCCTGCCGATGGAGATTCGCGGCGAGCGCCGTTACCATAACTCCATCGCGATTCACCGCGGGCCGCTGGTATTCTCGCTGGAAGTCGGTCAGTATGCCACCCGCATCAAGAGCCACAGCGACGTCTACCCCGATGCGTCTGACTGGGAGTTCCGCCCCGCCAGCGATTGGAACTATGCGCTCCTGCTCAACCCGGAGAAATTGAACAAAGCGTTCAAGGTGAGGACCTCCAGGGTCTCCGCCTATCCTTTCGCGCTGGCCGCGCCACCGGTGACCCTCTCGGTCAAGGCATGTCAGCTCGATGACTGGGAAATGGAGTACAACTCCGCGGGCGATCTGCCCATGTCGCCCATCAACCCCAAGGGACTCAAGACCCAAACGGTCCGGCTGGTCCCCTACGGTTCCACCCAACTGAGAATCACCGAGTTCCCTCTGGCCGAGAAAAAATAGGACGCCGGAAGAGTAACTCTGAATAACATCATCGCGGAGCCTGGACGTGGCAGTTCAGGCTTCGTTTTTTGGGGATATAATCCGGCTGCCTAGAGGACGTTACGAAGGAAGGCGAAGAGAAAAGCGGCCACTCCGCAAACCAGAAGAATCGAGGGATGAGCCCAGAAGAACTCCACCACCCGCCACGGTTTGCCCCGCACAACGGCCACCGTATGCCAGAAGAGGCAGAAGAGACAAAGCGGCAGCGCTCCCACCCAGAGCGGATGCTGCTGCAGGGCCAGCCGCCACTCCCCATGCAGGAGCGCATGAGTGGCGCGCAGCACTCCGCAGCCGCCGCACTTCAAACCGGTGCTTTGCAGCAGGTAACAGGAGGGATAGAGGGAGCTCTCTTCCGGGTCGAATCGCCAGAGCGCCCCCAGGAAAAAGAGAAGGCTCAGCCAGAGGAGAGCCGCCACGCCGTAATGCAGGGCCATCGGCAACTGGAGATGAATCCGGTGGGATTCCATGGGCAGCGGGTGTTGGCCTCCTAAGGCAGCCGGAGCTCAATCCGGATATTAGAGGGCAGATTGACCGGTCGGTAAAAACGGATTTCCTTTCGCTGAATGAAATAACCCGAATGCGAAAAGAGAACCAGAAAGCTGATGATGAGCCCCAGAATCGCCAGAAGCTTCCCCTTGTATTGCGGCTCTTTGATAACCGTCACAAGACCCAGCAAAGAGAGAACGAAACCGGCCACCGCCAGAGGGAAACCAAAACAACAGACGATACACGAGGCGATGCTGAAACAGAACCCCCAGATGCAGAGCGGATGCGTCTTGCGCACAGTGACTGCGGGCCGCTCCGCGCTACCGCTCGGCTGGGGGCCGGAGAGAGGCGTGGCGGCAAGGCCGGCGCTGAAAAGATCGGCAAACTCCGGCATCTTGCAAACCGGCACCCATCGGTCGCTCCCCTCAGCCTTCACAAGGGTTGCCTCAATCACCCGATGCTCGAAAATCCAGCTCCGGAGCTCCTCTTTCTCAATCGGGCCATATTCCCTGCCGTCTTTACCAATAATTTTATACATGCCTCGTACCCTTGCACTCAAGCTATCACCCACCCGCCGGAATGAAAAGAAAAAAGAGAGCGATTTGCGCCTCTACGCGTTGCATCGAAAATATGCGCACCGAAAAGGGAATATTAAAGGAGAGAAGTATCCAAAGTTTTTAACCGCATTTTTTAACCGCAGATTACGCAGATTTTCACAGATTTTTTAAGGGATGACCGGATGCGACCCATCGGTGGCGCATCCGTCTGCAAATTTCGTGCCCTTTCTATCTCAATACCCATCCCATAGTCCGGGCCTTTTCACTATCTGTCTCCATGCCCAGCTTATATGCCAATACCCAGAACCGACCCAGCTTATCCTCCCGCAATACTGGTTCCCCGGATGGAATGCATACATGGGTTATGGATCAAAGCCAGAAACAACGAACAATAGACCACTTTCTCATGTGTCTGTGGCTCACAAACCCAAATCCGATCTTATTCAAATCGAACTAGTGTCTCGACATTCCATGATTCTTTCTCTTAGGCCATCGGATAAGACCCTCGTGCGCTGAGAGTACACTATCAGATTTGTTTTGTTTTTTATTTAAAACACTCTAACACGTCTAACACAATTAGTTGTGACAAAAAATCGAATTATCCATTTTCCTTTCTATTTCACCTGAGAGCTTTTATCCAACCAAAGGCACGTCAATAAAGTGTAACTACCTACAAATAGATAGAATAACAGCACTTTCATAGCAATATCAGCGACTTTTGGGGAAACTCCTATTATATCGGTTAAACTCCCAAGACATGGACAATAACTTTCACTACCAACCCACAACAATCCTAGACGATATACGATAAAACAGGTTGCTAACCATGCTATAAGTAGTAGTTTAAAACAAGAAGACTTTGAAATAAAACAATATAAAACAACAATAAATTCTATGACAGCAACCACAATGAATTCGGTTCGGTAAGAAACTAATAACACTGAATCTACCTCCTGTAGAATAGCAACATCCCCAAACGAACTAATCAACTTGGCCAACGCTGTAAGAAAAAGCATTACCGATGACGTATAAATAAAAACGTTTAGAAATTTTAGCACATCAAACAAAACAGACTAATCATTATGCAGCTAAGAGTTATAAAAAAATGACATTTTACCACATGAGAACTATAAAGTTTTCATATTTTAAGAATTTGCTAATTCCTAAACATCTTCTTGCACATTAAACTCAATATGAACACCCGGACTCATCCCTGCATTGATGATAATTGAAGACTGTATCTGGAAATGCTCTCTCACACTCTTCATCTTCATAATGGCAATTAATAGCAACAAGTGTATCTGTAGGAAAACACAATTTCGTCCTTGTGTTGTGATCACATCCTGGAGCATCAGGACAGATAGCATAACACGGAAGTATACCCAAAAGATACCCCGCGATATGAGTATTGTCAGTCTTTTTACTGCAAAATCTACACGCAGCAATTGCAGCTACGGATGACATACAGACAACAGCAACAATAATCAATTTTTCCAATTTCTTATCATAATATTTACGGTTTTATTTTGTATTTACTCAATAGTTTCCATATAATTAATGGAAACAAAGACACCAGCACAATTATTAAAAAAACAACAAAAGAGTATAACCTTCTCGGAGGAGAAGGCAGAGCTATTACTTCATTCGCAAATTGTTCTGTTTTTTGTATTTGTTCTTTATCAAACAAAGCTCCATTTGTTGTTAAATAAGCAAAACTTTTTAGAGGTGCTACGAGAGAATGCCTTTGTTCCTTCACGTATGTCCTTAAAGGAATCTCAAATTCTTTTATATGGAATATAAGAGATATGTTTGTGACTATACCCTCGAACACAGAATACTTTCCAGCCTGTGCATAGAAATTCGTTATACAAAACTCCTTTGGAAAAACAAAACCAGCTATATTTGTCCATAATTTTGTATGATAAATCGCATTCGTGAAGGTATTTGGGTAGGGAGAAGACATCCCAACGCTTTCAAAATGTTTTGGATACATAATTTCATTCCAGTTTTCCATAAACAACGACGAATCTGGATGAAGCTCACAAACTACTTCACATTTCCCGCCGTGAAGTTTATAATCATTCGCTATCTTAGTTGGGGTAAAAACTGGAGTAGAAATTGTTCTGACATTTCCATTTGTAGCAGGTAAATCCATTCTCGAACAAAATGCAAGCCAGACAGAGGAAAGAATTTTGTTTCCATACCCTGGTACTCTCCCTTCAATAGCCTCAAAAATGCTTTCATTTTCTGGGCGTGTTGGTTTTTCCAGCTTAACCTCTTTTGGAATTTCACTTCCAATTGTGTAGGCATTCGTTGCTGTATAATTTGTTGCTAAACGAGTAAGAATATAAGAGTCTTTTCCTAGAAAACCATACTCAATACTTGATATCGCAGGATTTCTGGAGTCTAGCACAAGACGACTTCTTAGACCCGCCAGCGTAACCGAGAAATGGTTAGTGAGGACTGTTGCACTGCCTTTCACTTTTCCCCCATACAGGTAATCCAAAACATAGCCTTGTATCTCCATATTTTTACCCGGCATACCCCGGGCATCAGCGTTTTCATCTGACATAGAACGAGATGAAAATTCACTATCGCCGAAGGTAACGGATTCAGAGGAGAGAACAAATAAGAAAACGAACAGTAAAAAAAAGATTAAAGGCCTGGCTACATAAGTGTCTTTATTATTAAAATAAGATGTTTCTCTCATACCAACTTGGTAATAGCAACTCTCGCCACCAATTCAAAACTCCTGGCTGCAAAAAAGGTACCCCGGCACAGTCCCGATCCAAATTGTGCGACCGAGCCCACATTCATTCTCTTATATCTGCCAAGGTTTTTCATACACCACTTTCCGAGATGAAGCCTTGCATCAGGTAACCCTCATGCCATCACTCCATCATGCAGCTTCCCGTTCGGATGCATTAGTGATAATGCACACTCAATCTCCATAGAGGTTCTATCAATTCAGGAAATTGTTGCAATCAGATTTTTAGATATTTTTTGCTTTTAAACCACAAATATAACATAATCATCTGATTGTAAATATGTTATATTCACATAATTTTTTTATCTCGCCTGCTGTTTTCATCCGTTATTCAAGGTCTTTACCCTTCTGTTGCTCGATCAAGCAAACGGCACGGCCAAAATCAGCATCCTTTGCCTGGGGATGAACCTGCTCCTCTCTCTGATTTTGGTATTCCGCTTCAAACAGGCGGGTCTGGGTGCGGCCAATTCCCTGACCTCGTTCCTCAAGCGATGGTGCTCCGGCGCAAGCTCTCCAAACTTACCTACGCTCCGCTGCTCAAAACGGGGCATAACTTATTATAGATTTTATGCACTTTTGGAGCCGCAGATGAGGAAGCTGTAACCGCAGATTACGCAGATTTGCACAGATTTTTTTTGAAGGGAATGTGTGGATGCGACCCCTTCGGGGTCGTGTTTTATCTTTAATGGCATTTTACCAGGGGTCTGAAGACCCCTGGCTATGGGATGGCATCCCTACGGGATGCGCCTCTACACGTTGCATTGAATTAGGCTTGGCGTTGCATCGAATTGGAAAATGAACGTGCTCAGGGGGGCTTACCATTCTTGCCAGGCGCGACTGGCCGACGGCCGCGGCTTGCTCTATAAGGAGGGGATGTTCACGTTTCGTCCTTATCAATGGGAGGTTTTCCAGGACCACACCACGGGGATTCTGATTCTGCACTGGTCCCGGCAGATCGGCAAAACGACGACTCTGGCCGCCTGGGCTCTGGAGCGGATTCTGCGATACCAGGGCCACACCGTCACGCTGCTCTCCAATTCGCTCCGCAACGGGGCAGAATTCATCGAACGGGCGGCCCGATTTTGCGAAAACAGGACGCCCGACCGGAACGCCCTGAAATTCAAAATCACCCGCCACGAAATCCGCCTCCTGACTCCCGGGGGGCCGAGCCGTATTCTGGCTCTGGCGGCCAATCCGCGGACCGCGCGCGGCTTTTCCGGCGACCTGGTACTTGATGAATTCGCTCACTGCGAGGATATTGCCGGGGTCTGGGATGCCGCCGAGCCGATTCTCTCCTCCCACCCGAGCTTCCTCTGCCGGATCGCCTCCACCGGCAACGGCCGCAACCTCTTTTACCGAATGGTCCAGGACCCGCGCTTCGCGCTCTCACGGGTCACCCGCACCGACGCTTGGAAAATGGGAGTGCCGATTCTGGACCCGCTCACCCGCCGGCCAATCACTCCGGAAGAGGCGCGCGCCGCCGCTATCGATAAAGACTCCTACGACCAGAACTATGAGTGCCGCTTTATTGGCGAAGCGCAGAGCCTCCTCTCAGGCGATTTAATCGAGCGCTCGGCTGAGGCGGAGGTCGGGATTATCTGCAGCGGGGACTGGTCGCCGGAGGCGCTGCAACTGCTTGAAAAGGTCTCGCGGGAGGGGGCGCCGCTTTTTGCCGGAGTCGATGTCGGCCGCCGCCGCGACCGTACCGTTATCACGGTGGTTCAATCGGCTCGGGGAGGGCTCTGGCTGGTGCGCTCCATTTTGCGGCTGGAGGCGATGCGGCTGCCCGATCAACAAAAACGGCTGGCGACGCTCCTCTCCCTGCCGCGGCTCCTGTCGCTTTCCATCGATATGACCGGCATTGGTCTGGGGCTCTATGAGTATAGCCGACAAGCCTTTGGGGCCAAACGCATTCAGGGGGTCAACTTCGCCTCCACCGTACCGGCCAGCCGTCTGGCGTTGCCCAGAGGTGCCGGTCTGCCCCAACTGAGCGGACGCGAGCCGACGGTACGGGTGACCGAATCGCTGGCGACTTACCTCCTGCGCCTCTATGAGGAAAACCGAATCCGCCATCCGCTCGATCCAATCCTTGCCGAGGACCTCCGCCTGCCGCGGCGAGTAGTGACCCCCTCGGGGCAGGTGAGCATCTCGGCCGGACGCGACGAATCGGGGCTGGCCGGCCATGCGGACCACTTCTGGAGTCTGGCGCTGGCGCTGGATGCCGCCCAAAAAAGCGCGCTGCCCTCCCCTGCCGTTCAGGTGGTCAGGCCAACACGCCTGCCCCGGCTCGGCACCGCCAGACGCCGCATCTGTTTCTAAAAAAAGACGCTGTCCAAAACTTCGGGCAGCGTCTTTCTGTTTTTGCTTTGAATCAAGCCCTAGCTCTCATCGGCAAAAAGCATCGATTCAATCCGGACAGGTCCCACCAGACCCGATGCCGGCAGGCCGGAGTTGGGGCTCCAGCCGTTGTGGAGCAGCCAGATTTTCCGCTCCGCCTCGGGCAGATTGAGGTCGCCGACGATGCGGTTGCCCCAGGTATTGACCACTTCGACTTCGAGCTGGTTGTAGCCCTCCTGCACCCAGTCGGTGATTTCCACCCGCCAGGGAGCCGTCCAGGCGCCGCCCACATATTGGCCATTGATCCAGACCTTCGCCATCACGTGTACTTCATTGAGGTTCACGAAGAGGGCACCCTCGGGTCGGGCTTCCAGCTCAAAACCGGTGCTGTAGCGGATCGTCCCCGAGTAATACTTGATATCGTCCTCGGCATTCTGAGCCAGGTTCTCGAGCTTCTGGAACTCCATCTCTTTTTTGAAGCCGATGTAGTCGTTATCAAAAGAGACGCTCCAGGGGCCGGAGAGCTCGGCCACGGTCTGCGGAGCCGGGCAGTTCTTCTGCGCGACGACCGAGTCAATCTGCGTGGTGTCCCTGTCTCTGAAGACGATGAAAACGCTCTCATGCGGGGCCAGACGCATCGGCACGACCGTCCCAAAGAGAGTCTGCGAATAGGCAGGCATCTTGCGGATGGTGCCGCTGGTCGGCTCCCACCACTCAGGGCTCATCCCCTTGACGCGGAACTCCGGCGAGAAGGTGATTTCCGAGCCGCCCTGGTTGGCGACGAAGTAAATCTCGGCCTCCGGCGTCGTGCGGTGACCGTAGACGACCGGCGGGTTGCCCTCATAGCGGAAATCGGGCGGGCAGTGCGCCGCGGCCAGGGCTTCCTCCATTCCGACACCGGTGATCAGGAGCCCTTTGCCCAGATGGCGGTAGGGCTCATCGCTATCGCCATTACCCCACATTTGGGCGGCGATTTTTTGCACCTCGGCATCGGCCTTGGGGTAATTCTGGTAGCTCGGGGAGCGGCTCGGCGCCGGGCCCAGAACGACGGCTCCCTGCTCGATCAATTTCTTGATCTTCCTGAGCAGCTCGGGGCGCATCGTCTCCATCTTCGGCAATACCAGGAGTTTATACTGGGTGCCGTGCGGGAGTGTGAGGAGCCCGTTCTTCACCGTGAGTGATTTTTCGATCACCTCCGCATTGATGTAATCAAACTGGTAACCGCGGGGCAGCGGCGGATCGGTCACGCCGGTCATCTTGGGCGTATCTTCGCCAATGAAATAGGCCACGTCGGCCACGTTGAGCCCCTCCTGGAGCATGAAGTTGACGCGGCGCAGGTAATCGGTAAAGAGGTCCAGTTGCGGGAACCATGTATTGAAGCGGTTGAACTCGGTCCCAAACCAGGCATTGATGCCCGGGCGGCGCTCCTCATAGGGCTGGTGAATGTAGACATGGAGCAGCGTGCTGTTGATCCCTTCGCTGAAGAAGCGGTCCCCCCGCGGCTTCAAAAAGGCCGGAAAGTTGCTGAACATCAGGTTGCCCGAGGTGAAGGACTCGGCATAAATCTTCTTCTTGTTATAGATATGGCCGCAGGAAGAGGAGGCGCGGTTTTCAATGTCGCCCAGGGTCCCCGTCGCCCAGAACTCGCCGCCAATCTCGTCAGACTGGCCGCCATACTGGAGGAATTCGCCCGGGAAGCCCCAGTGGCCGTAGTTCTCCAGCCAGGTGGTGAGGCCATGTTTATTGCTGACCTCGCGCAGGCCGGCGATGTAGTCATAGGCCACCTTGTCGGCCACCAGACGGCGGAGGTCCCAGAGGAAGCGGTCCGAGGCATCCTGGCTCTTCACGACGACCCCTTCTATCACCGGCAGGAACGGGAGCGGGTCATAGCCGTACTTCTTCTGGAAATCGGCAAAGAGGGTATCGGTATAGTTCTGGCCGCCCATCTCGTAGCTGTCCATGACGACGACTTTCCACGCTTTGCGGTCCTCGGCAGGAATCCGGCGGTGCACTTCACCCATGAAAGCGTTGAAATGGAAGGCGATATGCTCTTTGCTCATCTTATCGACTTCCAGACCGGTCGCCTCTTTGCTGGCAGGGGCGTTTTCCACGCCGGTCGGCGTAGCGCCCATCCGCAAGATCACCCAGTTGCCGGCCGGAGCATCCCAGGCGAGCTGGTCACCCGATAAAAAGGCGCTCAGGTCGAGCACTCTGGCCGGGTCCACCACCCATGAGGGGTCGTCTACCGGCGGCTGTTGGCGCCACTGATATTCATGCCAATAGGGAAGCGGCTCCTGGAACATCTTGGCCAGCGTTTTCTCGGGGTAGCGCTCCACGTAAGGCATGGAGCTGAGCTCGATCTCCGTCAAACCGGTGTGGGCTCCGGCATTATGGACGACGAGCCGGAAATCTTTGGCCGTGGTCGGCGGCAAAGAGACCACGATCGGCGCGCGCGGTTTGAAGCCGACATTGAGCGCCATGTTGTAGCGGTCCAGCTTGAACTGCGCCAGTTGCCGATACTCCTCACCCTCGCGGACCTGAAACTCGGCCACCGTGTTAATGGAGTAGTCGCCCGTATAAATCTTGAGAGAACGGACGGTCTGCTCGCTTTCCAGGGCCAGCTCCAGAGAGAGCCTGCCATGCTCATCGGCCGCCAGCGCGGTGCCGCTGCCAGTATCGCCATCGACCAGTTTCTTCACCTCCGGCAGCTCCGGATTGGCAATGATACCGCCCAGGGTAATCGGCTCCGCACGGTACTCCACCGGATAGGCAAGCAGCTTCACATCCTGATAGGCGCCCTCGGGTCTGGCCAGAGTCACATTGACCGGCCGGCCCCCTTCCACCATCGTTTTGGTCGAGGTGAGGTAACGCATGGCCCGCTCGGGCTCAATCCACGGCCCGCCGGATTGGCTCCAGCCCGGGGAGTTGAACATCCCCAGCTCGATATCAAGCTCGGTCGCCGTCTTCATCGCCGTGTGGACGACCTCCCACCACTCTTCGCTCCCGAATTTTACCGTGCCGCCTTCATCTCCCAGGCCGATATTGCCGATATAGGCGCGGCCGATACCCGCGCTTTTCATGGCGTGCAGGTCCCGGATCATCCCCTCTTTGGAAAGGTTATCCGAAATCCAATACCAATAGCAGGCAATCCGTACCGAAGCGGGCGGATTCTGAAACTCGCTGCTCAGGCGGGCCTGCTGTGCCGTGCGGCTTTGCTGCGCACCCGCCGTGAATGATGTCAGCGCCAGTGCGCAAAGTAAGAGGATCGTCTTTCTCATAACTTTTTTAATTATACACAAAACATTACTCAATGATATATTTTTTGAATTCCTTTTCCAAATGTGGGGGAATTCGCGCAAAAAACCGCGCCACCTGCGGGTCCTCGTAATCGGAACTGACCACCTGCGCCACCGAGTGAAGCCTGGCAATCACGGCCGGTTCTCCATGCGGCACCGCCAGCTCGCAGGTCAGGCGGATGGGGCGCAGGGTCGCGCCGAGCTCCGCCATCAGGAGGTCGAAGCCCTCCCCCGTTTTGGCCGAAATCGCCACCGTCGCCACCGGCCAGCGCTCCTGGAGCCGCTGAACCGTGAGCCCGCAGCCCTCACGGTCGATTTTGTTCAGGACCATCAGGGTCGGTTTTTCCAGGGCGTTCATTTCCCGCAAGGTCTGGTTGACGCTCTCGATCTGCTCCTCCGCCTGCGGATGGCTGATATCCACCACGTGCAGAAGGAGATCGGCACGGACGACCTCTTCCAGAGTCGCCTTGAAGGAATCGACCAACTGGTGCGGGAGTTTGCGGATGAAGCCTACCGTATCGGAGAGCAATACGTTCTGATTGGTCGGCAGATGCAGGCGCCGGGTGGTCGGGTCCAGCGTCGCGAAAAGTTTATCCTCGGCCAGAATCGAAGCTCCGGTCAATGCGTTAAAAAGGGTCGATTTGCCCGCATTGGTATAGCCGACGATTGAGGCCAGCGGCCAGAGATTGCGCCGGCGCCCTTCACGGCGGGTGGTGCGTTGTCGCTGGACAGTCTGGAGCTCGCGTTTGATCCGGTGGATTTTCTCCTGGGTTCTGCGTCTGTCGGCCTCCAACTGCGTTTCTCCTTCACCACTACGCATCCCGATGCCTCCCTTCTGGCGCGAAAGGTGGACCCAGTAGCCGGTGAGCCGTGGCAACAGATGCTCAAGGAGCGCCAGCTCCACCTGCAATTTACCCTCGCGGCTTTGGGCTCTCTGGGCGAAGATATCGAGGATTAACGCCGTGCGGTCAAGTATCTTGCATTGAAAGGTATTTTCCAGATTTTTGGTCTGGGCGGGGCTGAGCTCGTCATCAAAGATAACCGTATCGATCTCTTTCTCTTTGCAATAATCGGCGAACTCCGCCGCCTTGCCCGAGCCAATAAAAGTCGCCGCCGTGGGCCGTGAGAGCACCTGCACTCCCCGCTCCACGACGAAGCCGCCGGCTGTATCGGCCAACTGAGAAAGCTCGTCGAGCGACTCCTGGACTTCAACCGAAGTCCGGCCGTCAAACTGTGCCCCGATGAGGAAGACTCTCTCCGTTTTGGCGACTGCACTTGTTGTTACCAGTGCTTTCATCTGTCTCTAAAAATTCTGTATTTTTCCGCTATTTCCCGAGCCTGTTTTTTTACATCTTCAGCGGCTGGAAGCTCCTCTCCATAAGGGAGCTGGCTCCGGAACCAGGTCCGCTGCCGCTTGGCGAACTGGCGCGTCCGCGCCTTCACCTCTTCTATCGTCTCGGCCAGGCTTCTCCCCTTCCCTTTGAGGTAGGCCACCACCTGCCGATAGCCGATCGCCTGCATCGCCGTTCGGTTTTGCTCGAGTCCCCGCTCCAGAAGCGCCCGGGTCTCTTCCACCAGACCACGCCCGAACATCTCATCCACCCGGCGATGAATCCGCTCGTGCAACACCTCTTTTTCCCTTTGCAGGATGATGCAGAAGGGCTTTTTACTGCCGTGTTTGCTCCACTGCATTTTTTGCCGGCTGCTCTCTTCGCCGCTCAGGAGGAAGATTTCCAGGGCGCGCTCCACGCGGCGGCGGTTCTGGATATCCACCCTCTCATAGTCGTGCGGGGCGACCTCCCTCAGTTTTTCCTGAAGCGATTCGAGGCTCATTGCCGCCAGCTTTTCCCGAAGCGCACCCGGTGCCGCCGGAATATCAATCAACCCCTCCAGCCAGGCCCTGAGATAGAGGCCGGTGCCGCCGCAAAAAATGGGGGTTTTGCCCTGGCTGAGTATCGCCTTCTCGGCCTTTCGGGCCTGTTTGACGAAGGCCCCGGCATCAAAGCTCTCATGCAGCTCCAGAATATCGACCAGATGATGCGGCACTCTCCGGCGCTCTTCCCGGCTTGGTTTATCGGTCCCGATATCCATCGCCCGATAGACCTGCATACTGTCCACGGTGACGATTTCACCCTCCAGGAGCTCCGCCAGCTCCAGCGCCAATTGGGATTTACCCGAAGCGGTCGCCCCCGTCAGATAAAGTGATATATCTTTGGTCTTGCGGCTCTTAAGCATGTTCCTCTCTGGCCCGCATTATCCCCATGAGGACGATAATCGCGGCGCCGGTGCAGATACCGATATCGGCGATATTAAAAGCAGGATAGCCGATCTCCCTCCCCTGGCGCGTCTGGATAAAAAAGTAGAGGAAATCGACCACGTGCCCCCGGAATATCCGGTCGGCCAGGTTCCCCAGGATGCCTCCGCACATCATCCCCAGGGCGATCTGCCCACCCGGGCGGGCGAACTCGAAATGATGGCGAAAGTGATAAATCGCCACCAGCGATACGGCTCCGATCCCCGCCAGTATCAGGTTCTTCCCGTGGAAAAGGCTCCAGGCGGCTCCCGTATTGCCCCAATGTACCAACGAGAAAAAGCCCTCCACCATCACTCGGCTGGTATCCAGAGGCAAGGCGCGCTCTACCAACAACTTGGTGAGCTGGTCCAGAAAAAGGACGAGCGCCGCCAGGAAAAACATCCTTCGGAGCGACTCTTCCTCCCTAATTCGCCCTCTCCCAAGCTGTTCTATCCCCTCTCCCACAGAACTCCGGGTTGATTAATCCGAGGAGCGCATCGGCATGACGACAAACTGAGCATTCTCTTTGGCCCGCAAAAGGGCAGGGCTAAACTCGTCGTTCATTTCCAGGAAGACCTCCCCATCATCAAGCGTCTTGAGCGGCTCCACCAGAAAAGTGGGGTTAAACGAAATCGACAGCTCCGGCCCCTCGTGGTTCATCACAAGGGTCTCCTGCGCCTCGCCGACCTCCATTGATTTGGCCGAGATCGTCAACTGGTTCTGCCCAAAGACCAGTTTCACCACGTGGCTGCGCTCACTGGTCATCAGTTGCGCGCGTGCCAGAGCGTGGAGGAACTCTTCGCGGCTGAGAGTCATCGTATGTTTGAGCTCCACCGGGACAACCTGTTTGTAATTGGGGTAGACACCCTCCATCAGCTTGCTGATCAGCACCACCTCCGCTCCGGCGGGTCCATCCATTCGGAAGAGCGCTTTTTTGCCCTCCCAGTAAATCTTGACCTCTCCCTCCAGCGGTGTCAGCTTCCGGAGCTCGCTCACTGTCTTGGCCGGCAGAATCCCCTGTCCGTCGCCCGTCGCGCTTTCCACATCGGTATCGCAGAGCGCCATCCGGCGGCCATCGGTCGCCACCAAGGTCAGCTTTTTCTCCAGCAGGGAGAAGTGTAAGCCGTTGAGCACTGCGCGGTTATCCTCCTGCGACATGGCGAAAGCGGTTCTTTCGAGCATCTTCTTCAGGGTTGGCGCCTTGACGCCAAAAGATTGCGTCTGCTCCACTTCCGTTGAAAGGGGGAACTCCTCGGCCGCCATTCCGAACAACTTGAAATAGACCGAGCCGGAAGTGACTTTACAATGGTGCATCTCATTGATTTCCAGAGAGATCAATGGCGTTGGCAGCCTGTTGACGATCTGAGAGAACCGCCGTGCCGGCAGCGTCGTTGAGCCTTGAGTCTCAACAGTGGCCGCGACCGTACAGATGATCCTGATATCCAGATTGGTTGCAGAAACCTCCAGTCCCTCCGGCGTCGTCCGAAGCAGGACGTTTGAAAGGATTGGCAAGGTCTGGCGCTCTGAAACGGCGTTCAGAACGGCCTGCAACGCGTAGCCCAAAGTCTCTTTTGCAATGGTTAGCTTCATAGGTTGTTCTTATCTCCCAAACGGGGACATATTACTTTATTCAATTCTAAAAGAAAAGATTCTTATTATTAGGGGCTGTGAAAAAGCGAATAACCCCTTCAGAGGATTGAGCAGGAAGAGCTTGTCCCCTCTCAGCCCTGTGAATAAAAGCGGAAGAAGCTGGGAACTTCTCCGTTTTCCTGGAGTTTTTCATCTTATCAGCAGCCTGTTCACATTCATTTTCTGAGTTATTCAGAGTTTTGTTCGCAATCAAGCGAAAGAGCGTCCTGGTTTTCCAACCCGTTATCCGTCTGACGTTTACGGTAATTCTCCCAGGCGGTCCGGATTGCCGGGTGTTTGAGGGCGAGAATCGCCGCGGCGAAGAGAGCCGCATTGATTGCCCCCGGTTTACCGATCGCCAGAGTCCCCACCGGAACGCCTGCCGGCATCTGTACAATCGAAAGGAGCGAGTCAAGCCCCTTGAGCGCCTTGCTCTCCATCGGCACTCCCAGTATCGGCAGGGGGGTCTTGGCGGCCGTTACGCCGGGCAGATGAGCCGCTCCGCCCGCAGCCGCGATCAGAACCTCCAGACCGCGTTCGGCCGCCGTGCTGGCGTAGTCAAAGAGGAGCTCCGGCGTCCGGTGCGCGGAAATCACCTTCACTTCATGAGCGATGCCGAGCGATTCCAGCGTTTGAACCGCGCTTTTCATTACGTCCCAGTCGGAGGTGCTGCCCATTATAACCCCGACCAGCGGCTTGTCTTTTTTAGTCATAAGTTTCTTCTTGAGAGGGAATATCCTTCTTCTCTTTTTCTAGGAGAGGCTCTTCTTTTCCACGGAGCCCGTCTCGGTATCCAGAATGGCAAAGGTGGCCCTCCCCGTCAAGACGCCGCTGAGCTCTCCGGGGTTGATAAAAAGGGTCTTGCCTTCCCTGTCGACTTCATATTGATGATTGTGGCCAAAGCAGACCACGTCGTACCAGCCGCTGGCGATAATGGGCCGCGCGACCGAGTCATAATGAATGACGGCGAAACGCCTGCCATCGAGTAAAAAATCGGCAAAAACCGGAGTCAGCCGAATCTGTCCATAGGCCCGAGCCCGCTCCGCCAACAGCAGCGGGTCGCCGTCATTGTTGCCCAGGACGGCGAATATCGGCCGGGAGTAAGCCTCCCCCAAGGCTTTCATTACGAAGGGAGAGCAGAAATCCCCGCAACAGATAAGGGCATCGGTATCCCGTATTTGCGCCAATGCCTGCTTGAGCTGCGGCAGCGCATCATGAATATCAGAGAATATGGCAACCTTCATGAGATTTTAAATAAGTTCCGCCTTTCTAACGGTCTCTTTTCAAAGAATATATTAGCATAAAAAAATGAAAATGTCCACCCCTGAACGGTGAGGATAAAGCAAATAAAGAGAAACCTTTCTCCCCTGCCATGCGTCTGATAAAATAGAGCCCGAGAAAAGAGGCGCTGGAAAAGGAAACCAAAAATGAAAAAGACCAAAAAAATCGTATACATTGCCCTCATCCTGATCGGCATGGGATTATTGCCGCTCATTATCCTCAGGGGCTGGGGCAGCTACCAGCTTTGGCAAACCGGGCGCGTAAAGACGCCCGAGGGGCTCAACCGCTGGGAAGAGACAGTCCGGAAGGCCACCACCTTCCCGGCTGGAGAAAACCTCCTGAAGCGCCCCCTCTGGAGCGCATATATCAGGGAGACGATCTCTCGAACAGAAGATGAGGGTTGGAAGCCTCGCCCACCGGCGACAAACGCCTTTTCCGTTTGGAGTAGAGAGCAAAGCTCCAGAAAAGAACTTTATACGAGATGGCGTCCTGATAAAGAAATGCCGGAGCCGGCACCTCGATTTCAAGGACTAATCCCTCTGGAAAAGATAAGGGAAGAAGCCGCCAAAGAAATTCCGGATAACTCCTACCAAAAAGAGGAACTGATAGAGAAGAAACGACTGCTGAATGAAATGCTACTGCGCTATGACGTGGCGGATAGCAGCCTCACCGATGAACAAAAAACGGCTGCCCTTCTCCTGGATTACATAAATGGCGTGCATAAGGCTACCCGAGAAGAGGTGAAAAAGGATCTGGAAGAATGTAATTATTATGCGTTTACCAAAGAGACCTTCGTAGAATCTGGCGGGTCAAAGGAGACTCCGCTCCCAGAAGTTCTACTGCCGCATCTTGCTGTCTTCAAGGGACTCTGTCAGAACTTGAGTGAGAGCGCTCACTGGTATGCCATTTTGGGTGAGAGGGAGCAGAGCCTTTCCGAGTTGAATAGCGCCCTGGATCTGGCTTCTTTGAAGACGGGCAGCCCCCTCCTGGTAGATGGTCTGGTGAGGATGGCCCTTGTGGCTATAACATTGGATGCTGTCCAAAAAGTTATTCAAAACGAGGTTTTGCAGGAGGAGGATTTGCGGCAGATTCAAGGGAGAATATCCCAACTGAACATGATTGCAGAGCTGCAACATGCTCTTGAGGGGGAGCAGCTTTTGGGAGAAGCAATGATTGATGCCTGCCACGTGTTGCCCGAAGGCAGGGGCTCGATGGAATACGCAAAAAACAGAATACCCTGGCCTCTCAGGTTCACTGCGCGGATGATTGGCTTTATTCAACTGAATAAAGCCTCCTACAGGCAGACGTTTTGGCTGTGGCAGGATGCGCTGGAGCCGAAAACTCAAACTGTGAACTATGAAGCTTGGAAAAAAGGAGCCGAGGGCCCCAAAGGGTTCCTCTATTTGCTTAGCAGAAACCTCTCTCTGGACTTGGAAAAAAGCTGTTACAGGTTCTTTCGCTGTCAGTCTCAGAAGGATATCACCATTTTGGCCTGTGCGCTGGAGCGCTACCGGCTCAAGGAGGGGGCTTACCCTGAGAAGCTTGAAGCGCTTATCCCCGATTATCTGGAAGCGATGCCGCCGGGCTCCGGTCCGCCGGCCACTCTCTCTTACCAACTGAGTGAAGAGGGCGAAGGCTACGAGCTCAAAGCCAACCGCCTGCCTGATCTGCAATCCGAATTTTCTCTGGAGGCGACCTGGAAGCGTTCCAGAGAGTAGAGAGTAAGAGAGTAAGCGGGAGACCTCAAAGGGAAGCGCGACTATGAAGAGCCAGATGCCCGAAGCGAGCCATCCGCCTCCAAGTGACGAGGAGTTGATCAAAGAGGTTCTGGCAGGAGAGATAAACCGCTTCGCGTCTCTCATCGAGCGGCATCAGGTTCGGGTGACGGGGCTCGTGCGGCGCTATCTGCGCTGCGAGGCCGATGCGGAAGAGGCGATCCAGCTCGTTTTCATCAAGGCGTTCCGGGGATTGAAGCAATGGCGCAGAGAGGCTCCTTTTGAGCACTGGCTCTGCCGGATAGCGCTGCGGGTCTCTCTGGATAAGCTGCGAAGCCGCAAAAGGCGCCCGGAGCTGCTCTTCTCGGAGCTCTCGGCCGAGGAGGTGGAGTGGCTCTCAAGCGTGCTGGCGAGTCCCGATGGGGTCAGTACCGAGAGCGCCGCGGCGCGTGAGCTCGTCTGGCGCGCCTTGGGGGAGCTCTCGCCGGGGAACCGGCTGGTGCTGGACCTCTTTGAAATTCAGGGCCGGAGCGCTAAAGAGATTTCGCAGTTGATGCAGTGCTCCCAACTGGCGGTGAAGATGCGGCTTTTCCGGGCGCGTCGGGAGCTTAAAAAGGTATTGAAAAAACTGATGA
>LSQX01353298.1_pt2 | contig 21478 bp, 20 predicted proteins | sample 654561 | NCBI WGS metagenome assembly LSQX01 (sample SAMN04489861, study PRJNA283612) | anaerobic digester metagenome | isolation source: 4 biogas reactors fed with cattle manure at either 37C or 55C with and... | place: Denmark: Kongens Lyngby | collected 2014 | reverse complement strand
CCTTGAGAGTGAAACGGCAAATGCAAAGAGCCATGATAAAATAAATAGTTTTACATCGTATTTTTTAAGCGAAGCGAAAACCTCGGAAAGTCCCGTTATAAGGAATAAAAGTGTGGCTTGATTTGCGTGACCTGAGGGAAAGGAGTAGTTTTTCGTTTTCCCTTGCGGAATATACCAAGGCGAAAAATTTGAAAAATCGTCTATTTTCAGCATATCACGCGGACGCGTACGCCCCCAAACGGACTTTATTAAGTCAATACCTAATCCGGAAATTGCAAAAGCTAATACGCCAAACACTGAAAATTTTTTAAGCGGACTTATATATTTTTCTGGTATGCGTTTGCCGAAAACGAGTGACAACACAGTGAAAATAATTGAAACAAGTATTTCAATCGGTGTTCTAAAATCGTTTTTCGGTAGAAAATGAGAGCCGAATTTCGTCGTCATAAAAACAAAGCCAGCAAGGCAAAGAGTGCCGAAGAATATTTTCCATATAACAGTAAGCGCCTTGTTGATATTTTTCGGTTTGCCGTAAAAGAATACCGTTCCGAAAAGAGGTATTGTAAGATACGGAGGAAATTCCCCGATTTTATTGAAAATACTGCCGAAAATATTGTCAGGCGAATACAAAGTTTTACTGATTTGCTCATCCCAAAATGTGCCTGCTATAAGCAAAACTCCAAAAAAGCAGTAAAACAGCACGATTAAAATTTTGTTTTTCTTACTCAATCCCAACACCCCTTATAATTATTAATATTAATTACATTTTTTAATCCACGAACTCCCGCACACATCTTTCATATGCCGCTACGGGGTCTTTTGCCTGTGTTATCGGTCGCCCCACAACTATATAGTCAGAGCCTGTTTTTTTCGCCTTTTCAGGCGTCATAATCCTTACTTGGTCGCCTATTTCACCGTCGGCGAAGCGTATGCCGGGAGTTACGGTGATAAAACCGCTGCCGCAAATAAGCTTTACACTTGCCGCTTCAAGAGGGGAGCAGACAACACCGTCAAGCCCTGCCTCTGCCGCATTTTTAGCATAATGAGCGACGACTTTATCAATCGGCTTATCTATCAAAAGCTCCTCTTTCATTCGTTCTTCACTCGTAGAAGTAAGCTGTGTAACGGCAATTAGAATAGGTCTTGTTCCGTCTTTACGCGTAAGTCCTACGAGAGCCTCTTCCATCATAGCCTTAGTTCCCGCGGCGTGGAGATTACACATATCGACATCAAGGGACGACAGTATAGCCATCGCCTTTTTTACGGTATTTGGAATATCGTGAAGCTTTAAGTCAAGGAATATTTTGTGTCCTCTTTCCTTAATTTCTTTGACAATAGAGGGACCCTCTGCATAAAAAAGCTCCATACCTATTTTTACGAATGGCTTTCTGCCCGTAAAGCAATCTAAAAAATCGAAAACTTCTGCCCTTTTACTGAAATCACATGCTACTATTACATCTTTACCCATTATGCGCTCCTCCTATTATATCTTTTAAGCTTTTTATTCCGTATTTATTCATAACTTTCGGCAAATCCTCAATTATTTCCTTTGCGGCATATGGATTTATAAGGTTTGCCGCACCAACTTGAACAGCAGCGGCGCCTGCGAGCATAAGCTCAATAACATCTTCTGCACGGCTTACGCCGCCCATGCCGATTATAGGTATTTTAACAGCCTCATAAACGCTATATACCATTCTGACGGCAACCGGTAAAATGGCAGGACCTGAAAAGCCGCCCATTTTATTTGCCACAACGGGCTTTTTCGTTTTTAAGTCTATTTTCATTCCTAAAAGAGTGTTGATAAGGCTAATTCCGTCAGCGCCGCCGTCCTCACAAGCCTTTGCTATTGATACGATATCAGTCACATTCGGGCTTAGTTTTATAACAACAGGCTTTGTTGTAACTTTCTTAACGGCTTTCGTGACTTCAAATACACTTTTTTCCGAAGTGCCAAAGCTCATGCCGCCGTGCTTAACATTGGGGCAACTCACATTAACTTCTATTATACCTACTTGCTCACAATTGTCTATAAGTTCACAGCAATAAACGAATTCCTCAACGGAAAAGCCGCTGATATTTGCTATCACAGGCTTATTAAAACATTCTTTCAGCTTTGGCAGTTCCTCTGATATAACCTTTTCAATGCCGGGATTTTGCAGTCCTACGGAGTTTATCATACCGGCGGTACATTCTGCAATTCTTGGAGTAGGGTTGCCAAAACGCGGCTCTTTAGTCGTTCCCTTGAAAGAGAAAGAGCCAAGTATATTTATATCATAAAATTCCCTAAATTCATACCCATAGCCGAATGTGCCGCTTGCGGGGATAACAGGATTAGATAGCTCTATACCGCATAGCATAACGCTAATGTCTACCATATAATCTCCTCCTTTTGAAGTACGGGACCCTCTTTACATATTCTTTTGTCCCCGTATTTCGTTTTACAACTGCACCCCATACATGCGCCAAATCCGCAACCCATACGCTCCTCAAAGCTAAATTGACCCTCTGTTTCACAGCTATTATACACGGCTTTTAGCATAGGCTTTGGACCGCAAGTATAAAAGTACGAATATGTTCCGACTAAATGTAAGGCATCTGTAACAAAGCCCCTCGTTTTGTACGAGCCGTCAGCAGTAGTCACAAAGGTTTTAGCTCCGAGCGCGTTAAACTCTTTTTCATAGAATACTTCATCTTTACTATTAAAACCGATAATGACTTTCACGGACTTTCCCTCATCTATCAGCCTTTTTGCAAGCATATACAAAGGCGGAACGCCAACACCGCCGCCTATAAGAAGGGGAGAGCCGCCGCTTTTCTTCGTATCAAAGCCGTTTCCAAGCCCTACAAGTATATCAAGCCCGCTGTTTTCTTTGAGCGTAGATAAATACTCTGTTCCCTCGCCAACTGTTTTATAAATTATTGTAATGGAGTTTTTGTCATAATCACAAACTGAAATAGGACGGCGAAGATAAAACCCGTCAATTAAAATATTTATAAACTGCCCGGGTCGGGAAAGAGAGGAAGTGTCGCCCGTTAACTTCATTTCATAAATATCTTTCGCTATTTTTTTATTGTGCGAAATGTTATAAAGTCCTTTAGTCATTATTACTCCTTATCGGCGTCTATTGTTGAAATCATCAAGGTCTGCTCCTCAAGCACATCAAGCAGCACCCTTACGGTATCAAGAGCCGTGAACATCGTTATATTATTCTCAACAGCGCACTGCCTTATATAATGACCGTCCGTTTCGGTGTTAATGTTGCCAAGGTCCCGCGTGTTTATAACATATGTGACATACCCTTGCCGCATAGAGTCAAGTATTTCTTCGCTGCCCTCACTGATTTTAGCCTTTTCTCTCGTTCTTATACCGTGCTTTTTCAAAAAGTTCGCCGTGCCTGCCGTAGCTTCAATATTAAAGCCAAGGTTATAAAATCTGCGTATAAGCGGCAACGCCTCCTCTTTGTCCCTATCGGCAATTGTAACTAATATTGTACCATAGTTTACAACGCTCATGCCGGACGAGCGCAAGGCTTTATATAAAGCACGGGTAAGCGTGTTATCGTACCCTATAGCTTCACCCGTTGACTTCATTTCCGGTGAGAGGTAAGCATCAAGCCCGCGAAGCTTTGAAAAGGAGAAAGCGGGTGCTTTTACATACCAACGCTCTCTTTCTTTCGGATAGATTTCCGTAAACCCCTGCTCTTTTAAGCTGACGCCTAATATAACGAGCGTCGCAATATCACCTAACGAGTAGCCCGTAGCCTTTGACACGAACGGAACGGTTCTTGACGAGCGCGGATTAGCCTCAATTACAAAGACATTCTCATTTTTGTCTACAACATATTGTATATTATAAAGCCCTATAATGCCAATTCCAAGCCCAAGCCGTTTTGTATAATCAAGTATTTTGGTTTTCACATTGTCAGAAAGACTGAATGTCGGGTAAACGCTTATGCTATCGCCGGAGTGAATACCCGTTCTTTCAACATGCTCCATAATTCCCGGTACAAAAACATCAGTACCGTCACAAACGGCATCGACTTCACACTCTTTACCGCAAATATATTTATCAACAAGTACAGGCTTGTCCTCGTCTATTTCCACAGCAGTTTTCAGGTATATTTTTAATGACTCCTCATTAGATACCATTTGCATCGCCCTGCCGCCTAAAACATAGCTCGGTCTTACAAGCACGGGGTATCCAATTTCATTAGCCGCTTTTATGCCGTCCTCAATATTCGTTACGGCCGTTCCTTTCGGTTGTGGGATACTAAGCTGTGCCATAACTTTTTCAAACAAATCACGGTTCTCTGCCTTTTCGATAGCGGCAACATCAGTTCCGATTATTTTCACACCGCGTTTCATAAGCGGCTCGGCAAGGTTAATGGCAGTCTGTCCGCCTAAGGAGGCTATAACACCCTCAGGTTTTTCAAGGTTCACTATGTTCATTACATCCTCAACAGTCAACGGCTCAAAGTATAGCTTATCGCTCGTTGTGTGGTCCGTTGAAACGGTTTCGGGGTTATTATTTATAATGATAGCTTCGTAGCCGCACTTTCTAATAGTCATAACGGCATGTACGGTTGAATAGTCAAACTCTATTCCCTGCCCAATTCTGATAGGTCCGGAGCCAAGGACGATTACCTTCTTTTTATCGCTTCTTATAGACTCATTTTCCTTTTCATAAGTTGAGTAAAAGTACGACACATAGCTGCCAAACTCTGCGGCGCAAGCGTCAATCATTTTATAAACGGGGTATATATTGTGACTTAATCTAAAGTTATAAACATCGTCCTCCGTACTATTCCAAAGCTTTGCTATATACATATCCGAAAAGCCCGTTTTCTTGGATTTCAACAGCATTTTCTTATCAAAGCGGCAAGCAGCAAGCTCTTTTTCACAGTCAACAATCTTCTTGAATTTTTCAAGGAAAAGCATATCCATTTGCGTGGAGTTGCAGATAATTCCTAAATCCACACCGTTTCTAATAAGCTGTGTTATTGCAAACATCCTGTCATCTCTGCCGTCCTCTATATATGCTAAAAGCTCTTTATTGCTGTTTGCTGCAAACTTTTGCATATAAAGGTGGCAAACGCCTATTTCAAGTGAGCGAACGGCTTTTAGGAAAGCTTCTTCAAGAGTTCTGCCGATACTCATAACCTCTCCCGTCGCCTTCATTTGTGTTGAGAGCTTGTTTGATGCCGAAACGAACTTATCAAACGGGAACCGTGACATTTTCGCCACGACATAGTCAATAGCAGGCTCACAGCAAGCAGGAGTGCCTGAAAGCATTATTTCTCTTAAAGTCATTCCTATCGCTATTTTTGCGGTAACACGGGCAATTGGGTATCCGCTGGCTTTAGAAGCAAGCGCAGACGAGCGCGACACCCTTGGATTGACCTCAATAAGATAGTATTTGAAAGACTGCGGGTCTAACGCATATTGTATATTACAGCCGCCTTCTATTTTAAGCTCTCTTATGATTTTAAGGGCGCTTTCTTTTAACATATTATATTCTTTACTCGTCAGCGTCTGAGCGGGCGCTACTACGACACTGTCTCCCGTATGAACACCGACAGGGTCAACATTCTCCAAACTGCAAACGGTAATAGCCGTATCCTCTTTATCCCTTATAACCTCAAACTCAATTTCCTTATAGCCTTTAATGCTTTTTTCTACAAGCACTTGCTTTACGGGGGAGAGTTTTAGCGCGTTTTTCATAATGTCACAAAGCTCATGTTCGTTATTAGCAAAGCCGCCGCCTGTTCCTCCAAGCGTAAAAGCAGGGCGCAGCACAACCGGATAGCCGATTTCTTCAGCAGCTTTAATAGCTCCGTCTATAGAATAAGTAATTTTAGATGCTATAACAGGTTCGCCAAGGTTTTCACATAATTCTTTGAATTTTTCTCTATCCTCTGCTTGGTCAATACTTTCAGCCGGCGTACCTAAAAGCTCAACACCGCACTCCCTTAAAACACCTTTTCTGTAAAGCTGCATAGCAAGGTTAAGTCCTGTTTGACCGCCAATACCGGGGATAATAGCATCAGGACGCTCAAACCTTAAAATTTTTGCTACATATTCAAGCGTTAAAGGCTCCATATATATTTTATCCGCCATTATTGAGTCAGTCATAATTGTGGCGGGGTTGGAGTTTATAAGTATAACCTTATAGCCCTCCTCTTTAAGGGCTATACAAGCTTGTGTGCCTGCATAGTCAAACTCTGCCGCTTGACCTATTACGATAGGACCGGAGCCTATTACAAGTATCTTTTTCAAATCTGTTCTTTTAGGCATCTATATTAGCCCCCTTAGCACTGTCTAAAAATTTATTGAGCATAAAAGCTATTTCATTTGAGAAAGAAGATGTATTATAGTAATGAAGCATTCCGAATATTCCTTCCTCCTCTGAAATAATGCCCTCAACTGTATTATCAATTACATTTTTATAAGCTACCTTTAGCCCTGTACAAAGAAGAGAGTTTTCATCTATTGTGCTTTCATGGCTTTGATTAGCCGTTTCTATTTTACCCGTTAAAAGATTTATAACGGGGTGATTACCACCGTAATGTCCGAACGGAAGCTTTACTATGTCGGCTTTATAGGCTTTCGCAAGCACAAGGCAGCCAAGACCTATTCCGAAAAGAGGATACTTGCCTTTTAGGGATGACGCAAGCTTTACAACCTCAAGAATATCGTTAACCTCCCCTGGACCGTTAGAAATCAAAACGCCATCGGGAACAAACTCGCTAATAGTGTCTGCGTCGGTATTAAAAGGAACAACTGTTACATTACAGCCTTGCTGGTTAAGACTTTTTATCATACTAAGCTTTATGCCGCAATCAACGACAACGATATTAAGGATATGATTTGAGGTTCTTGCGTACCATTTTTTCTTGCAGCTTACATTATAAACAGAATTATGCGGCACGGGAGCATTCTTTATTTTCAAAACTGCATGCTCTGTTTCTGTTTCGGCATCTGTAATAATTCCTCTTATAAAACCATTATCACGAACATGCTTTGCAAGCTTCCTCGTATCAATTCCCGTTATGGCGGGAACGAAATCCTCATCTAAAATTTCAGAAAGTGTTTTTGTTGTTCTGAAGTTGCTCGGAAAATCGTTATAATCCCTGACTATTAGCCCTCCCAATGAAAGGGATTTACTTTCAAGGTCCTCATCAACAATGCCACTGTTACCTATTAGCGGATATGTCATAACAATAATTTTATCGGCATACGCAGGGTCCGATATAATTTCCTGATAGCCAACCATTGAAGTATTGAAAACGACTTCACAAACACGCTCGCAATAGCTGCCAAAAGCCTGTCCGCAGTAAACGCTTCCGTCCTCAAGCACTAATTTTCTGGGTTTTAGCTCCATATTATCCTCCCGTTTAACATAGTCATTACACATTTTGCAAACACATTCTCACCCAAAAAGGGAGTGCTTTTCCCTTTTGAGATAAGACTGTTTGCTTCTATTTTATAGTTTTTACTCAAATCGAAAACAGTTAAGTCCGCTGTATTTCCTTTAGAAAGAGAATTTCCTATGCCAAATCTGTTTTTCGGGTTTTCGTGCATAAGGCATAAAAGCTTTTCGAGCGGCAGAATTCCCGTTTTAACAAGATTTGTATAGCAAAGGGAGAATGAGATTTCAATTCCCGTAACGCCCATATTACTGCCTAAAAGCCCTTTTGACTTTTCCTCCTCTGAATGAGGCGCATGGTCTGTTGCTATCATATCAATAGCGCCGTCTAAAAGCCCCTCTATAAGCGCCTCGCGGTCACTTTCTCCTCTAATCGGCGGATTCATCTTAAAGTCGCCGCTATCTTTTAGCATAGTATCATTAAGAAAAAGGTAGTGCGGAGCAGTTTCTGCCGTTATATTAAGCCCCTGTTTTTTTGCGTCTCTTATAAGCGCTACGCTTTCTTTCGTTGAAACATGGCATATATGATAAGCACAGTCTGCTTTTTTAAGAAGATTTATATCGTTTTCAATGGCTCTCCATTCGCTTTCGGAAGTGATAGCAGGGAGCTTGTGCCGCTTTGCATAGTCACAATCGTTAATAACCCCCGCGCCGCCGTATGACAAGTCCTCACAATGCGCAATAATAGGCTTGTTAAGCTTTTTTGCTTTTCTCATAGCTTTTAGCATCAATTCACTGTCGTTTACGCCATTTCCGTCATCAGAAAAGCCTATGACAAAAGGCGCCATATCTTCCATATCCGATAATTTCTTGCCATGTTGCGAAACGGTTATAGCGCCTATGGGATAAACTGCTACTGAAGCATTCTTCTTTATAAGCTCTAATTCTATATTAAGGTTACTAAGGCTATCGGGTACGGGTGAGAGGTTAGGCATAGCACAAACACCGGTGAAACCGCCCTTTGCCGAAGCCGCAGTACCGCTTTTAATTGTTTCTTTATATGAAAAACCCGGCTCTCTAAGATGAACATGAGCGTCCAAGAGACCGGGAAATATATAACAATTATTTAAATCATAAATTAAAGAGCCTTCCGCTAAAGAAACATACGGGGAAATATCTGAAACAACGCCACCCTCGATAGAAACATCATTTTTAGAAAAGCGGCCGTCAAGGAAAACAAAAGCGTTTTTCAAAATGTATTGCAACCCTATACCCCCTTAACCTAAACGCTATATTATCACAGACAAAATGCTATGTCAATACATTTTTCAGCTTTTTTCAACTAATTTTTAATTACATCTGCCGCCCCATTTTGCAGTTACGGTGCCGCCGTTTAGAACAGAAACGATAGTACAACAATTTGCACAACCGCCGCAGACAGCGCTTTTCATTTCCCAGTCGTCAATGTTCCCTTTAATTTCACGAAAAGATGATTTGCCGTTGTTTTTATTGACTGTCTTCTGCGCTATAACGGCAGCGCCCCAAGCTCCCATAACATCATAATATTCTGGTACTGTGACTGTCATATCAAGCGCCTTTTCAAACGCGCGCTTAATTCCGGTGTTTGCAGCCACGCCTCCTTGAAACAAAACGGGACCCTCAATCTTTTTGCCGCTTGCAAGGTTGTTTAAGTACCCTCTTACGAGTGCGTCGCAAAGCCCTGAAAGGATATCCTCAATACAATAGCCCTCCTGCTGCCTGTGTATCATATCAGACTCCGCAAAAACCGCGCACTTACCGGCGATTTTTACGGGGTTTTTCGCTTTAGCCGACAGACTGCCAATCTGTGAAACAGGAATACCGAGTCTTAACGCCTGCCTATCAAGAAATGAGCCGGTGCCGGCAGCACAAACGGTATTCATATTAAAGTCTACGACACAGCCGTCTTTTAAAAATATAATCTTAGAGTCCTGCCCGCCAATCTCAAGTACGGTTCGCGCATTTTTATCTGTTATAAGAGCGGCGGTGCCGTGTGCGGTTATCTCGTTTTTCACAGCATCAGCATTAACTATTGCCGCCGCTATTTTGCGCCCGCTGCCCGTTGCGCCCGCGCCGCAGATTTTTATGTCCTTATTCGTGTTTGAAAGTACTGCATCGTACCCTTTAATCACGCTTTTCATAGGTGAGCTTTCTGTTTTTAAGTAGACTTTATTTACAATGCTTTTGTTGTCGTCCATAAGCACAAGCTTTGTGCTGACAGAGCCGACATCAATCCCAAGCCAAAGGTTTTGCATTTAACTTTTCGCCTCCAATAAATCATAAAATGCCTCTATGCGCGTAACATACCCAGATGTCCCCGATAATTCGTCAAGCACAAGAGAAAGGAAAGGAAAGTCATATTCACGAGACATATTAGAAAGAACGGTATTAGCTGCGACTTCAGGCATACAGTTGAGCGGATGAACCTGTATAATCCCGTCTACCGTATTAGACCACATAGACGCATAGCCGACAGTCTGCCTTGCAAATCCGCCTATGCCTTTTGGTATATGCGGCTTTGAATACCATCTCCAGCCGAAAGGGGTATAAACGAGCTTGTCCTTAAACCATTTACTTATAGTCATAGAGCGTTCACTATATGCACCCATATTAGCAAGCTGCTTTTGCAAATTATAATTAGCGTCACTGTCTATTGTAGTATAAATATCCCCGACAATACCAACGGCAAAGATTTTTTGCCTTTCGCCTATAAAGCTTTCGGCCTTTTTATAAGAAGACTCTATTATATTAAGAAGTTCTCGAAAACTTTCGGCATTGTTTAACAGGGTATTTACATCCTCTTCAAATGCGTTAAACTCTTTCCTCTCAGTTTCGTTTTCAATAGTAGAGCGCACGAGCAAAAGGCGGTTTTCAAGCTTATCAAGCATATGGCAGCTTTTTGCTCCGTCAAAAATAGGGGAGGCAATTTCAGAAAGGCTCTTACCCGACTCTTTCTTTATTAAACTAAGCGTATGTTTTAAGCCGTCTTTATTTGGCTCTACTCTTAACATATTAATAGGTATAGAGTTTTCAATAAATGCAAGCTCAATCATTTGTGAAAAACAACCGAACAGGCACGGTCCTACGCCTCCTAAAAATACGGCTGTGTCTGCTCCCTTATTTGAAGCCTCTAAAAAGTTGCCAAGAATAATTTTAAGAGGTAAACACGCGTCCGCGGGCGCGTATCTGCTGCCTAACGAAACGGTGTTTTTTGTCGTTTTAGGCGGCATAATAAACGGCACACCCCATTCACGCATTAAAACGGAAAGCAAAACAGACAAGTTGCCAAAGTTCGGAAATGTTAATATCATACCGTTACTCTGTCCTTTATCATATCAATAAACGCTTCAAGCCGCGTATCAAGCCCCGTTGCCGCCGTATGCTCATCAAGGGAGATTTCCATAAACGGCTTGCCGCTTAAAATTCCTACATATTTTTTCGTTAGCGGCACGATAAATGAATCGGGTCCGCAGCCGAAAGCCGAAAGATAAATATATCCATCAATTTCATCTGCCTTAGTTTCACAGGCGGCGGCAAGTCCTGTTGCTTGTTTTCCCGTTATCCAAAACGGCGTAACTGAAAGAGCGCGTGAGGCGGCAGAGGTTAAAAAAGTGTTATCAAAATAAGTGGATGTGATACATCGAATTCCAAGGCGGCGCAGTTTGTCTTTTATGTCCATATTTATTGATTTATCATCAACCACATACTTATGACCTAAAAGGCACACGGTATGTTGAAAATCATTGTCGTCATTTTTCGCCTTTGAAACAGAATTAAACACTACTTTTCTATCATTATATAAAAGTGTTTTATTTAAGGCACTTTTTATATTAACCGCATTCTCATTAAGGAGAAGCCCTGTATTTGCGAAAAAGGACTTAAAATCCCCCGTAAATTCCGGAGAAATAAGTGGTATAACAGGCTTTAATGATGCTTGAAGCATTTCGTTAACTCCAATTACTTTAGGACATGTGAAACTGCTTTTTCCGCATTTTATAATTTTGGGAGAAAAAATAAAGTCCGCCCCGGAAGAAATCAAACTTTGTGCGTGAGAATGATACATCTTTATGGGTAAACACGCCTCGTCACCGCATAAATATGAGGAATTTCCATTATGCTCAGAAAACACGCATTCATGACCGAGATTTGTTAAAAAATATGTCCATAAGTCGCCGTATTCATAATAGTATAAAGCTTTTATTATTCCGATTTTCATATATACCGCCCTTTTTACATACTTTTATTATTTTAGGCATGTAACATGAAAAACATTCAAATATAATAAATTTAATAAATAGAAAAAGCGACAAAGGAAAAAATCCTAAGTCGCCCATAGTTCGTAAAACCTTAGCCGATTGTTAATATTCTATCGGCAAGCAGGTTCGCGTGTTCCGGTATATGTGTTACCATAATAACAGTTTTTCCATTAAGCTCCTTTTTAAGCAGTGCGTTTATAAGTGATGCTGTTTTTTTGTCAAGCTCTCTTAAAGGCTCGTCAAGAAAGAAAATATCACCGCCGAAAGCTAAGGCGCGTGCAGTAGCCAACCGCCTTTTCATTCCGCCGCTCAGTTCATTCGGAAACTTATGCTTATCATCATAAAGCCCCGTTTGCCTTAAAAAGTATTCCGCTTTTTCTCTGTCATCTGTTACGGCAAGAATATTCCCTAAAGCGTCATACCAAGGAAGCAGCCTATTTTCTTGAAAAATAAAAGATTGCCTTTGTGTTATGTCTCTCTTAATTTCTCCGAAATCAGGTAAAGTTAAGCCGCTCGCTAATCTTAATACCGTTGTTTTGCCGCAACCGGAGGCGCCTAAAAGGCACACGAATTCACCTTTTTTGAATGTGACACTAAAGTTCTTCAGCACCTGTTTTCCGTCAAAGCTTTTTGAAACCTTGTCAAATTCAATCATATGTCCGCCTCCTTTCATTTGCTTTTAAGGCAAAAAAGGAGAACAGCTTTTCTAAAAGAAAGCTAAGCGTTACAACCGTAACGGTCCAAGCGAAAAGCTTTGGTACTTCAAGGTATATTTTAGAATCATAAAGCCGTGAACCTATTCCGAAATGCGGGTTACATATGACCTCCGCCGCTGTGCCGGCTTTCCATGCCATGCCAAGCGCTGTGGCAGACGAGGACGAAAAATGCGGCAGTACAGACGGAATATAGAGTTTTTTAATCTTTTTCCCTTTGCTCATATTAAACGCTTTCGCCATCTCTAAAAGATTAGCGTCCGTCTCATTTATAGCAGTAAGAAAACTGCCGCAAACAATAGGTGTTACGATTAAAACGGATGTGAACACAGGGACTATGTCCCTGTTTACCCAAACCATAAGCAGTATTATAAATGAGGCTATGGGCGTAGCTTTAATAACAGTAAGTAACGGAGACAGAAAAGCCGCAATCCACTTTGAAAGCTTTGTGACTACGGCTATAATTATGCCAAAAATAACTCCCATAAGAAATCCAAGAAGAATTCTTAAAATCGAGTAGCCGGAGGATATATAGTAGTCTGCCGTTTTCATCATTGACATGAGCGCCTTTATGACTAAAAAAGGAGAGGGGAGCAGTACCTCAGAGCCTACAAAATACGATAACAACTCCCACACGGCAAGCCAAAGAACAGCTACCGATAAACTTCTTAAAAGCTTTTTAAGCTTTTGATTTTCCATTATTTCAAGTAATAAATATCATCGGCGGGAAGTCCTCCGCCTATTAAAGCAGCATTAAAACCGTCAAGAACTTTATAAAAATCAACAAGTGCTGTTTTCATTTCATTACCCGTAATACAAACCATATTGCAATTAGGAATAGCCGCTTTTGCAATATCTTTCGCCATAATACCGTATGTGTCAATAAGAGCGGCGGCATCGTCAACATTTTTATTTGCGTATTCAACAGATGACGCATATTCAGTAAGAAAGCTCTTTACAGCCGCCTCATTTTTATTGATAAACTCTGTTCTTGCGACAATGGCGCCCATAGTAAGCTCAGAAAGACCCGCATCTTTCCATTCCTTTGTAAGGTCAAGCGCAACCCTAAAGCCAATATCTTTAGAAATCAAGGTTGTGACAAAAGGCTCAGGAAGTATGCAAATATCGTAACTGCCCGAAGCGGCAAGGGAAACAGCCTCTGTATGCTCTGCGGCATAAGTGATTTCTGCAGAAGCGTCTGAAAACAGTTTTTGAATAACTGCCTCTGCTGTTGAGCCTTTGCCGGATGCTATAACTTTTTTACCGTTCAAATCAGATATACTTTTTATAGAATTGCCTTTTTCAAGCAGATACAGGACGCCTAAAGTATTTACGGCGATTATTTTGATATCTGCCCCACCCTTATTTTTTAAGGTTGCGGCAAGGTTAGTAGGAACGGCAGCCATATCTAAAGAGCCGCTAATTAACTGACCGGACATAGCATCAGGCGTGTTTTCGATTGTGAATATATACTTATTTGCGGATTTGTTTTCCTCGTTCTGTTTCATAAGATATGCGGCGCCCATGCCTGTGGGGCCTTTCAGAACGGCTATTTTGACAGTTGTTTTTTCTGTTTCGGAGCCGGATACGCCGGTGGTACCGCCATTGTTTCCGCCGCATGAGGCAAGAGCGAACAGCATAGTCAGTGAGATAATAAGACATAAGACTTTTTTCATTTTTACAATTCCTCCGTTAATACTCCGGATTTATCCGGAAAATTCTTGTAAAGTATACACCATCCCCGCAAAAAATGCAACCATGCGAATAAACAAAAATCTTTCTCTTGACTGCTTAAAATCCTTAAAGTATAATATATGTATTATACAGAAAAAGAGGGATTTTATGAGTTTAATAATGCGCTCTGACAAGCTTAAAAATGTACATTCCGATATAAGAGGTCCCGTGTTCGTAGAAGCGATGCGTATGCGTAAAGAGGGTATTGATGTAATGCGCCTTAATACGGGCAACCCCGCAACTTTTGGGTTTAAGATGCCCGACAGCGTAAGAAACGCGCTTATCAATAATGCCGATAAAGCAGTAGCATACTGTGACTTAAAAGGTATGCCTGACGCGCGGGAGGCTATTTGCGAATACCATAAATCCAAAGGAATAAAGGATATTACGCCTGACGATGTTTTTATAGGAAACGGTGTCAGCGAGCTTGTTACAATGGTGCTTACGGCGCTTCTCAATTATGGCGACGAAATTCTCGTCCCCGCGCCGGACTATTCTCTTTGGACAAATTCAGTGTATATAGCAGGTGCAAAGCCCGTACACTATGTTTGTGATGAAGAGGCTCTTTGGTATCCTGATTTAGATGATATTAGGTCAAAAATAACCCCAAAAACAAGGGCGCTTGTAATAATTAACCCCAACAACCCCACAGGAGCGCTTTATCCGAAAGAGCTGCTTTTAGAGCTTTTACAAATAGCAAGAGAGCATAATCTTGTCGTATTTTCTGACGAGATTTATGACAGGCTTGTTATGGACGACCTTGCGCATGTATCAACTGCCACTTTGGCGCCCGACCTTCTTGTCGTTACTATGAACGGGCTTTCAAAGTCACATATTATTTGCGGATTTAGGTGCGGCTGGATGGTTGTCAGCGGCAAGAAAGACAAGGCTTCGGATTTTGCCGCGGGGCTTGTTCAGCTTTGCGCTATGCGCCTTTGCGCCAATGCTTTGCCGCAGCTTGTTATTCCTGCGGCTCTTGCGGACCCTGAAAGTACGAGGGAGATGATAATCCCGGGCGGCAGGCTTTATGAGCAAAGAGAGGCTGCATGCCGTGAGCTTGATAAGATTGACGGAATAACCTATGTTAAAAACAAAGCGGCATTCTATTTGTTCCCTAAGCTTGATGTAAAAAAATTTAATATTACAGACGACCAACAATTCGCGATGGATTATCTGCACAGCAAAAATGTTTTAATTATTCCGGGCAGGGGCTTTAGCTGGAGCGAGCCGGATCATTTTAGAATAGTAATGCTGCCCGAGCCAAAAGAGCTTGCTAAAGCTATCTCTGACCTTGGCGACTTTTTGTCAACTTATTGGCAGGAATAAAGTGTTTTAGATATTTGATATACTTAATATTAGGATTGACAAGAGATATCAGGCGTGATAAACTTAAATTAATTAAATTGTGAGGTGCAGCAATGATCATAGAGTAATTCAAGTTTTAAATACAGCATATTATTTTGCCTGTAAAGCGTCAGCTTTATATTGCGCTTGCTTATTTCAAATTTGGGTTGCCGCCGTTTAATACGGTTAATCATTTGTTGCACTATTTTTGTATCTGTTTCAGATTTATATATAGGATACCTATGAATAAACGCAATAAACGGCTCCATATTTCGAATGCAAGGATTTGCTGTCGTATTGGAGCATTTTATTTTTTGGAGGTATCTTATGCTTGAGCTGAAGAATGTAACGATAACCCTGCAAAAGGACACAAGACGAATTATTGACAACTTCTCCTTTACTTTAGGACGCAAGGATAAAGCCGTTATTATAGGAGAAGAGGGCAACGGGAAGTCTACCGTATTAAAATTTATTTATAACAAGTGTTTGATTGATGGGTACTGTGAATATACGGGTGATGTGATAACACGGGGCAAAATGGCGTATTTGCCGCAGATTATGGATGAAAGGTACTATGAAACATCACTTTTACAGTTTTTTGAAGCGTCGGAATATTATATGCATACCGATATTTTAGCGAAATTAGGACTTAGTATTGATTTTATCGTGTCAGAGCAAAGGCTCGGAACGCTTTCAGGCGGTGAAAGGGTAAAGGTTCAGTTAGCGCGGCTTTTAATGGAGCGGCCTGATATACTGCTTCTTGACGAACCTACAAATGACCTTGATATAGAGGCGTTGCAATGGCTCGAGAGCTTTATTAAAAACAGCGAATTACCGATTATTTATATTTCCCATGATGAAATTCTTATAGAAAACACGGCAAATGTAATAGTGCATATGGAGCAGATAATCCGAAAAACAAAGAGCCGCATTTCTGTTGCGCGCTGCTCTTACAGAGAATATCTGTCGTTTCGGCAAAATAATTTTGAGCATCAGTCACAAATAGCGCAGAAGCAGCGTGACGATTACGATAATCAAATGGAGAAATGGAGGCAGATTTACAATCGGGTTGAGCATGACCAGCGGGCGATTACAAGGCAGGACCCGGGCGGCGCAAGGCTTTTAAAAAAGAAGATGCGTACAGTTATTTCTATGGGAAAGCGTTTTGAACGAGAGAAAGAGAACTTTATAGATTTTCCGCAGCGCGAGGACGCGATTCTTACGAAATTCGATGAAAGCATTAGTCTGCCATACGGTAAAACGGTGCTTGACTTTTCGCTGGACAATCTGCAAATCGGCGAACGGGTTTTATCGAAGAATATAAAGCTTTTTGTTCGCGGAAATGAGAAAATAACAATAATAGGCGGCAACGGAGTCGGAAAAACAACATTGCTTGCGTTAATTTGGAATGAATTGAAAAACAGGCGTGACATCACCGCGGCTTATATGCCTCAAAATTATTGCGAGGTATTAGATTACAGCAAAACACCGGTTGAATACCTTGTGGAAAACTATTCAAAATCACAGGTGACAAAGGCGAGGACATATATGGGCAGCATGAAATTTACCCATGAAGAAATGACGGGCAGAATAGGCGATTTGAGCGGCGGACAAAGGGCAAAAATACTTTTTCTTGATATGGTTCTTAAAGGCGCGGATGTATTGCTGCTTGACGAGCCGACAAGAAATTTCAGCCCCTTGTCGGGTCCCGTTGTAAGAGCTGCTCTTAAAAGCTTTGGCGGCGCGGTAATCAGCGTATCGCATGACAGAAAATATCTTAACGAGGTTTCCGACAGGATTTACAAGCTCAGTGAAAGCGGGCTGTCAGGTATAGACGGAGGCATAGTCTGATATCATTAAAACAGAAGAGGAATTAAAATGGATAACACATCTAAAAAGGAGCTGCGCTCACAGTATAAAGAGCGCGAAATAATCGGCGGCATATATATTATTAAAAACAAAATCAACAACAAATTACTTTTGCTGTCCGCGGTTGACCTCAACGGAAGTAAAAACCGCTTTCAGTTTGCGCAAAATACAGACTCTTGCATTCATCCAAAGCTGCAAAACGATTGGTTAAAATACGGTCACAAAGCCTTTGAGCTAATCATATTGGAAGAACTAAAAAAGAGCAGCGCGCAAACAGACGCGGAATTTAGAGCCGACATTGATTTATTAACGGAAATATGGCTTGAAAAGCTATCGGACGAAAGCTTTTATTGAGAATTTATTTTGAATTTCCTTTGCCATACGGGAAAGATATATAGGAATAGTTGTTTTTCATATTAATGTATTAAAAAGGAGAAGCGTGCTATGTCAGAAATCTATCTTGCAGGCGGTTGTTTTTGGGGAACGGAAAAATATATTTCATCTATTCGCGGCGTCGTGTCCACACAGGTGGGCTATGCCAACGGAAAAACAGAAAATCCATCATATGAGGATGTGTGTTACAGAAACACGGGTCACGCCGAGGCTGTTCGCGTTGTATATGACAGCGCGGTTATTCCTTTGGAGTTTTTGCTGCAGCTTTATTACGACTGTATTGACCCTGTTTCCGTCAATAAACAGGGAGGCGACTATGGAGTGCAGTACCGCACAGGTATTTACTATACCGATAAAAAAGATTTACCTATTATCGAGCGTTCTGTAAACGAGCTTCAAAAGCGCTATGACGAGCCAATAGCGATTGAAGCAGAGCCGCTGCAAAATTTTTATGCGGCAGAAAAGCATCATCAAAAGTACCTTGATAAAAATCCGGGCGGTTACTGCCATATCCCGAACTCAAAATTTGAAAAAGCAAAGAATTCTATTGTAAATCCGGTAAGCTATAAAGCGGCGGATAAAAGTGTGCTTTATAAGACGCTGACACCGCTTCAATATGAGGTTACACAGAATAACGCCACAGAGCCGCCGTTTCATAATGAATTTTGGGATACCTTCCGCTCAGGCATTTATGTGGACATCACAACGGGAGAACCTCTTTTCTCCTCAAGTGATAAATATAAGTCCGGTTGCGGTTGGCCAAGCTTTACAAAACCTATAGACCCGAATGTAATACGAGAAAAGACAGATAACTCAATCGTTATGAGAAGAACAGAGGTCAGAAGCCGCAAAGGTGACGCCCATTTAGGGCATGTGTTTGACGACGGCCCCAAAGACGGGGGAGGACTTCGCTACTGCATTAACAGCGCCTCTTTGCGTTTTATACCTGAGGAGGAAATGGAGCAAGAGGGCTATTCTTATCTTTTAGGGCAGCTTGGTAAATAATAAATAAAACAAAAACCCCCAAAGCGCACTAACATCACACTCCAGAGGTTTTTGCTGCAAAAAGAAAAGATACATTCTGGTCCGAGTGGCGAGACTTGAACTCACGGCCTCTTGACCCCCAGTCAAGCGCGCTACCAACTGCGCCACACCCGGAAAGCTCTAATATAGTACCATATTATAGCTTGGTTTGCAATACTTTTAAAGTTTTATATTATTTTAGTGTAGATTGCAGTTAAATATAAGCACCACGGGCTAAAAATCATGTTAAACCACTACCCAAAAGTTTAAGGTTTGGATAGTGGTTTTGCTTTAGTTCACACAGTGGAAACACTATTTTATATGATGTTTTTTGGCATACTTGCACACAATATCACTGAAATGCTCATGCTTAAAATTGTTTTTTACATCGGTTAAATCTATATATGAGCCTGCTTTTAGGTTCTGAATAATAGCCTCTGCTACAAAACACTCAAATATTTCGTCATTGGTAAAGCATTCTTCAATATCAGTATTCATTTTTTCGTTGATACCCTCAATGGCATACCGATAAATAATATTGTCTTTTCCTAACAGACTGCCCATTTTACCAAGGCAGGAAATGCCGTTTATTATATCATTAACCGTTATTTTACCTCTATAATTTATGACCTTTTCACCTCCCGTCAACAAATTATCAACAGTTGTTTGTAAAACATTTGCTAAATCAAGCAAAATTCCGACATCTGGAAGCGTTTGCGCACACTCCCATTTTGAAACTGCCTGAAATGAAACATTTAATCTTTCGCCAAGCTCATTTTGAGTTAAGCCTTTTGCTTTTCTTAAAGCTGCGATTTGTTCTCCTACCTTTTTTGCATTAATACTCATAAAATCCTCCTATGGATTTAGTTTTTGAAGCTTCAAAGGTATTATAATAGCAGCAAAGCATTTTCACAATAACCTTTTAGGTGATTAAAAGAAGAAACGGCTCAACTTAAAAAATACTGATATAAGTTTATAACAATAAATTAAACTAAGGTTAGCTGTCGGAATTTACCGTACGGCTAACCTTAATTATAATTATTTCGATTAATTCGATTTCTAATAAAGAAAATTACTGCTATGTATAAATAGTTATCAGGTGTATCATTTACGCCTAAAGAGGTTTCTATTATTATATTAGTATCTTCCTGCTTGAAAGGGATAGATTTTTCTAAAAATTTTGACTTTTCTTTAATTTCTAAAATCTGTTGCGGCAGAAGGTCCAAAGGACTGCCAAGTTCCTCTCAAATACGCAGGGGATTACAATTAACTTCATCAATTTTTTGTATAGTGACACGCTCTGCTTTGCCCGCGTCTTTTAGGGTAAAAGACGCCGCTTGTTTTTTACTGTTATCGGGTAAAAACTCCTGATAATACACGAGAAGTTGAAAGCATCCGTATTTTGCCGGCGCATACGCATTTTGACACAACGCTGCTGCTTCAAACAATGGGCGGTAAAGCGATGGTTTTTACCGATAAAAAGGCAACGCCTTTATCAATGGGTGAGCTAATGCAGGTTGACGGAAAAGAGAGTTTACAGGTTGAAAATATTTCAGAAGAAATGTTGCGTTTATTTGTAACAATCTCGCCCATAGGCTCAAAGGCTTTTGCAGAAGATGCAGATATATAAAAGTGGTATTTATAGAGCTTTTACTTTTAAGTTTGCATAGAAAGTATGTCTATACAAAATTCACCATATAAAAAGTGTCAAGGATTACACTAAAAGCCTAAACGCCATTCCATTTTGTTTTATTAAGCAATAAACTCAATTAAATAAAAAAGAAATGAAAATAACACTTGAAAAAGCAATATTAAATGATATAATAACAAATGGCAAAGACGAGGTATAAGGTTTTAGTTGTTTTAGTACCGTTTATAAAGTGTTCTTTGCCAATAAAATGCGGATATGGTGGAATTGGCAGACACGTCAGACTTAGGATCTGATGCGAAAGCGTGCAGGTTCAAGTCCTGTTATCCGCACCAAAATAGAAATCTGTCGAGATTTGTCGGCAGATTTTTGTTTAGTGCTTTTATCTTTCTGCTCTTCTTTCTTCAATTTTTTCTAAACGGATTTTTCAAGTGAAAAGATAAAAAGGAATAGCGGAGAGTTAAGGCGGTTTTTTCTAAGCGAATAGTAAAAACGCGTTGAAGAGAAAGAGTAAGTGATATGCGCTTATACAGAGAAGTGCTGCTTCTGTCGGCACGAGGTACTTTGCTGTCAACCTCCAAATTTATGTCATAAAATATTTTACCGCTTTATTTCATTTTCAGAATTTTCCGATGTATCGTTTTGTGAATTTCTGCGTATAATATTCTTGACAGAACCGCTTTTTTGTGGTACTGTTTTTTTGGCATCGACTATGGTTTGAACCAACTTGGGCAATTGGAGCCCTCTGTTCGTAAACCAAGTCGGTGCTTGTTTAAATGAATAGCGCACACAATTTCATTTCTGCTCTTGTCATTAATTCGGTTAAAATGACAAGGCTATTATCTGTTGAGCCTTTGAAAAATTCAATCTGCTCCGGCGATAATTTGCGCCCCTCGGTATCCCTATTAGAACGCTTTAACTTATTGTCAGAATCTTCATTGACATTTTCAGCTGGGTTGGATATACTATTATTGAGGTTATCGCTCGAGGCAGGAGCCGACTTTAACAGAGAGTTAAGGTGCTTACTGTCATTAGTGGTAGCCTTTTTTATTGAAGACATTCCGTAGAAATATGCCCCTTCATCGGAAAC
>LSQX01148243.1_pt1 | contig 21478 bp, 18 predicted proteins | sample 654561 | NCBI WGS metagenome assembly LSQX01 (sample SAMN04489861, study PRJNA283612) | anaerobic digester metagenome | isolation source: 4 biogas reactors fed with cattle manure at either 37C or 55C with and... | place: Denmark: Kongens Lyngby | collected 2014 | reverse complement strand
ACGGACACGCGCCTGCTGTCCATGGCACCCTTGGCTTTCATTATTGTACGCACGGCTTGCGCCCGGCGTCCGCCCCGGCCGATCACCCGCCCGATGTCTTCGGGATGGGCGCTGACCGTCAGGACAATTTCTCTGCCGCGTACCTTCTCATCAATCACAAGTTCTTCCGGGTGACGGACCAACGGTTCAATGACCGCTTTTAGCAATTCTTTCATGATCTACTCCAAAATTCCGTTATACTTGAGTAGTTTTTTGACAGTGTCGGTTGGCTGGGCGCCTTTGGCGATCCAGTCCTTGACCTTGTCGCTGTCAACCTTGAAGGTTGAGGGATCGGTGTGGGGGTTGTAGAGCCCGATTTCTTCGATGAAACGTCCATCACGCGGGAAACGGGCGTCGGCGACGACCACACGGTAATAAGGTTGCTTCTTCTTGCCTACACGTTTGAGGCGGATTTTTACTGCCATAAGTTCCTCCAAAGAGTTTGTTTATATCCCATCGGACTCTCAGGTCCGAAGAAATCAATTAAAAGCCCAAGCCACTCAGGGGCATGCGGCCCCGGCGGCGCTTGCCACCCTGACCCAGCATGCCAAACTGCTTCATCATCTTCATCATATCGTCATAACGGCGGACGACCCGGTTGACGTCCTGGACCTCAAGACCGCAGCCCCGGGCGATTCTGCGTCTGCGCGAGGCGTTGAGTATCCTGGGATTGTCGCGCTCCTGCCGGGTCATGGACTGGATAATGGCCCGGGTTCTCAGCAAATCCTTTTCATCGATGTCGACATCTCCCAGCTTCCTGCCAAGGCCGGGGACCATGGAGAGCATCTCTTTCATGGAGCCCATGCCCTGGATTTGTTCCAGCTGTTCCAACATGTCCTGCATGGTAAAGGTGTTGGCCTTGAGCCGCTCCAGGGTTTTCTCCGCCTGATCCTGATCGAATGCTTCAGATGCTTTCTCGATCAGTGTCAAGACATCACCCATTCCCAGGATCCGTGACGCGAGACGATCCGGATGAAAAGCCTCCAGATCATTGACCTTCTCCCCTGTCCCCATCATCTTAATGGGTTTGCCCGTCATCCGCCTGATCGAAAGGGCCGAGCCTCCGCGGGCGTCGCCATCCAACTTGGTCATGATAAAGCCATCCAGCCCGATCCTGCTTTCGAAGGCTTGCGCGATACCGACGGCCTCCTGACCGATCATGGCATCCACAACAAGCAGGCGTTCATCCGGGTTCAGTGCCTGATTGATGGCTTTGAGCTCCTCCATGAGCTGATCGTCGACCGTCATACGTCCGGCGGTGTCAATGATCAGGGTGTCGCACATCATGTAACGGGCCCTATCCTCACCTTCTTTGGCCAGGGTAAGGGCGCTTTTTTCATCCGGGTTGATGTAACTGTCGACGCCCACCTGTTCAGCGAGGATCTGCAACTGCTCCTGGGCTGCCGGGCGATGGACGTCCGTCGAGACCAACATAGGCTTCTTGCCCCGGTCTTTCAGGTAGAGGGCCAGCTTGGCGGCTGTTGTCGTCTTACCCGCGCCCTGAAGTCCATAGAGCATGATGACCGTAAAACCGGTTGGAGAAACCGTCAGTTTCTCCTCTTCACCCAGCACATGGATCAGTGCCTCATGGACAATTTTCACGACCTGCTGGCCGGGTGTCAGGCTCTGGAGCACCTCGGCCCCACGTGCCTTGTCGCTGATCTCAGCGGACAAATCCTTGACGACCTGATAGTGGACATCGGCTTCAAGAAGCGCCAGGCGGATCTCCCGCATCATGTCCTTGATGTCTTTTTCCGTGACGCGGCTTCTGCCGCGCATGGCATCCGTGATCCGGCTGAGGCGGGAACTCAGGTTTTCAAACAAGGCCATAATCGCCCTCCTGTTCACCAAGTAAATCCAGCATCTGCTGAAGTGACCGCTTCAATCCGGCAAGGTCACCCGTGGCTTCCTGCCTGACCGCTTCCCCTACCAGCGACTTCATCTGCCTGTCTCTGGCTGCCAGCTGAAGTGAGGATTCGAGCTTGCCCAGCCTGGTCACTCCCCTTTTAATCTGGTCATGAACACCTTGGCGCGACAAACCGGTCTGTCCGGCAATCTCGGACAGTGACCAATCTTCGTTGAAATAGAGGGTCAACACCTGGCGCTGACGCGCGCTGAGCAGGTCACTGTAGTAGTCCAGCCACAGACAGACATCTGTGTGAACGGGATCCTTGAATAGGGTGTTCTCATCTTGCATGGGGACAGTATAAACACCGGCTCAAAGCCTGTCAAGTATTTATATTGACAGTTAAAGATCCGGTAAAAGAGCGTCTAAAAACATGGACCGGCTGAAGTCCTGCAGATCTTGCGCGCCTTCCCCCAAACCGGCCAGGCACAGGGGCAAACCCGTTTCTCGTGAAACGGCAATGGCGACACCACCTTTGGCATTTCCATCCAGTTTGGTGATGGCCAGACCGGTCACCTCAATGGCCTCATGGAAGGCACGGGCCTGGACGATGGCGTTCTGGCCGGTCGTCGCGTCCAGGACCAGAATGGTTTCGACCAGAGCGTCAGAAGCTTCGCGATCGATGACGCGCCTGATTTTGGCCAGCTCGTCCATCAGGTTGCGCTTGGTGTGCAGTCTGCCGGCCGTATCAATCAGGAGAAGATCCGTTTGACGTGCCCGGGCGGATTGGATCGCGTCAAAAACAACCGCGGCCGGATCCGCTCCTGTCGCATGGGCGATCACAGCTGTTTGAGTCCGTTCGCCCCAGGCCTTCAATTGTTCGATGGCGGCCGCCCTGAAGGTATCTGCCGCGGCCATCATGACGCGGAAGCCCTGATTCTTGGCCCTTTGTGCCAGCTTGGCGGCGGTTGTTGTCTTACCCGTTCCATTGACACCCACCATCAGGTAGATAGTCAGACGGTCAGACTCAATCTTGAGCTGTTTTTCCGTCATCATCCCGGCCAGTGTCAGTCGAAGGAAGTCCAATACACCCTGCCGCGACGCGTCACCGGTCTGTCGGATATGTTCCCGGATAGCCTCGATGGCTTCAGTGGAGGCCGTCATTCCGCAGTCCGCCTGGATCAGGATCATCTCCAGCTCATCCAGCATGTCATCGTCAAAGATTCCCAGGCCGGCAGCCATCCGATTGATACCTGCCGTCATGAAGTCTCTTGTTTTTGTCAGGCCTTTCCTAAAGGTTTCAAAAAGACTCATACCATCACCTTTCCGTGACCAGGCTATTCACCATAAGGCAGCGCGGACGAGAGCACCATGGAGACAACTCTCGAGATGCCCCGCTCTTGCATGGTGACCCCATAAAGCCTGTCTGCCGCTTCCATGGTGCCCTTGCGGTGGGTGACCAGGATAAATTGCATGGACCAGGCGTAGCGACGCACATAATCTGTAAAGCGCTTGACATTGGCGTCATCCAGCGCGGACTCCACCTCATCAAAGACACAAAAGGGCGCAGGCTTCAGTTTGAGGATCGCAAAAAGCAGCGCGATGGCGGTCAGGCACCGTTCACCGCCAGAGAGCAGGGAAAGTTTCTGCAGTTTCTTACCCGGAGGCCTCGCCCTGATGCCGATATCGGCCAACAGGACATCTGTTTCTCCCTCAAGCACGATTTCCGCCTGACCACCGGAGAAAAGTTCCGAAAAGACCTGGTTGAAGTTTTGGTTGACTTCGTGGATGGTCTCGCTGAATTGCTCACGCATGGACTGATCCAACCGGCCCACCAGTGTTTCCAGTTCAGCCCGTGCCTGTTCGATGTCCTGCCTTTGGGTGCGGGTGAAATCGATTCTTGCCTCCAGAGCCTCATAATCCCGAATGGCATTGTGGTTAATCGGGCCCAGTTGATCAATTTGATTTTTCAATGCTGCCCGCTCGGAGGTCGCCTTGGAGACAGAGGGAATGTCGATCGATTCCTTTTTCGCCTCGCCTCTGGTCATTCCGTGGGATTCCCAGAGTCTGTTCAACAAGTCATCGATCTGTTGCTGGCTCCTTTGCGTCTCAGCCCGTCGCCGTTCCAGCACGGACTGAAGCTGTGTCACCTGGTCATTTGCCTGATCCAGGGACCCCATCATGGACCGCTGATCGGAAAATGCCTGGTCACGCTGAACCATCAAGGCTTCAAGACCCGCCTTGCAATCAAGAATGGCGGATCCGATTTCTTCCAGAATCTTCTTGTTATCCTCCGTCTTGTGTCTGGCCTCTTCCATTTTCGCGCTCTGGCTCTCCCATTCGCGTTCGACAGAGGTCAGTCTGACTCTTGCGGACTCGATTCCCTGGCCGGTACGCGCCGTGACAGCGTCAAATTCTTTTAGCGTGTCTGAGATCGCCGCGATGGAAAGATCAAGTTTAGTGACCTGATTCTTGCATTGAAGGTACTTATCGGTTTCGCTCTCATGGTCTGCCCGAAGCAGCGCCAGATCCGCTTCCAGTTTCAGCCGCTCCTGATCCATCTCCTGGATTTCAGGTCGCAGCCTGTTCATGACGCTGTCAAGTTCCAGCATCCGCTGTTTCAACTGGGATTCTTCGGCAAGCAACCGATCAATCTGAACCTGAAGCCTGTGTCTGGCTGATTGTCCCGCCTCTTCTTCCGTTTTGAAACGGACCAATTCCCGTTTTGAGGCAGCCAGTTCCTCCAGGATCCGCTCCTCTTCGGCTGCCAGTCTGCCAAGCTCCTCCTTGGCCGAATCCAATGCTGCCAGGAGGCTCTCTTTTTCTTCACTTTTGCCGCGGGCCTCATGACGGGCAGCCTGGATCCTCCCCGGCCGTCCCAGAACGCCCGTAGACTTGCCGGCGCGGTATCCACCGGTCATAGATCCGCCCCGGTGTACCTGATCACCGGACCGGGTCACGACCGTGTACCGGCGGTTGATCTGACGGCTTAGTTCCACGGCCTCTTCCAGCGATTCGACCAGAAGTGTCCTGCCAAGCGCATAGCGGGCAGCGGGCAGAATCTCCTGATCACAGTCGACCATCTCGCTGGCCACTCCGATCCAGCCGGGATTTTGGCGGGCGATCCTTAAGCTTTCCTGGTCAACCTGGGAAATATAAAGTGAATCGACGGGTAAAAAGGTTGCCCTGCCCCGGCGCGTGCGGCGAAGCCATTCGATCCAGTATTCGGCCGTCTTTTGTTGATCACAGACCAGATGGTGGGCGGAACCTCCAAGCGCCACATCGATGGCAAGCTGTAGAGACTCCGGTACAGTCAGAAGCGATCCCAGCGGCCCGAAAAGACCCTTGTCCTCATGCTTGCTCCGTTCCTGCATGATATGACGGACCGGCTGTGAATAGCCTTCAAAGTCCATCTCCAAACGCTCGAGTGTATCCGCCTCATACAGAAGTTGCCTGATTGAGGCATCCAGCCGGTCGATCGAATCCTCGACCTGATCTGCTTTGAGGTGGCCTGACCGGGTATTTTCCCTGGCGGCTGCCGCTGCAGCTTCCTGATCATGAATGGACTGCGTTCGCAGTGAGAGTTGATGACGGATGGCTTGTAACGATTGATCGCTTGACTTCTCTTCCTGATCGAGGGCTTCTTTGTCTTCCGTCAAGCGGCTCAAGCGGGATTCCAGTGCCTGGGTCTCCCCGACCAGCGCCTGAAGGGAGGCGCGTGAGTCCGACAGTTGACTCAGGAGTTCTTCCCGCCTTGTGCTGACGGCTGACAAATTGTTGCTATAGGTCTCGACCTGTTGCTCAAGTGAGTCAAGAAGTGTTTTTTCTGCTTGGACCTGCGCTGTCAAACTTTCCTGTTGATTGAGCAGTTCTTTGCGTCTGAGCGCGCGGCCGCCCAGATCCTGCTCTGCTGCCATGACTTGCATGATCAGCCTGTTCTTCTCTTCAAGAAGTGACTCCGCGCCTTGTTTTGATCCTGCGTATTGCTCCTTGTAAAGGGCTTCCAACCCGATATGCTCGGTTTCCTTGACAGACAGCTGATTGAAACGGCCCTGTTCTTCTTCTATCTGGTCATCCAGCCGGTTAATGGTTGAGATGGCCGACTCCTGGAGCGCACGTTGACCGGCCTGATTTTTGCGGGCTGTTTCCAGATCAGCCTCGAGCAAAGCCGTATCGCCTTCTTTTTTTGTCTTCTGATCTTCCAGCGTTTCAAGCTGCCTCAGGGTCAGGGCGGTATCGAGCTGACGGAAGCGGGTCGCAAGTTCAATATGCGACCGGGCATCCCCGGCCTGCTTTTCCAGGACCACTGCCTGATCCTGGAGTTCGGCCAATAAATCGTCCACACGGATCAGGTTCTGCTCGCTTCGATCCAGTTTCCGGAGCGCTTCATCCTTGCGGGATCTGAATTGTACGATGCCCGACGCTTCCTCGAAAATGGCACGCCTGTCTTCGGACTTGTTGCTCAGGATATCATCGACCCTGCCCTGGCCGATAATCGAATAGCCGTCCAAGCCTACTGCTGTGTCCATTAATAAGCTGTTGATGTCTTTCAGCCGGCAGAGTGTCTTGTTAATCAGATACTCGCTGTCACCCGACCGGTAGTAGCGGCGGGTGATTGAGACCGTTTCATAGTCAATGGGAAGGATGCGCCCGGAGTTATCGAGAGTGAGAGTGACCTCAGAAAAGCTGACAGGCCGCCTCTGAGCGGTTCCGTCGAAGATCACGTCCTCCATCCGCTGGCCTCTCAGCATTTTTGCGCTTTGTTCCCCCAGCACCCATCGGATGGCGTCTGTGATATTCGATTTGCCGGCACCATTGGGGCCGACGATAGCTGTGATTCCCTTATGAAAATCAATTTTCGTATACTCGGGAAATGATTTGAAACCTTGGATCTCAAGCGATTTCAGCATCTTGTCTGCTCTTCTCCGATCATGGTTTCCAAAAATTGGCGGGAGGCATCCTGTTCGGCTGCCTTCTTTGTCCTGCCCTCGCCCGTCACTTGCAAACGGTCGTTCAGGTACAGGCCGACTTGATAGTGGCGGTCATGTTCCGGGCCGCTGGTCGTCTCCACCAGAAACTTGATTTCGCGGTCCTGGCCGGCCTGAGCCCATTCAAACAGTCTGCTTTTGTAATCGTAGGTCAAGCTGCCGCCAATGGCGGGTTCGAAATAAGGATCTAGCAGGCCCGTCATCACTTGGCGCGCCCGCTCCATGCCGCCGTCCAGGTAGATGGCCCCCAGGACAGCTTCCATGGCGTCCGAGAGGTTGGAAGGATTGGCGGCGCCTCCCGACAGCGTCTCCCCGTGGCCCAGTCGGAGATACCCCCCCAGCTCCAAGGTCAGGGCAAGTCTGGTCAGCGTTTCCTCACAGACCAGGCCGGCACGGATCTTGGTCATAGCTCCTTCCGGCGCCTCCGGTATGGCAGCGAAAAGATATTCCGTGACGATCAGCTGCAAGACGGCATCGCCCAGGAACTCAAGCCGTTGATTATCCACTGTCTCAAGATTCTGTTCATAGGCAAAAGAAGGATGCGTCAGAGCTTCTACCAGCCCTTGACGATTCCTGAACTTATAACCGAGGCGATCCTCTAAAATTGAATAATCAATTGACACGGAAGGGCGTTTGTCAGCCCGCCCCGCAGGGCGGACTCAAGGTACTTACAGGTGAGCGTGAATGAAATCGACCGCATCACCGACGGAGCGGATCCGTTCAGCTTCTTCATCCATGATCTGCATGTCAAACTCAGATTCAAGTGACATGACCATCTCGACGATATCCAGCGAATCAGCATTCAGATCTTCAATGATGCTGGACGCCATTTCGATTGATTCCTCGTCAATGCTTAACTGGTCCGCCAGTATGGTACGGATGCGTGCCAGAATTTCCTGTTTGGTCATAAACTAACCTCCAAATTTAAATCTATTTTCTTACCGCGCAAGCGTCCATCAGACGTCAAGCGCGCTCGCAAGGAGAACTTTATTCTTAAGCCAATAATCGAGACCTGAAAACACCGTAATCAAGAGCGTGACGGCGACCAGGATATCACCGGGGATGGTCCAGGGCTGCCCATAGCCGAGGAAGGGCAAGCCGGGATCAATCCACTGGACGATGATAGGCTCAAACATCAGGGTGCTGAGGGTAATGATCTGGAAAACGGTTTTAATTTTCCCAAACCAACTGGCTGCGATCACCAACCCATGCTCAACGCCTACCAGCCGTATCCCGGTCACAATGAATTCCCTGGCGGCGATCAGTACGATCACGTAGGTGGAGATCCGTCCAAGTTGGGCAAAAGCAGTGAAAACAGAAAGGACCAGCAGCTTGTCCGCGATGGGATCCACCAGCTTCCCAAAATTGGAAACAAGACCCTGCTTGCGCGCCAGCATCCCGTCAAACAGATCCGTCATGGCCGCAAGAATGAAAAGCACGATGGCGATCACACGGCCGGGCGCTGATACGATGAAGCCGGAAAAAGCACAGGTCTCGCAGTAAGGCAGGGGCAACATAAAAAAGAGAATAAATGGAATCAGGATCATTCTCGACACGGTCAATTTATTCGCAATGTTCATCCAATGACACTCCCGTTAAATCATAAGGGCCGGCATCCACAATTCGAACAGCCGGTCGGCTTCCAATCGCGTGATCGGGCCTTGTTGCCGCAACAAAAATAAGAGGATCAACGTCCGGCGCTTCGCCGTAACTTCGCCCTTGAAAGAGTATACCACGCTCATCCACCCCTTCAAAAAGGACAGGCGTTACCTGCCCGATTCGTTTGCGATTCTGTTCAAGCGCGATCTGTTTTTGTACTTCCATGATCTTGGCCGCCCGGATAGAAGCTGTCGCGAAAGGTACCTGGTCAGGCATACGGGCCGCGGGCGTCCCCTCCTCAGCGCAGAAAACAAAGCAACCCAAACGATCAAAGCGGATTCGTTGGACAAAATCCAACAGAATCCGGAAGTCCTCCTCTGTCTCCCCCGGAAAACCGGTCATGACCGTTGAGCGGATAATCAGCTCCGGAATCAATTGGCGGATCCGATGAATTTTCCCCTCGATTTCCGCCGCGGTTTCATGGCGTCGCATGCGGCGCAGGACCGCGTCAGAAGCGTGCTGGATGGGGAGATCCATGTAAGGTGCGATCTTGGGATTGGAGGCCATCTCCTCCATCAGTTCGTCGGTCAGCGCGTCTGCGTAGAAGTAAAGACAGCGTACCAGTTCAATGCCGGGGGTTTTTTCCGTCAGTTGTCTAAGCAGTGAAGCAAGTGTCGGTTGACCGGCAAGATCACGGCCATAACGGGTCGTGTCCTGGGCGACCAGGATCAACTCACGGACTCCCAGATCCGCCAAATGGGAGGCTTCGCGCAAGATGGCCTGAGGTTGCCTCGACCGCTGAGGTCCCCGGATGGAAGGAATGGTGCAATAGGCACAGGCATTGGAACAGCCCTCCGCGATCTTCAGGTAGGCGTAAGTTCCCTGCCTGGCGGATGGCTGGCGGTCGATGTCCAGATAGATGACGTCCCCCGGCAAACCGGGTCGATGCGTACGCAGGGATTCTCCCGCCGAAAGGCGCCTGAGTACCTGCGCCACGCTGCCATATTCACCGGTGCCAATCACGGCATCCACTTCCGGCAATTCCTTGAAGATCTCGTCCTTGTAACGTTGGGGCAGGCAGCCGGCAACGATCAGGCGGGCTCCCTCCTTCTTACTGGAGGCCAGATCCAGGATCGCCTCAATGGCCTCTTCGACAGCAGGCTGGATAAAGGCACAAGTATTGACAATAAGATAGTCTGCCAGATGGGGAGTTCCGGTGAAGGAGAAGCCTTCCTTTCTCAGGATGGCACTCATGCATTCAGAGTCAACTTCATTTTTGGGACATCCCAAAGATAAAAGATAATAAGAACCGCTCATGGTAATAAGATGTCTGCTAGATTTCCAAACGATCGGGATCCTCCGCCAGGTGATCCCGGATGACGGCGCGGGCCAGCCCCGCAGGGTAGCCCCGCCGGGTCAAAAGCTTCATCAGATCAATCTCCTGATCCGGACCGGCGTCGGGGAAAACGGCCCGGCAAAGGGCGGAGGCTGTCAGCTTGTCTTCTTCCAACTGCTTGACAAAACGGGCCGCCACATCCGCCTCCACGCCGTTTCGGATGAGAACGGCCTGCATTGCCCTCCTGGATCTGAGCTTCCGGCCCCGGTAGCGGGCGACGATCGCGGCCGCAGCCCGTTCATCGTTGATGTAATCGATGTCGATGAAATAACGGACGACCTGATCCGCCAGGCGGGCATCCACTCCCTTGCCGAGGAGATTGCGCCTGACCCTGCCGGATGACTTGGAGCGGTCGATCCCGATAAAGGCAACCGCTTTTTGCCGGGCCGCCTCAAAGGCAGCGGGATCACTCATAGATCGAGGCCTAACATGGCATCGACATCTGTGTCGAGCAGATCGTTGGCTGCCTGATCCTTCTGACCGGCATCCTCAATTTCCGAATCATCCAGGTAGTAAGCGCGGACCTCCTGCTCAATCGTCTCCAGGAGTTCGCTGTTGTCCTCTTCTTCCAGAAAGGCGCGTACATTGTCACGGCCCTGGCCCAATCTCTGGTCGCCATAAGAGAACCAGGAGCCGCTCTTCTTGATGATGTCCGCGTCAACGCCCATATCCAGAATGCAGCCGGTCTGCGAAATGCCCCTGCCATAAAGAATGTCGAACTCGGCCTCGTGGAAGGGCGGCGCTACCTTGTTCTTGACTACCTTGGCCCGGGTCCTGGATCCAATAAGCTTGTCACCCTGCTCAATCTTGCCGATGCGCCTGATATCCAGCCTGACACTGGCATAGAACTTGAGAGCTCTGCCCCCGGTGGTCGTCTCGGGGCTGCCGAACATGACACCGATCTTTTCACGAAGCTGGTTGATGAAGATCACCATGGTACGGCTCTTGTTGATGACCGCTGCCAGCTTCCTCAATGCCTGGGACATAAGCCGGGCCTGCAAGCCAACCACGGCGTCGCCCATTTCACCGTCAATCTCGGCTCTGGGCACCAGAGCCGCGACCGAATCGATGACGATGATGTCGACGGCGCCCGACCGGGCCAGTGCCTCCGCAATTTCAAGTGCCTGTTCGCCATAATCCGGTTGAGAAACAATCAGGTTTTCGATGTCGACCCCCAGGTTTTCCGCATAGGCCGGATCCAGGGAATGCTCCGCGTCGATGAAAGCGGCAATGCCTCCCCGTTTCTGAGCTTCCGCGATGCTGTGCAGAGCCACCGTCGTTTTGCCTGAAGATTCGGGTCCGTAGATCTCAATCACCCGGCCACGCGGCAAGCCGCCGATCCCCAGCGCTACATCCAAAGAGAGCGCTCCGGTCGGAACCGATTCGACTTCCATGACCTCTGTGTCACCGAGCGTCAAAACCGCGCCTTTCCCGAAATCTTTTTCTATCCGGTCAAGGGCGGCTTTTAAAGCAACCTGACGATCCTTGTCTTCTCTTGGCTTAATATCCTGTTTTGATTTGGCACCTTTGGCCATGATAACCTCCTGCTGACAACCAGCTTTTTCGCTGTATGTATGGTTCAGAACTTTTGTTCCTTCTCGATCTTCTTTATCTTATCGAAACTGGTCCTTTCCGTCAATCCAACCGGCAGGCCCGGTCTGCCCGCAAACGCCTTTACGGGCAATTTTATTCCGTCACTAGTAGCGGGCGGGAGACAGTTTCAAAAACCGGCGGATCATCCCTTGAAGGTCCCTGGATTCACGGAAATTAATGGCCAGACCTGTCAGGTAATAGGTCAACATGGCCAGGGAAGCCTTGAATGCGTAGAAGACGACCTGCATCATCTTGTTTGTCGGTTGGAGGGGCAGGGTGTTAAGCCCCAAAGTGACGATGACCGTTGTGGCTGAGCACAAGGCGAGCCGCAGGTAGAAGGGAAGCATCCGGTAAGGTCTGGCCCGCTTGATATGAAGCCTGTACAAGGTCGCGATCATGATCATGTTGAGGGCGCTGTTGAGAATATAGGCAAGAGGAAGCCCGTAGATGCCAAAGTCGAAGACCCGGGTAAAGAGAATACAGAATAAGGGATTGAGCACCAGCGAGATCAGGGAAGTCAATAAGGAGACGCGGGTCATATGCCGGGCATAGAAGGCCTGATTGGCAATCTCATAAAAGGTCAGAAAGAAGATAGCGGGGCTGTACAGCCGGAGCAGGCTACCCTCAATCAGCAGGTTTTCCAGCGGGATGGCGTTCTGCCATTGAAAAACAAGTTCGACCGTCTCCTCGGCCATGACCGCGAAGATGAGCACAAAGGGTGTCACATAATAGAGGGCTCTTCGCAGGGACTCGGTATAAATCTTTCTCATGTCTTCGAAACGCCGGTTGGCGAAGGCCCGGGTCAGGTTGGGAGACATGACACTGGCAACCGCAAGCGCGAAAATGCCGTAGGGAAGCTTCCACATGGTTTGCGCGTGGCGAAGTGAGGTCACGGCGCCGGTAAATTGATTGGCAAAACCGGTCTGGATGATCGAGTTGAGCTGGATGGCTGTCCCGGAAATCAGGGTCGGGACCGCCAGCCTCATTAATCGTCGGTAACCCTCGTCTTCCAGGTCGATCATGGGTCGGTAATGGATCACCCGTCTGGCCATGAAAGCCAGGTAGAAGAAATTGATTGCCGCCGAAATGACCACACCCAGGGCAACCCTGGCTGGGGCGCCTGCTGATTGATCTCCCCAGCGAACCATAAAGAATATACAGACAATATTATAAAGTGTGGTGGTAAAAGCAGCCCGTTGAAAGAGTTTATGGCCGTTGAGAACACCTACACACATCCCCGCCAGGAAAAGAAAGATGATCTGTGGAAACAGCATCCGGGCGACGCCGACGGCCCGTTCAATGATGGCGGCGTCCTTGTTGGGATTGTAAAGACGGATGATGGGTCCGGCGAAAAGTTCCCCCAGCACGATCGCGACCAGGAAGGCCAGCAGGAAGACATTGATCAGAGTGCTCAGGCTTCTCCAGAGCTTCTTCTCCTCATCACGCGCCAAGGCGGACGCGACTGCCGGTGTCACGGCGGCGGCGAAGGTGCCGCCTACCAGCAGCTGGTAAAAGAGGTCAGGAATCTGGAAGCCGATGAAATAGGCATCCGTATTAACCCCATAGCCGAAAGTGGGGGCAATCAGGATCTCCCTTGCAAAACCCGTCAACTTGGCAGTGGCCAAAGAAAACATAAGCAGGGCGGTCGCCCGTCCTGAAGATAAAACACGCATGCCGCCTTTGCGTGGATCCGTCAAAAGCCGGCCGTCCTCTTCCTTGCGCTTTCTCATTGCGTGTTGAGTAACCTCCGAAGTAAATCCAGACCTGTATAGACCGCCCGGATCCGCACCCGTTCACGGTCTCCGGGGAAATGATATTTCCTGGCGGAGGTCGCGCCCCCCGCCCGGGCACAAGCGATCCAAACGGTGCCGACCGGCAGGTCGCCGGTTCCCCCGTCCGGTCCCGCCAGACCCGTGAAAGACAAGGCCAGATCAGCGCCGGTTCTCCGCCGGCATCCCTCCGCCATGGCGATGGCCACCGGGCAACTGACGGGGCCCGCTGTCGTCAGAAGCTTGCGTGAGAGACCCAGCAGTTTCATTTTCATCTCATTGCTATAAGTAATCAGGCCGCCAAGCAGCACCCTGGACGCACCTGGCAGACTGGCCAGTGTCGAGGCCGCCAAACCGGCTGTGCAGGATTCAGCTGTGGCGAGTGTCAGTTGCTCTGCAATCAAGTGATCCAGAACCACTTGTTCCAGAGGCCGGGAACCCACTTCGAAAATATCCTGGCCAAAACGTTCCCGCAATTCATCCACTACCGCCTGGGTACGGTCAGATTCCCCCGGCTCCATCCGTTGCGAGACCCGTATGACGACCTCACTCATGGAGGCGTAGGGCGCGATGGTGACCTCTTTTTGGTGGTCGATCAGATCGCGGATCTTCTCTTCCGCCTTTGATTCGCCGATTCCAAACAATCTGACATAGCGGTGGACAAAGCGGTTTTGTGAGAAGCTGTCAAGAAAAGGTCTTACATGCCGGAGAAACATGGGCTCCATCTCATCAGGGGGCCCGGGCAGCATCAGGATCGCCTTTTGTTGATCCTTTTGATTGAAGAATACCAAGGATCCGGGAGCGGTGCCCTGATCGTTCATGAAGACTTTCGCGCCCTGCGGAAGTCTGGGGTAGGAGGAGAAGTCGTACCTGGACTTGTCGGGATATCGTGCTTCGAGCGCCTGTCGAACCGCAGGATCTTCCACCAGGGGAAGGTCGGCGATGGTGGCGACCACTTCAGCGGTCAGGTCATCCGAGGTCGGGCCGAGACCGCCGGTCGTGACCACCAGATCGTTTTCCTGCAAGGCCCGGAGGATGGCGGCTTCCATCCTGCTGCCATTATCGCCTACAACCGTGTGGCGGAAAGTAGAGATGCCGAGTTCAGTCAACTGCCCCGATAGAAATCGGGCGTTGGTATCCGTGGTTTGTCCGACCAGTAACTCGGTGCCGACAGAAATGACCTCGGCTGATCTGATATGAAACGTGTGCTTACCCAAGACTGTCATCGCCATCCTTGCTCAGGGTTTCCGGTGACAGGCGGTCGTATTGATCCCGGGTAATCAGAAGCTTGCGGGGCTTGCTGCCCTCAAAGGGGCCGACATAACCCAGCTCACTCAAGCGGTCGACCAGTCTGGCCGCGCGCGGGTAGCCGACCTGAAGCTTACGTTGCAAGAGCGACACAGCGGCGTAGTCGGCCTCCACCACGACGCGCAGGGCTTCCATCAGCAATTCGTCCTCCCCGTTCTCATCCATGGACGCCTGCTCTTCACCTGCCGGGTTCTCAATGGCATCGGCCACCTTGTCATCATAATTCTCAGGATAGTAGCTCTTGATGAAGCCCAAGACCCTTTCAACTTCCTGGTTGCTGACAAAGGAACCCTGGCCGCGGATAGCCTTGATGGAGCCGATCGGGAAGTAGAGCATGTCTCCCCTGCCCAGCAGTTTTTCCGCTCCACCTGAATCAATGATGGTGCGGGAATCAACCTGCGAGGCGACGGCAAAGGCGACGCGCGAAGGGATGTTGGCCTTGATCACGCCGGTGATGACGTCAACGGACGGCCGCTGTGTGGCAATGATCACATGGATACCCACCGCTCTGGCCTTGGCCATCAACCTTGAAATAGCGCTTTCCACTTGATGCTGGGTCAGCGCCATCAGATCCGCCAGCTCATCAATCACAATCAGGATGTGGGGAAGACTTTCGTCTTCGTCATCTTTTTTGCGGCCACGCCTGATGGCCTGATTGTAGGAATCAATATCCCTTACCTTGACCTCGGCGAAAAGCCGGTAACGCCTCTCCATTTCCGTGCAGGCATAGTTCAGGACGCCGTAGGCCTTTTCCGCGTTGGTGACGACCGGCTGCAATAAATGGGGAATCCCGTTGTAAACATTGAGTTCGACAATCTTGGGGTCAATCATCAGCATGCGGACCTGGGCCGGCGAGGAACGGTAGAGAATGCTGACCAGGATGGAGTTGATGCAGACTGATTTACCTGAACCTGTGGCGCCCGCGATCAGGAGATGGGGCATCTTGCTGATGTCACACAATATGGCGTCGCCGGCCACATCACGGCCGAGCGCCGCGACCAGCGGACCTCGTGCCTTCTGATAATCTCGGGACTCCAGCAGGCTCCTGAGCAGGACAGGGCTCATCTTTTTGTTGGGGATTTCGATCCCGATCGCCGCCTTGCCCGGGATGGGCGCCTCAATCCGGACACCCATGGCCGCCAGGCTCAAGGCAATGTCATCAGACAGATTGACGATCCTGCTGACCTTGATCCCCGGACCGGGGGCCAACTCAAAGCGCGTGATGGTCGGCCCGGTCGTGTAATTGACGATACGGGCGTCCACCCCGAAACTGTCCAGGGTCTCTTCCAGCTTGCGGCCCAGCTCCTGTATCTCCTTGATTTCCTGGGCTGTCTTTTTCATCCCGCTGTCTTCTTTCAGCAGCGACAGGGGCGGTGGCCGGTAATCAGTCAAGAGACTCAATTGTTCGGATCGGCCGGGCCTGACCGGCTTTCTCTGTGCCTGGACGGGTCGGTCCTGCTTTCGCAAAAATTCAGGCGCTCTGATGCCGGATCCGGAAAGCTCTTCGCGCACGCCTGATTCTTCAAAGGGAGGATCCATTGGCGGAACGGCGGCAGGAGGCTTGAAAAGATAAGGAACGCCCTGAAGCGATCTGTCCCGTCCCGGCTCGCCTACGGCCGATTGGTAACCCGGCGGGGGCTTGTGAAATTCGATCCGGTCAGCAGCGGCAGAGCCGTTCATCCCGTCCGCGTCGCTGTAGAGGGTCTCCCAGCCCCTGGGACCCACCGTCGTGCTTGCGAGGTGCTCTTCGCCGGCAGCTGTCACCGGTTCTTCCCCGGAATCCGCGGCCTTGGCGCCACCCTTGAACAGTCTTGCCAGGAATCCGGGAGAGGTGCTTCCCGGTACGGCAGCCCCTTCTTCAATCGGGTCCTCCAAGGGATCAGGAAGCAGCGTTTCCTCCCGCCGGGAGAACCAGCCGGCCATTCTTGATGGTGATAAACCAAAAGCTGATACCAGCAAGGTAACCAGGAGGGCGAACAAAATGATCAGGGTGCCAGTCAGACCCGCCACACGTTCCAGGGAATGCGCGATCAGACCACCGGCAAGCCCTCCGCTCAGGCGATTTCCCGCCTGGATGGCATCGGGGAACCTGCCAAAACGCCACAGTTCCCGGATCAGATGAAGCCCGGCAAGCTCACCCTGAGCAGCAGGACGGATGGCTGAAGCAAGTTGACGGTAAGGCAAAACAAAAAGAGAGACCAGTGAGGTGGCGATCAGGAAGATCAGGAAGAGAGCGCCGGCCTGTTTAGCAGTCACCGCCACCATGCGTTGCAAAAAAAACATGAGCGCGAAAACGAGCAGGATCAGAGGAAGGATCAGTGCCGTGCTTCCAAAGAGGCCTGAATTGACAGTTGAAAGCGCCCGGCCCAGCCAACCTGTCCAGTGAGGCGGCGCGTAAAGCGCGAAAGCCATCAAGAGTGACAGGGCCAGGAAGAGCGTGCCCAATATATCGCGCTGTTGGCGCTTGGTCAGCTTCTGGTGGGCTCTGCCTTCAAACTCTGTCATGGGGTCCTTCTTACCTCAGCAAGCCTGTTCTGACGGCGGTCAGGAGCACACCAAGACATGTCTTGCCGTCGGTCAGGCTTCCATCCATAATTTCCGTCAGTGCCTGTTCCAGGGGGAGGCGCTCACAGGAAATAAATTCACCCTCATCGGGTCTGGCCGTACCCCGGGTCAGTTCCCGGGCCAGGTAGATATGGATCACCTCATCGGTATAACCCGGTGAAGGATAAAACCTTGTAAGCAGATCCCAGCGGTCTGCAGTCAAACCCGTTTCTTCAGCCAGTTCCCTGCGGGCACATGTCAGTGCGCTCTCGGGAGGGTCCAGCTTGCCTGCGGGGATCTCACGTGAGGGACTGCCCGTGCCGACCCGGTACTGCCGGACCAGATAGAGGAAGCCTTCCCTGTCAAGCGCGACAACACAGGAACCTCCCGGGTGTCGAACCAATTCTCTGGTGGTGCGGCGGCCATCAGGCAGGGCAACCTCTTGCACTTCAACCGAGAAGATCCGGCCGATAAACCTGGGGTCTGTGGAGAGCACTTCTTCAGAAAGCAAGGGTTCGACCTCGCAGGGAGGCCGGCGTCCGGGAGCCGTGATCCCGTGTCGGTGACGCCTGTCATCTGTCTCCTGACTCATGCTCTTCTCCCTCCGGCTCACGACTTGGCAGCGTGTTTCAGTATTTCATTGACCGCCATTTTATCACAGCGGTTGTTGTATTCATTGTCTGAATGGCCTTTGACCTTATGCCAGGTGATCTTGTGACGCAGATGCTCCTGCCAGAGCGCTTCCCACAAATCACGATTGGCGACCGGCATCCTGGCTGCGTTTTTCCAGCCTCGTTTTTGCCAGTTTTCAATCCAGTGCTCGTTAAAGGCGGAGACAAGATAAGCGCTGTCACTGTATAGATCGACCTGACAGGGCCGGTTAAGTGATTGAAGCGCCTTGAGCGCGGCCGTCAACTCCATCCGGTTATTGGTTGTGTCAGCTTCAAAACCCGAGATTTCTTTTTCCACATCCATGGCACGTATGATGGCGGCCCAGCCACCAGGCCCCGGATTGCCCGAACAGGCGCCGTCTGTATAGATTGTGACCCGGGTGAGCGGCTTATTGGCGCTAGCTTGATCATTCATGCCTTGATTATACATGAGCACTCTCAGGTTCAAGGCAAGCAAAAGGGGCTGTTTCTGACAAAACAGCCCCTTGCTTTCTGGTCGGAGTGACAAGACTTGAACTTGCGACCTCTTGCACCCCAAGCAAGCACTCTAGCCACCTGAGCTACACCCCGATCTGTTTTTCGAGAACCCCGGTTGTTGTGCCGGGGCTCTCTATTGGCAGGGGAGACAGGATTCGAACCCGCAACCCACGGTTTTGGAGACCGTTGCTCTACCGTTGAGCCACTCCCCTATCTGGTGACGCCGAGGCGCCACCGGACGGCGTCCATCATAGCAAACGGATGAAAGCCGTGTCAATCAGATTTAGAATTGGCGTCCCTTCCTGGGTTCACCCCTGCGGCCGCCGCCTCCTTCACCATCCTGCCGCTCGCGGCGCTCGTAGCCTCCCCTGGAAGACGAGCCGCGATAACCGTCCCGGCCACCCCGATCTCCTCCCCGGTCGCCACGGTCACCACCGCGGTAATTTCTGCTGCCGCCCCGTCCATCGGATCGACGGTCGCCGCGGCCTCCGGACCGCTCTTCATTTCTTTCCACGTAGCCTTCCGGTTTTTCGGTCAGATCTCTCATGGACAGATTCAGGCGTCCCTGGTCATCAATCTCAGATACAACGACCTTGACCTGATCACCGACCGCGAGTATATCTTCAACCTTGTCGACCCTGTCCCAGGCCATCTTGGAGATGTGGACCAGGCCTTCCTTACCAGGAGCGATTTCTACGAAAGCGCCAAAGGTCATCAGGCGGGTCACCACACCGTCAAAAACGGTTCCCGGCTCGGGGTCAAAGACGATGGCACGGATAAGATCCATGGCCTTGCTTCTTGCTTCAGCGTCGGTCGAGGCGATGTACACATGGCCGACCGAACCTTCTTCTTCAACGTCAATCTGGGCTTCGGTCAATTCAACGATCTTGCGAATCACCTTGCCGCCGGTGCCGATGACATCACGGATCTTATCGGACGGGATATCGATCTGATCGATCTTGGGGGCGAAGGGCGAAAGTTCTTCCCTGGCCTCCGCAAGAACCGGATCCATGGCCTGCTCGAGAATCTCCAGCCTGCCCTTTTTGGTCAGGGCGAAGGCATCACGGACGATGTCGAAGCTCAGCCCGTCGACCTTGATATCAACCTGGACGGCTGTAATCCCGTCACGGGTTCCGGCAACCTTGAAGTCCATGTCACCGAAGAAGTCTTCAATCCCCTGGATATCCATGAAAACCAGGTAGCGGTCGGTATCTTCCGGATCAATGATCAAGCCGGATGAGATGCCCGCGACCGGCTTTTTCACGGGAACGCCAGCAGCCATCAGGGCCAGTGAGCTTGAACAAACGGAGGCCTGTGAGGTCGATCCGTTCGACATGGTCACTTCCGACACGCAACGGATGGTATAGGGAAATTCATCCAGACTGGGAAGTACCGGAATCAGGGCACGCTCAGCCAGCGCGCCGTGACCGATCTCCCGTCGTCCCGGTGACCGGTTGGGACGGGCTTCCCCGACACTGTAAGCAGGGAAGTTATATTGGTGCATGTAGCGCTTGGAATCCTGAGTATCCACCCCATCGAGACGCTGGGCGTCGTCAACGGTTCCCAGGGTGCAGATGGTCATGACCTGGGTCTGACCGCGTGAAAAGAGCGCCGAACCGTGAACCCGGGGGAACAAGTCGATTTCAGCCTTAAGCTCCCTGATCTCTTCCAGCTGACGGCCGTCTACCCGGCGCTGCTCGTTGAGCAGGTAATGGCGGACAACCTGTTTTTCCAGCTCATCAATGACGCCGGCGGTCATGCCTGTCAAAGCTTCATCTTCATTTTCGATAAAGACGCGGACTTCTTTGCCCAGTTCAGATACAGCCAGATCACGCACGGACTTATCCGCGGAAAGGACGGCTTCCTTCATGCGGTCAAAGAAACGATCTTTTACCTTGGCCAGGAGATCTTCAGGAACACGCTTGGACTCGTAAGTAAATTTTTCCTTGCCGATCTCATCGCGCATGCGGTTAATCAGCTGGCAAAGCTCACGGACGACCTGATGTCCCTGCTCGATGGCTTCCAGGATTTTCTCGTCGGTCACCTCATTGGCTCCCGCTTCGATCATGCAGATCTTATCTTCCGTTCCGGCCAGGAAGAGATCCAGATCGGATTTTTTCGCGTTTTCCTGGTCCGGATTAACGATGACCTGTCCGTCAACAATGGCGATCTGAACACCCGCAACGGGGCCACGCCAGGGAATATCGGAAATGGCGATGGCGGCGGAGGTACCGATCAGGGCCGCTACCTGCGGTGAATGGTCGTGGTCAACTGAAAGGATCAGGTTATTGACGACCACATCATTGCGCAGATCGTCAGGAAACAAAGGCCGGATCGGCCGGTCGATGGACCGGGCGGTCAGGACGGCATTCTCTGTCGGACGGCCTTCACGCTTCAGGAATCCACCGGGGATCCTGCCAACGCTGTACATCTTCTCTTCATAGTCAACGGAGAGAGGGAAGAAATCGATTCCTTCGCGCGGCTCTTTCGAAGCGGTGACGGTCGTCAGGACCGCTGTATCCCCGTAGCGGACAAGCACCGCGCCATTGGCAAACTGAGCCAGTTCGCCTGTCTCCAGCAGCAGGGGTGATCCTGTCAGCTGCATTTCATAATTTCGTTTTTGCATGGTTGTTATTCCTCCATAACACCTGATGCGCCCGTGTCGGTTTACTCGTTCCGGACAGGACGGCTTTATTTGAATATTCCAAAGGAGACGGGTTTCAGGCAATAGAGTGTAGAGTCCGCGTCCCTTCTTCCAGAAGAGCTGCGCAATCTACGTCCCACTGCCTGCCTCCGGTCTCCCAACCTACAAGGATGACGGCGGTCATAAGGCCGCCGTCAAGGTTGTTTTCTTTAACGTCTGAGTCCCAGCCTGGCAATTAAGGCACGGTAACGCTCGATGTCCATCTTGGTCAGATAGTCGAGGAGCGCGCGGCGCTGGCCGACCAGTTTCAAAAGTCCTCTACGGGAGTGGAAATCCCCCTTGTGAACTTTCAGATGCTCCGTCAGGTGATTAATCCTCCAAGTGAGGAGCGCCACCTGAACTTCCGGTGATCCTGTATCATCCGGGTGCGTCGCATAGGCGTCGATAATTGTCTGTTTAGTTTCTTTGTCCATGATTTCCTCCTATACTCCCGTATCAGCGTCCCGGCCGGACAGGGCCCAGAACGATGAAAGGGAATGAACCACCGATAATATTAACATAGCCGGCGACCTTATACCAGACCGCGATCCGGCGCGGTTCTCTG
>LSQX01071259.1_pt1 | contig 21482 bp, 15 predicted proteins | sample 654561 | NCBI WGS metagenome assembly LSQX01 (sample SAMN04489861, study PRJNA283612) | anaerobic digester metagenome | isolation source: 4 biogas reactors fed with cattle manure at either 37C or 55C with and... | place: Denmark: Kongens Lyngby | collected 2014 | reverse complement strand
ACCCAATCGAAGGTCAGGTTGGTGAACGGCGTCTGCGTGCCCCAGCGCGAAGGCACGTTGAGGTTGTAGATCAGTTCCTGGATGCCCTGCTTCACCTCCCCGTAGCTCAACCCGTCCTTGCGCACGAACGGCGCCATATAGGTATCGAACGAGGAAAACGCCTGCGCCCCGGCCCATTCGTTCTGCAGCGTGCCGAGGAAGTTGACGATCTGCCCGACCGCCGACGACAGATGCTTCGGCGGGCCGGCCTCGACCTTGTTCGGAATCCCGTTCAGGCCCTCGTACAGCAGCGTGCGCAGCGACCAGCCGGCGCAGTAGCCGGAGAGCATGTCCAGATCGTGGATATGCAGATCGCCCTCGCGGTGGGCGCGGCCGATCTGGGCAGGATAGACCTGTTCCAACCAGTAGTTGGCGGTGACCTTGCCGGCCACGTTTAGGATCAGCCCACCCAGCGAATAGCCCTGGTTGGCGTTGGCATTGACCCGCCAATCGGCGCGCGTGAGGTACTCGTCGATCGAGGCGACGGCATCAACCAGATGCCGGGTCGAATGGCTGGCAGGCGTGGTACCGAAGGTCATGATGGACAAGCCCCAACACAAGATGTGGGGTGGATGATGTCATTCGACCACTAGATGTTGATTGACATATGTCAAGTTCGCGGCGGATCGCCGGCCCCGCGTGCCTCCGCACCGACCAGCCGCGACAGACCGTTATGCTGTGCCGATGGCTTCCACCCGACCACCCCGCATCCGCCCGCACCGCTCGCGTTCGATTCGCGGCCTGTGGCTGGCGGCCGCCTGCCTGGCCTTGCTGCTGGGCCTGATCGGCATCGCATTGCCAGGCCTGCCGACCGTGCCGTTCATGCTGCTGGCCTCGTTCTGCGCCGCGCGCGGCTCACGCCGCCTGCACATCTGGATGCGCCGCAACCGCCGCATCGGCCCGATGCTGCGCGACTGGGAAAACGGCGGTCGCATCCGCCGCCGCAGCAAATGGCTCGCCACGGCGATGATGCTGCTCGCCTCGCTGATCATGTGGTTCAGCCCAACCCCGCAATGGGCCTGGGCACTGGCCAGCGGCATCATGTTTGTTACTGCGATCTGGTTATGGCGGCGGCCTGAGCCGGCAGAACGCCGTTGATCCTGCCCACGAAAACGCACGAATTCCCATAGGTTGGCTCAAGCCGGAAAGCGGCGGCGATGCGCCTCAACCCTCCTTGCGCTGCGCCTGCACCAGATAACGCATCGGGCCGCCGGCGGTGACGGCATCGAACGGCCAGCAGGTCACCAGCCAGAGCGTGTCCTGATCGCTGGCGGTCACATCGAGGCGGTGGTGGCGGGTGTCCACCACCTGCGTGGAGATCACGTGGTATACCGCGCCGCCGAAGCGGTCTTCGAGCTGGATTGCATCGCCAACGGCCAGCCGCTGCAGGAACGAAAAATGCGTATCGCGATGGCCGGAAATCACCGTGCCGCCCTGCTGCCCCGGTGCGGCACTGGCCTGCGCCCAGCCCGGACCGAAGGCCAAGGTGCGGCCGTCATCGCCGGCCAGCACGATCTGTTCGATGCCATGCGCCGGTACCGCGAGCCGCGCCACCGGCACGGTATCGGCCCAGGGCCAGGGTGCGTGGTCGCGGCCATCGTGCTGGCTGGCGTCGAAGGCGCGCGCCAGCAGCAGTTGCGCCAATCCCGCCTTGGCGTGGATCGCGCCAGCCTGCAGCGCGAAGCCGCAGGCCAGCAGTAATGCAGCGAGCAAGGCGCTGCGGCGCGCGGTCAGGCGTTGTCGCCAGACGACGCGAACATCTTTGCGCGCGTTCAACGCGCCAGCTCCGCCAGCACCCAGGCCGGCGCGCGGTAGGGCCGCAACACCGGTGCCGGGCGTGTCTGGCGCAACCGCCAGTCGCGCAGGCCGCTGACGAAGGCGGTCGATGTCGTGGCGGTGGCAGGCCGTGGCTTCGGAGGCGCGGCGCGAACCACGCCGGCCTGTGGCCCGAGATCGTCGCGGAACATGGCACCCGCGTTCTTGTTCCAGTTTTCCGGCAGGCACAGGTCCATCACTTCACCTCCTGATCGCGGGCGGCGGCGGGGCGCCACAGCGCCAGCGCCAACAAGGCCAGTGCCAGCGCCCAGCCCAGCGCACTGCGGGCATTGGTCGCGCCNNTGCCGGATCGCGTCCTCCAATGACTGGATCGCATCGCGTGCGAACAACCGCGCCACGCCCTGCGCCGGCCGCGCATCGGCCAGATCCAGCTGCGAACGCCAGATGCCGTCGGCATGCCAGCCGGCAACCTGCACCTGTCCCGCCAGCACCGGCAGGCGCGCGATCGCCAGCAGCGGCTCGCCGTGGTACAGATCCGGCAACTGCGTGCGGGTGGCCTGTGCGCCGGCCGGCCACTGCACCGCGACATCGCCCAGCGCCGGGCGATCAAGGCGATCAAACAGCACTGCCATCTGTTCCTGCACCTGCGCGATCGAGCGGATCGTGACGTGGCTGCCACGGCCAAGCTCGGCCGCGTGACGCAGGAACCACGCGTTCGGCGCGCTGCCGATACCGACCGGGAACAGCCGCGCCTGGCCCAGTTCACGTTCAATCTGATCGAACAGTTCGCGCTCGTTGCCGACGCCGGCATCGGTCGCGAACACCACCTGGCGCACGAAACCCGGCGGCGGGTTGCCGGCCAACGCCATGCGCAGCGCCGGCCCCATTTCAGTGCCACCGGTGGCGCGCAGGCCAGCCAGCCAGCGCGTGGCCTGCTCGACGGCATCGGGCGTGGCCGGGCGGGCCTGTTCGAACAGCTGGCTGGAACTGGAATCGAACTGCACCAGATTGAAGCGGTCCTGCGGGCGCAGCCGTGCCAGCGCTTCGGTCAATGCGCCGCGCGCCTGCTCGATGGCAACGCCGTGCATCGAGCCGGAGGTGTCGATCACCAGCACCAGTTCGCGCGGCAACGCCGCCACCGGGCGGGTCGGCGGCAGCAACATGGCATAGGCATAGGTCTGGCCATCGACCTGTTCAAAGAACACCGCGTTTTGCGGCAGTTCGCTCGCCTGCGGGCGCCAGCGCAGCTCGAAACTGCGGTCGGCGCGCACTGCCAGATCGGCCAGTTCGATGTGATAGTCCGTGCCCTCGGCCTGCACCCGGATGGCGTGGGTCGGGCTGTGCACCTGTTCCAGCGCCACGCCGGGATTGAGCGCCACGCTCAGGCTCACCACCGGCTCCAACGCGGCATCATCACTCTGCGCGGCGACGCTGGCCGGCAGTGACGACGGCGTGGCCTCCTGCGGCGATGCGCCGTGGCGCGGCACCAGCGTCAACGGCAGCGCAAGCGAGAATTCGCCATCGGAAAAACCCACGCCCTGCCAGTATTCGACCTCGACCGTCACCGCTTCACCGGGGCCGATATTGGCCACGGCGGTGCGGAACAGGTTGGGCCGGTTCTGTTCCACCAGCGCCGCACGCTGGCCGGCGGCAGCAGCGACTTCGTAGCTGGCGCGTGCCGCTTCCTTTTCGCGCACCACGCCCTCGATCACGCGCGTGCCGGCACGGATGCGCAGTGCGCCAACCGCCGCGTCCTCGGGCAGCGGCAACAGATAGCGGCCTTCGAGCCAGTCGTTGCTGTCGTTGATGTAGCGCTGGCGCACCTTCACATGCGCGATCAGGCCATCGACATTGAAGGCCACATCGGTTTCCAGCGCCGCGCTGCTGCGCCAGGCACCGGCGGCATCGCGCAGTTGCAGGCCCTCGTCGAAATCCTGCGCGCTGGCCAGCTGGCCGGCCAGTGCCAGCAACATCGCACCGATACCGGCGAGACGACGTGCCGGAGAACCGAACAGACGGGGCTTGCGGGTATCACGGTCGGACAGGTGCATGGCGATCTCCTCGGCGGGCAACCGGCCCGCCTGCGATGCCATCTGAACCGCCGCAGCGGCCATCGCGACGGCCCGAAGCTGCGTTGTCTGTGACCAGTCATGGCGATTTGCGGGCACGCCGTTGCCGGCAGTGCGAAGCGGCTTCTATGCTCGTTGCCGACCGCAACAGGAATCGCCATGTCACGCACCATCGCCATCGTCGAGGATGAACCTGCGATCCGCGCCAATTACGTGGATGCACTGACCCGCTACGGCTACCGCGTCGCCGCGTTCGCCACCCGCCCGGAAGCGCAGCAGGCCTTCGCGCTGCAACTGCCGGATCTGGTCATCATCGACGTCGGCCTGGGTGATGAGCCGGAAGGCGGTTTCGACCTGTGCCGCGAATTGCGTGCGCGCTCGGCCACGCTGCCGCTGCTGTTCCTGACCGCACGCGATTCGGATTTCGACGTGATTTCAGGTTTGCGGCTGGGCGCGGACGATTACCTGACCAAGGACATCTCGCTGCCGCAGCTCACCGCCCGCGTGCACGCCCTGTTCCGCCGCACCGACGCGCTGCGCTCGCCGCAGGCACGCGACACCGTGCTCGCGCTGCGCGGCCTGAAGCTGGAAGTGGAACGCATGCGCGTCACCTGGAACGGCGAGGAAGTGCCGCTGACCGTCACCGAGTTCTGGATGGTGCACGCACTCGCGCACCGCCCCGGCCACGTCAAATCGCGCGAACAACTGATGCGCGAAGCACAGATCGTCGTGGACGACGCCACCGTCACCTCACACATCAAACGCATGCGCAAGAAATTCGTCGCGCTGGATCCAGCCTTCGATGAAATCGACACCGTCCATGGCGCGGGGTATCGCTGGCGGCCGTAGTGGCACCACTCCGTCCGCTGCAGCGGGCGGGTTCCGCATCCGTCACCCCATCTTCATCCACCGCGCAGTGCGGCCTGCGCCCTCATGTTGCACTGCGAATTGCATTCGCCTGCGTATGGCCGTCTACTCGGCCAGCTCCGGGCCAGGGGGCCGCATTCGCGGCAATGGGCCGGGGTCATCTGCCGGCCTGCGGGCCGGCCCTTATTTCGGGGCGGGGAGAACCATCGTGATGAAGCAGCATATGTTCAACCGGGCCGGGCGCGTGTCCGGTCTTGCAATTGCCATGGCACTGGGATTGGGACTGGCGTCGGTCGCCTCGGCCCAACTGGTGCCCAAACAACTGTCCGGCCCGGCATCGGAGTTCGCCGCGATGCGGGCGCCCGATCCGGTCGAATCCACGATCCATTCGCGCAGCGCGCTGATTCCGGTCGACATGCTGGCCAGCAAGTCCGGCAGCCGGGGCAGCAACCGCCTTGGTGTGGAGAACGGCACGCTGCGCTTCGCGCTGCTGGCGCCTGATCCGCAACAGTGGAGCGTGTCGCTGGTCGGCCCGCACGGCCAGAAACTGGCCGCCGCCGATACCGCCAAGCGCGCCAGCGCCAGCAGCTTCGGCATGGAAGGCGCGCAGGTGCCGGCGCAGCTGTTCCAGTTCGACGCATTGCCCAAGGGCGCGTGGCAGGTGGAAATCATCGGCCCCAAGAAGGCACAGCGTGCTTTCCTGCTGCTGGAAGGCGATGGCGATACCGAGCTGGCCTCGCACGCCTGGCACGGCCGCCAGCTGGTCGGTGAAACCCTCGGTCTGACCACGCAGCTGACCGGCGTGGACGGCATGGGCAAGGCCCTGACCGGCGCCGCGGCCGGGCGCATCGAACGCGCCTGGATCAACCTCACCGGCCCGGATGGCAGCAGCACGACCTTGCCGATGTTCGACGATGGCCTGAATGGCGACGGCCTGGCTGGGGATGGTGTCTACGGCGCCGGTTTCCTCGCCAAACAGGCCGGCGACCATACCGCGCAGGTGATGATCGAAGGCGTCGACCGCCACGGCAACCGCGTGCTGCGCAGCACTGAACACCTGCTGCCGGTGCTGGAGCCGTCCATCTCGCTGAGCGGCAAGCGCGCCAGCGCCAGCATCGCCAAGGGCGGCAACTCGCGCCTGTCGATCCAGATTCCCGTCAGCGCCGCGAAGAACTCCGGCCACTACCGCAGCTATGCCGAGGTCTGGGGTCGCGACGCCAACGGCAACGAGCTGCCGGTGGCCTGGGTCGGCGGCATGGTCACGCCCGAGCAGGGCCGGCTGAAACTCGGCTTCGACCAGCGCTGGGTCGCCAAGGCGCAGGCGCAAGGTCCGTTCGAACTGCGCAATCTGCGGATCGAGGATCCGGACCATTCGATCACGCTGGCGTCTGCCAGCCGCATGCCGCTGTCGCTGCCGGCGATGCGCGGCCAGGCCAAGAGTGGCCCGATCAGCATCGACGAAAGCATGCTGATGGGTCCGCGCCCGGACGACATCGTCAGCGCCAAGGGTGTCGGCAAGCGTCTGCTGCTGGTGCATGGCTATTGCTCCGGCGGCGTCTGGCCGGCAAGCCAGTTCAGCACCGCATCCACGTTCCTGGACGCGAACAAGAACCGCAGCCACGACGCCTTCGCGCGCCTGATCCAGAGCTACGGCAACACCTGGAACTCGTTCGGCGTGGTCGCGCACAGCCAGGGCGGCGCCGCCTCGCTGCACCTGTACACCTATTACTGGAGCGGCCTGGACAACGCCACCGGCAATCGCCTGATCCAGTCGGTCGGCACGCCGTACCAGGGCACCAACCTGGCCGGCATCCTGGCCACGCTGGGCAACTGGTTCGGCGTGGGCTGCGGCAACAACAGCAACCTGACCTACAGCGGCGCCAAGAGCTGGCTGGCCGGCATCCCGACCTGGGCGCGGGCCAAGGTCAACTACTACACCACCTCGTTCAAGCACACGAACTGGTGGACCAACGACTACTGCAACTTCGCCACCGACCTGGTGCTCAGCGATCCGGAAGACGGCACCGTGGAACAGGTCAACGCCCAGCTGCCCGGCGCGGTCAACCGTGGCCATGTCACCGGCCAGTGCCACACCGCCGGCATGCGCGACCCGGCGCAATACCTGAACGCCTCGCGCAACTCGACGATGAACGCCAACGCGGCGCGCTGATCCGTTTCAACCTGTTGCACGAAAAACCCCGGCCTGTGCCGGGGTTTTTCTTTGCGGATCCGTTTTCTGCGTGCTGGCTTGCATGATGTCCACGCAGCCCGATACTGCCACCACCAATCGGCTGCGCCCCTCACCCCGTGTTCTGCACTCCGGCACTGATGCCGTTAACGGTGGCGACCAGGGCGCGGTAGTCGGCGTCGTCCGGGCAGCCGGCGGCGCGCCAGCGTTGCAGCAGATCCTGTTGCAGCAGGTTGATCGGGTCGACATAGGGATTGCGCAGGCGGATCGACTGGCGCAGGCGAAGGTCGCCGGCGAGCAGTTCGTCGGCGCCGCGCACCGCCAGCACCGCGCTTCGGGTGCGTTCGAATTCGGCCTGGATGCGCGGGAAGAATTGTGCGTGCAGCGGCCCGGCCAGGCGTGAATAGCCCTCGAAGATGTCCAGATCGGATTTGGCCAGCACCATTTCCATATCGTCGATCAGGGCCTGGAAGAAGGCCCAGCCGGACAGCATGGCGGCCATCTGTTCCAGTCCCCAGGTGCGGATGCCGTGCTCCAGCCCGATACCCACGCCGTACCACGCGGTCAGGTTGCCGCGTGTCTGCGACCAGGCGAAAACCCACGGGATCGCGCGCAAGGCGCTGATGTCGCCGGCCCCGGCACGCTTGGCCGGACGCGAACCCAGGCGCAGTCGCTCAATCAGGTCGATCGGCGTGGCCTGACGGAAATAAGCGGCAAATTCCGCGTCCTCGTGCACCAGCGCACGATAGGCCGCCGTCGAAACCGCGGCCATCTCGCGGGTACGTTCGCGCCAGAGCGGTTCGCGTGGTTCGGCCGGTCGTGGCCGCAGGCTGGCACGCAGCACTGCGCCGGTGGTTTGCTCCAGATTGCGCAGTGCCAGCGCGCGCAGGCCGTATTTGCGGTGTATCACCTCTCCCTGTTCGGTTACGCGCAGGTAGCCGGCGATGCTGCCGCGCGGGGCCGCGATGATGCCGCGTTCGGTCTTGCCGCCACCGCGGCTGATCGAACCGCCACGACCGTGGAAGAATGCGATCTTCACGCCGAATTCGCGCCCCACCGCCAGCAGCGCGATCTGCGCCTGCTGCAGCGCGAAGCGCGAGGCCAGCACGCCGGCATCCTTGGAGCTGTCCGAATAGCCCAGCATCACCATCTGGCGTTCCCCGCGCTGCGCGACGTGGGCGCGGTAGCGCGGTTCGGACAGCAGTGCGTGCAGCACCTGCGGCGCGGCTTCCAGATCGGCGACGGTTTCAAACAGCGGCGCCACATCCAATGCCGCAACCGCCTGTGCGGCTGCGGCCTGATCTTCAGCGGCCGCTCCGGTACCGGCCAGCCGCGCCAGTGCCAGCACCGCCAGCGCGTCGGCGGCGCTGCGGCTCATGCTGACGATGTACGGCCCGAGTGCGACCGCACCGTATTCGCGCCGCATTTGCGCCAAGGTGCGGAACACCGCGAGCGTGGCCTGCGCCGGTTCGCCCAGCGCTGCACTTTGCTGCGCCGGCAGTGCGCCGCCATCCAGCACGGCACCCAGACGCCGCACCCGTTCTTCGACACTGCGTTCGGAAAAATCCGCGTCATCCAGACATTGCGCCAGCGCCTGATTGTGCACCCCGGCGTCCTGGCGGATGTCCAGCATCGCCAGATGGAAGCCGAAGCTGCGCGCCCGCCACAGGGTGCGTTGCAGCGCGAAATCACCGGCATGTTCGCCGCGATTGTTGCGCAGGCTGGTGGCGATCAGTTCCAGATCGGCGACGAACTCTTCCGGCCCGACATAGGCCTGCGCACTGCCTTCACCGGTGGCATCCAGACGCGCGGCGATCAGCTTCAGCAGGCCGCGATACGGCATGTCGGTATTGCGCGAACGCAGCGCGGCGGCGGCCTCCGGAAAGCGTTCGCGATAGTCCTCGATACGTGCCAACACCGCCGCATCGATGCCGACACGCTCGGGTGACTGGCTCAGCAGCCCGGCCAGGCGCGACAGGTCGGCCTGGTAGGCACCCAGGATGATGCGCCGCTGCGCCGCGAGGCTGTCGCGGATGGTGTCGGCGCCGACATTCGGATTGCCGTCCATGTCGCCGCCCACCCACGAACCGAAACGCAACATGGGCGGAAATTCCGGCACCGCGCCGTAAACCTGCTGCATGGCCTCGGCGAAGGCCTCGTAGAACACCGGCAACACGCGGTACAGCACATCGGAAAGATAGAAGCCCACATGCTCCAGTTCGTCACCGACGCTGGGTCGTACCGGCGGGCTTTCAGCGGTCTGCCAGGCCGCGGTGATCGACATGCGCATCCGCGCCAGATCGGCACGGCGCTCTTGCGGGGTCAGGTCGCGGTCCATGTCCTTGATCAGGCCGCGCACCACGTCCTGTTCCTTTTCCAGCAGCGCGCGCCGCACCGCTTCGGTCGGGTGCGCGGTGAACACCAGTTCCACGCACAGTTCCTCGATCAGCGCGCAGACCGTGGCGTAGTCCACGCCATCGGCTTTCAGTGCCTGAAGCACATCCAGCAGGCCGCCGGGCTGGGTCTGGCTGCCGCTGCGCTGGTAATCACGGCGGCGGCGGATGCGATGCACCCGTTCGGCCAGATTCACCGCGTTGAAATAGGTGGCGAAGGCGCGCACCACGGCTTCGGCGGTGGCCGGGTCGATGCGCGCCAGCGTGGCATGCAGTTCGCCAGTGTCGTGGTCGTGCTCGCGGCGCAGGATCGCGGCGCTGCGGATGCGCTCGATCAGGGCCAGGAAATCCTCGCCCTTCTGTTCGGCCAGCACCTGCCCGACGAGGCTGCCGAGCTGGTTCACATCATCGCGCAAGGGTTCGTCGGTGGGTGCGAAAACGACGTCGCGCAACGGGATATCGCGGGTATCGGAAGGCGTGCTCATGGGCGCGAGGGTAGCAGGTTGGCGCTGCGCTCCAGTCGCTCATTTCCACTGAATATGGCGCGCCGGCGTGGCGCCCGGATCCGCGCAAACCAGCACTTCCGCCGTTCTTCCTGCGATGACTGCCGGCGGCACGCGACAGCCGGGCTCAGGGTGCCGCATGATCGATCCAGACTTCGACCCGACGATTGCGGTGGCGGCCCGCATCGCCTGAATCCGATGCCAGTGGCGCCGAGCCACCCATGCCGCGCACCCGCACCACCGGCAGCCGCGCGGCTTCGAGCAGGCTGGCGATGTAGTCGACGCGATCATTGCTCAGCGACTGCGCCATGTAGGGCGAGACTTCATCAGGATCGACGAAGCCCATCAGCAACAGGCGGGCGCCGCGGTTTTCAGGCTTCGCCATGAACTGTGCCAGGCGCGCGACATCGGCCGCCGCCTTGCTGTCGACCAGACCCCGGCCGAAGCGGAAATTCAGGCTCAGTCGCTGCGCGCCGTCGACCAGCGTGCGGTATTCATCCGGCGCGTCCGGGCGCACGCTGTCGGCGTAGGCGCGCACCTGTTGCGAGACGAAGCCGCTGCGCGCGATCAGCGCCTGCTGTTCTTCGGCCAGCACGAAAGCGGCAAAATCCTGCGCCAGCGGTGATGCATCCGCGCCCTGGTACAGATACAGGCGGCGCGACAAGGGATAGTCCTCGACCGCGATGCGGAAGGCTTCCGGCAGCATCGCCACGCCGGCATCGGCGATCGCCAGCGCGCGTGCGCCAGCGACGCCGGCGATACCGACAAACCCGATCGCGGCGGGATCGGCCGCGACAGCGGCGGCCAGTTCGCGCGTGCTCTCATACCGCTGCGCATCAGCGCGCAGCGGACGCTGGCCGAGCACCAGCCCACGAAAGGTGTCGAAGGTGCCGGATTCGGCGTCACGCGCATGCACCCGCAGCGCGCCACCGCGCCCACCCAGCTGCGACCAGTTGCGCAGGCTGCCATCGAACAATGCGCGCACCTGCGCCACGCGCAATTCGCGCAGCGGGTTGTCCGGATGCACGATCACCGCCACACCATCCAGCGCCACGACCAGCTCCTGACCGGGCGCATCCAGCTCGCCAAGGCCACGTTCGCGCCCAGCCTGCACTTCGCGCGCATTGACCGGACGCGAAGCCATCGCAAGATCGGTACAGCCATCCAGCAAGCCGGCGATGCCGGTGCCCGAGCCGTGCGTCTGCAATTCCACTTCCAGCCCACAGTCACCGCTGCCGACCAGCCGCACATGCCCGACCTCCACCGGATGGCGTTCCGTGCCGCTGCATCCGCGCGCCTCGAACCAGGCTTCGACCCAGGCCGGCGCCAGCGTTTCACCCAGCGTGTTGGAGCCGTGCAGCCGCAGCACCTCGCGTGCCTGCACCGAAAACGCCAGCGTCAGCAGCAGCACTGCGACCAACACACGGGACACGGCCGAGCATCCCGGCAGTGCCGACATCATGAAAATCTGTTGCATTGCGGCGTGCGTTCGCATGGTGCATCCCTGTTCCAGACCAACCAGTCGATCAGGCTAGAAGTCCTGTGTTACAGGCAATGCAGCCGCCTTGAATGGGGCTGGAACGAGCATCACATTTCGCCCCCTTCGCACACGATGTTGCAGCGCAACGCAGCCCGAGGACGCGCGGGTTCAGTCCTCGAAACCGTCTGCGAACAGCAGCAACACGACCTCGGCCAGCGCCGCCAGCGCATCCACATGGCCGTGGCCGAATACCGCGTTGGGCACCTGGCTGCCGGGAAAAGCGCCACAATCCTGAGCCGATGTCGCCGGCCGCGCGCTGGCCCGCAACAGCGCCGCGACCCGATCCGGATTACCGATCAGCCTCGGATCAGCACTCATCATCAGCGCCGCCACGCCAGCCACATGCGGCCCGGCCATGCTGGTACCCGAGGATTGGCCATAGCCGCCATTGCGGATCGACGAACGGATGCCGACACCGGGCGCGACGATATCCGGATGCAGCCGCCCATGCGGTCCCGGTCCGCGCGAGGAAAATCCGGCGATGTCGTCGCTGATGTCAGTCGCGCCGACGGTGAAGGCCTGCGGGTAGATCGCCGGTGGCATCGTCACGCTGGAACAGGCGGAGCCGGCATTGCCAGCCGACACCACCACGAAAATCCCGGCCTCGTGCGCATTGGCGACGGCTTCGGCCAGAATGCCCGGATCGGTGCAGCCTTCCGACGGCGGGCAGCCCCAGGAATTGACCATCACATGCGGCGCCAGCTCCGGACGCGGATCGCTGCCATCGATTCTGGTCGGCGCCAGAAACCATTGCAGGCAGTCCAGGTAGGTGGAGGGCGTCCCGTCTCCCGAGTTCATGTTGCGGCAGCCGATCCAGCGCGCCTCCGGCGCCACGCCGATCTGGTTCGCGCCGGCATCATCGCCAACCGCCGTGCCCATCGTGTGGGTGCCGTGGTTGTGGTCATCGCAGGGCGCGGGTGAAGAAAAACCGCAGGCGGCATTGAACACGCCGCCGGTGATGGCGTCGCGCCAGTTGTGATCGTGGCTGGCGACACTGCCGTCCCAGCCCCGGTATTGCGCGCGCAGCGCCGGATGGTCCCACTGGTAGCCCGTATCCTGACCACCCACCACCACGCCCTGGCCGCGATAACCCAGCGCCCAGACCTGCGGTGCGCGCACCCGGCTCACGCCCCATTCCACCGCCTGCACGGCGGAAGGTTGACGCTCCGACTCCCGCACGGCCTCCGGCACTCGGGCACTGACCTGCGCGTCCGCCGCCAGCGCCACGACATCGTCACGCTGCGCCAGCCATTGCAGGATCTCCGGTGTGGCGTGGACCTGCACCACGTTGGCGACCCAGAACGCCCGATGCGGAACGCCTCGCGCCTTCAGTTCACGCAGCAGCGAGGCCTGACCGATATCGGCGCGGGAGCGGAGCCGATCAACCTGCGCCGTGACCCGGCGCGCAAACCCTTCCGGCCCGCTGCCCTGCGGCAATGCCTTTTCAACACGCCTGGCGTCATGCCGCAGATGCACCAGCACATCGACCGGCCCGGTAGCAGGATCGAAACGCAGCGCAGGATCGATCCGGATTTGCGCGGCGGCCGGCAAGAAAGGTGCGATCACACTTGCCAGCCCAAGGCCGACAAGCAGAAGAGTGCGGGTGAAAACGGGCTGCAACATGAGCCGGCATCCGGGTCGAAAGGCAAAAAAACTAGCACGGCGACCATTCCCTTCCGAACATTTTCCAACGCCGGGCCACGTCCTGCGTACCAACGCAAACGGCCCCGTTTGCGGGGCCGTTGCGGGTGTTGCGTGATGCGGAAGCGTGGATCAGGCCGCGAACAGCGCCTTCATCTTCTTCATCGCATTGGCTTCGATCTGGCGGATGCGCTCGGCCGAGACGCCGTATTCGTCGGCCAGCTCCTGCAGCGTGACCTTGCTCTCGTCGTCGTTGAGCCAGCGGCGGCGGATGATGTCGCGCGAGCGCGCATCGAGCTTGGCCAGACCCTGCTGCAGCAGGTCGAGCTGGGAATCCTGTTCGTCCTGCCGGGCGTAGGCCTGGGCCGGATCGGCTTCGGCCGCGATCAGATAGGCGGTCGGTGCCGGCGGGCGGTCATCGTTGTCATCGGTCGGCGCATCGAAGCCGATGTCGCGGCCGGACAGGCGCGATTCCATCTCCAGCACTTCGGCTTCGGGCACGTTGAGGTCACGCGCCACGGCCTGCACTTCGGCGTGGTTCAACCAGCCCAGGCGCTTCTTGCTCTTGCGCAGGTTGAAGAACAGCTTGCGCTGCGCCTTGGTGGTCGCGACCTTGACGATGCGCCAGTTCTTCAGGATGAACTCGTGCATCTCGGCACGGATCCAGTGCACCGCGAAGCTGACCAGACGCACGCCGTGGCTCGGGTCGAAACGCTTGACCGCCTTCATCAGGCCGATATTGCCTTCCTGGATCAGGTCGGCCATCTGCAGGCCGTAGCCGTTGTAGCCACGCGCCACATGCACCACGAAGCGCAGGTGCGAGAGCACCAGCGAGCGGGCGGCGGACAGGTCCTGATCGTCGACCAGACGCTGGCCCAGCTCCTGTTCTTCTTCCACCGTCAGCACCGGGATGCGGTTGACGGCGCCGATGTAGGCATCCAGCGAACCGAGCGCGCTGGGGATGGGGAGGTTGTTTGCCACCAAAGCCTGATTCATGTGGATCTCCTTAGTGGTGGGTGATGGGTCAAGTTTAGCAGTCGGGGGGTTAGAGTGCTAAACCGACACAAAGTTCCACCATCCCCAATGGGTCTGAAATGGCGCCGCTGTGCGGAAAAGCCAGATTTGGGCGGGTTTGCATTCAGCTTTCCGACAGCGATGCGTCCAGTTCCCCCCTGGCCGGCAAACGCCAGTCGACCGGTTCGATGCCGTGCTGTTGCAGGTAGCGGTTGGCGGCGGAAAAGTGACCGCAGCCGATGAAGCCGCGATGCGCTGACAGCGGCGAAGGGTGCGGGGCGCGCAGCACGCGGTGGCGGCGGGCGTCGATGACCTGGCCCTTCTTCTGCGCGTAGCTGCCCCACAGCAGGAACACCAGATTTTCGCGATCTTCGGCCAGCCGCGCGATGACCTGATCGGTGAACTCCTCCCAGCCGCGCTTCTGGTGCGAGCCGGCGCGCGCCTTTTCCACCGTCAGCACCGCGTTCAGCAGCAGCACGCCGCGCTGCGCCCAAGGCAACAGGCAGCCATGGTCCGGGCGCGGGATATGCAGGTCGCGTTCGAGCTCGGCAAAAATGTTCTGCAGCGAAGGCGGCGGCGGCACGCCAGGCGGCACCGAAAAACTCAGCCCGTGCGCCTGTCCCGGGCCGTGGTACGGATCCTGCCCGAGGATGACGACCTTGACCTGGTCGAACGGGGTGGCATCCAGCGCCGCGAAGATCTGCCGCGCCGGCGGGAAGAGGGTCCGGCCACGGCCGCGTTCCTGCAGCAGGAATTCCCGCAATGCCTGCATCGAAGGCGCGGCGAAGGCGTCCAGCAGGCGGGATTTCCAGCCCGGCTCAAGCCGGATACGGTCCTGGTCCGGGGCCTGGCTCACGATGATGCAGCGGCGGCAATCCGTTCGCGCATCAGGCGGCCGACACGCAGCTGGAAGATCAGCTTGGTGATCAGCAGGCGCTCCTCGATCGGCTTTTGCACCAGATCGTTGGCGCCGGCCTTGAGCAGGGCGCTCTGGTTGGCCGGATTGTCGTCACCGGTCATCACCAGGATCGGCAGCTGGCCCTTGCCGTAGCCGTATTCGGGGCCGCGCAGGCATTCCAGCAGATCCTTGCCGGTCAGGCCGCTCTTCAGATAGACGTCGGTCAGGATCACGTCCGGGCCGGGAATGCGGCCCTGCGCGCGGGCGGTTTCCAGATGCGCCAGCGCGTCTTCCACGCTGATCACATGGGTCACCTTGAGGCCGTGCTTTTCCATCATGCGGCGCGTGGCCATCGCCACCACCTTGCTGTCTTCCACATACAGCACGTCGCCGCCGGCCTCGGCCTCGGGCCGCACATAGCCCTGGATGAAGGCCGACAACGCGGAAAAGCCCAGACCCTTGTCGAAATAATCGGTGACGTCATCACCGAAGCTGCGGTTGATCAGGCGCTCCTGCGCATCGCCGGACACCACGATGATCGGGATATACGCCTGCGGTGCGTGCTCGCGGATGTAGTGCGCCAGATCCAGGCCGTCCATGTCCGGCAGGCGCAGCGCGGTGGTGACCAGATCGACCACGCCTTCCTGCAGCGCGGTCTTGGCTTCCTCGCCGGTTTCGCAGGAAATCACGGTGACGCCGGGCACGTCCTTGACCAGCACCTGCTCGATCAGCTTGCGCGCCACGCGCGAGCCGTCCACGACCAGAATGCGCGGGGTTTCACTGGTGATATGGCGGGCGACGCCGACGCCGGTACTCATGCCTTGGCCTCCGCATCGGGTGTGGTCTGGCGCAGATGGTGACCGGCCGCCAGCCAGGCGCCGAGCCAGCCCAGCGCAATCGATACCAGCAGGGTGATTCCAGCCACGCCCCAGCCCAGCCCGCGCAGGCGGAAACCGGCGCCGTAGCTTTCCACCAGCCCGGCCACCGCCGGTTGCAGCGCCAACGGCACCAGTGTGGCCACGATCAACGCCAGGATGGCCGCAAACAGGCCATACCATGCGCCCAGATACAGGAATGGCCGTCTCACGAAACCATCCGTCGCCCCCAGCAGTTGCACCGTCTGTATCTCCTCGGCCCGGCCCTGGATATCAAGGCGCACAGTATTGCCCACTACCAGCAACACACCAACACCCAGCAGGCCGGCGACCACCAGCGCCAGGTGGCGGCCAAAGCCCAGCCAGGCGTTGAGCCGTGCGCGCCATTGCGCATCATGCTGGACGAAGTCGGCTTCGGGCAACGCGCGCAGGCGTTGCGCCAGCACCAGAGGCTCAAGCTGTGACGCAGGCGTCACCACCAGCACTGCCGGCAGCGGGTTTTCCGACAACAGCGCCAACGCGTCGGAGAAATCGGTCATCTGGCGGAATTCGGCCAGGCCTTCCTCCGGGCTGCGCACCAGCACCGATTCGATCTGCGGATCGTCGCGCAAGCGCTGCGCCAGCGTTTCGACCGCCCCGGCATCGGCCTGCGGCACGAGGAACACGCTGACTTCACGCGATTGGCGGAAATCACCCGACAGCCGCTCCAGATTGTCTACCAGCATCACCAGACACAGCGGCAGCACCAGCGCGATTGCCATGACGCCGGCGGTCAGCACCGTGGCCCAGGGCCGCTGCATCATCCGCCCGATGCTGGAGAACAGGCTGTAAAGATGCAGCTCGCGCCAGGCGCGCAGGCGTTCGCCCAGGCCAGGGCCGGCATCGCGCGGGCGCGGGGTGTTGCGCGCCGCACGGGCGCCGGACGCGCTCATGCCGCCGCCTCCGGGCGGAAATCATCGATCAGGCGGCCGTGTTCGAGCACCAGTACGCGCTTCTTCAGCCGCCGAACCTGATGCAGATCGTGGCTGGCGACCAGCACGCAGGTGCCCTGGGCCGGCAATTCGGTGAACAGCTCCATGATCTCGGCCGCCAGCTGCGGATCCAGATTGCCGGTCGGTTCGTCGGCGACCAGCACGCGCGGCCGCGCCACCACTGCGCGCGCGATGCCCACGCGCTGCTGTTCGCCACTGGACAGCGCCATCGGCAGCGCACGTTCGCGCCCGCCCAGGCCGACCTTTTCCAGCACCACCCGCACCCGTTTGGCGATCTCGGCGCGCGCCACGCCGGCGATCACCAACGGCAGCGCGACGTTGTCGAACAGGCTGCGGTCCATCAGCAGGCGATGGTCCTGGAACACCACGCCGACCTGGCGCCGATGCTGCGGCAGGCCGCGTCGCCGCACCGTGGCCAGATTGCGCCCGCCGACGAACACCGCGCCACGGGTCGGACGCTCGCTCAGATGGATCAGGCGCAGCAGCGTGCTCTTGCCGGCGCCGGAGTGGCCGGTGACGAACAGCATCTCGCCTTCCTCCATCGAAAACCCGACATCGACCAGCGCCTCGTGCCCGCCCGGATAGCGCTTGCTGACATGCTCGAATCGAAGCTGGGACATGCACTCGTACAACGGGATCAACGATCCCGGCACGTTAGCACCGCACCCGGTGCTTGACCATTGCGCCGGTGCGGGAAAGAGCGGCGGATGCCGGTCCGCGACCAGCCATGCAGTTCGCTGACGCTCAGCGCACCAGCGTGTTGAGCGAAAAGATCGGCAGCAGGATCGCCAGCACGATGAACAGCACCAGCGCGCCGACCAGCAGGATCACGCCCGGCCCCAGCACCGTGGTGGCCACGCCCAGCGCGGTGTCCAGCTCGCGCTCCTGGTGGTTGGCGGCATCGAACAGCATCGTGTCCAGCCGCCCACTTTTTTCGCCGCTGGCGATCAGGCGCAGCGCCACCGGCGGGAACTGCCCGCTTTCCTCCAGCGCGCGCGCCAGCCCCTGTCCTTCGCGCACCCGCACCGCGACCTTGCCCAACGCCTGCCGCAGATGGCTGTTGACCACCACCTGCGAGGCGATGTTCAACGCTTCCAGCAGCGGCACCGCACTGGACACCAGCAAGGCCAGGGTGCGGGCGAAACGTGCGGTGTCGGCGGCGCGCACCAGGCGGCCGATGACCGGCAGCCTCAACAGCAAGCGATGCCAGCCTGCCCTCAATGCCGGTACCCGCAACACCGCGATGCCGGCGCCCACCAGCAAGGCCGGCGGCACCAGCAACCACAAGCCGAATTGCTGGATCAGTTCGGACGCTCCGACCAGCACCCGCGTCGGCCACGGCAGCGCCTGCTGCGCCTGCGCGAACACACCGATCACCTGCGGCACCACCCAGACCATCAATCCAGCCACGACCGCCAACGCCACACAGGTCAGCAGGATCGGATAGGCCAGCGCCAGCACCACCTTGCTGCGCAGCGCCTCGCGGCTTTCGGTGTAATCGGCCAGCCGTGCCAGCACCGTATCGAGCCGCCCGGAGGCTTCACCGGCGGCGATGGTGGCGCGATACAGCACCGGAAACGTGCCCGGCGATTCGGCCATCGCGGCGGCCAGCGTGGCGCCTTCCATGACGCGGGCACGCAGCGATACCAGGCGCGAACGCAGGCGCCCGTCGCTGCCGTCGGCCAGCGCACCGAGGGCTTCATCGATCGGCAGGCCGGAACCGATCAGCGCCGAAAGCTGCCGCGTCAGCAGCGCCAGCTGCGCACTGGAAAGCCCCTGCCCGGCATCGACACCGACGCCGGTTTGCGCGCCGGATTCGGACAGCGGCGAAATCTTCAGCGCATTGAGCCCACGCTCGCGCAGGCTGGCGCGGGCGGCGCGGGCGGTATCGGCCTGCAGCACACCCTTGCGGGTGCGGCCATCGGCATCGAGGGCGTGGTAGGCGAAAGCGGGCATGGCGCGCAGTCTATCCGCTCCGCCGCCGTGCGATCAGGCCACATCGCGATGGATTCGCACCGCGTGCCCGCCGGCGCGCGGCGAGGGCTGCGGTAGCATGGCCCCGCGCCCCACCAGGACTTCCCCATGCAGGTACTTGCCGATGGCGTCGCGGCCCGCATCCGCAACGGTTTCGAGGATTACCACGCGCGTTTCGCGGCGGTCACGCGGCGCGCGAAATCACGCTTCCAGCAGCGCGACTGGGCCGGCATGCGCGCCGATCTGGTGGAACGCATCGAGCTGTACGACGTCTGCGTGGCGCAGATGCAGGGCTGGCTGGAACACGTGCTCGGCGACCAGGCCCAGACCCGCCCGTTGTGGGCGAAGATCCGCGACGCCTACGCGCTGGAAGTGGCCGGCCTGCTGGACCAAGAGCTCTACAAGACCTTCTACAACACCCTGACGCGGCGCTTCTTCGGCACCCGCGGCGTCGACCCGGCGATCGAATTCGTGGCGCTGGACATCGAGCCGACCGACCAGATCAGCCACCCGGTCGCGCGCCACAGCCACGCCGTGCACGGCGATATGGCGGCCGTGTTCCGGCGCGTGCTGGACGGCTACCAGTTCGATCTTCCCTACGCCGATCCACAACGCTGCGCCGAAGCGATGGCGGCCACGGTGCACGCACGCTTTGCGCACTGGGGCGAACACCCGCTGGTGCAGGTGGAGCTGCTGGAAACCGTGTTCTACCGTGAGCAGCGCGCCTTCCTGGTCGGGCGCGCACTGGGCGAATACCGGCACACGCCGTTCACCATCGCGCTGGCGCATGGCGAAGACGGTCTGTATGTGGATGCGCTGCTGACCGATCGCGATCATCTGGCGCAGCTGTTCGGCTTCACCCGCAGCTATTTCTTCGCCGACCTGCCGACCGTGGGTGATGCGGTGGTGTTCCTGCGAGCGATGCTGCCGCACAAGCCGCTGGACGAGCTCTACACCGTGCTGGGCCGCGCCAAGCAGGGCAAGACCGAACGCTATCGCGCCTTCTTCCGACATCTGGCGCAGCGCCCGGACGAGCAGTTCGTGCATGCCGATGGTGAGCGCGGCATGGTGATGCTGGTGTTCACCCTGCCCTCGTATCCGCTGGTGTTCAAGCTGATCCGCGACAGTTTCGCCTGGCCCAAGGAGATGGCGCGCGAGGAGGTGATGGAGAAGTACCGCATCGTCTCGCGCCACGACCGCGCCGGGCGGCTGGTGGACGCGCAGGAATTCAAGTTCCTGCGTTTTTCCCGCGACCAGTTCGCGCCCGAATTGCTGGATGAACTGTTGCAGGGCTGCAAGGCCAGCGTTTATGCCGAGGGCGAAGACATCGTCATCGCGCACTGCTACATCGAGCGCCGGCTGCGGCCGTTGAACCTGTATCTGAAGGAAGTGCCGCGCGAGGATGCGCTGCGTGCCGTGCTCGACTACGGTCAGGCGATCCGCGACCTGGCGCGTTCGGATATTTTCCCTGGCGATCTGTTGCTGAAGAACTTCGGCGTCACCCGCAACCACCGCGCCATCTTCTATGACTACGACGAGCTGTGCCTGGTACGCGACTGCCGCTTCAAGCGACTGCCGCAGGCGCGCAACGACGACGAGGAAATGCGCCACGGCGCCTGGTACTACGTCGATCCGAACGATGTCTTCCCCGAGCAGTTCCCGCGCTTCCTCGGGCTGGACCAGGAACAGTTGCAGGCGCTGCTGGCCGAACACGGCGAAATCTTCGACATCGACTGGTGGACCACGCTGCAGGAATCCCTGCGCCACGACGGCCATGCCGATGTGCCACCCTATCCGGATGCCACACGGCTGCAGCGGACCGGCACGCCGGCCACCGCTGGCGGAACGCGATGACGCGACCTTTCGACCCACCACACCACCGTTTTTTCCAGGAGAACCTCACGATGCGTCCTTCCCATTCCCTGCTCGCCCTGGCCTGCGCCCTTGGCCTGGCCGCCTGCCAGCCGCAGGCCGAAACACCCGTGCCGACAGCGGCGCCTGATCCGGCTCCGGCTCCGATGCCAGAACCCGCGCCGGCCATGGTTGATGCCAGCCAGGAGATGCGCCAGCGCCTTGAAACCGTGGCCGCCGGCGAGCACCGCAAGGACACCGACCGCGCCCGCGACCGCTACCGCAACCCAGTTGAGACGCTGCTGTTCTTCGGCCTGAAGCCTGATTCCACGGTGGTCGAAATCACTCCCGGCGGCGGCTGGTACAGCGACATCCTGGCGCCGTTCCTGCGCCCGCACGGCACCTACATCGGCGCAATCTGGGATGACACCCTGCCCGACCAGCCGGCGTATTACGCTCGCCTCAACACCACCCTGAGCGAGAAGATCGCCGCCGCGCCGGAGGTCTATGGCGAACCGACGCTGCTGCGCTTCAACCCGCAGGCACCAGCCTTCGGCGAGCCGGCATCCGCCGACATGGTGTTGACCTTCCGCAACGCCCACAACTGGATCGGCGCCGGCACGGCGGAGGCTTACTTCAGCGCCTTCTTCGACGTGCTCAAGCCCGGCGGCGTACTCGGCTTCACCGACCACCGCGCCAAGGGCGACACGCCCACCGACGGCAAGTCCGGCTACGTCACCGAACAGCAGATCATCGACCTTGCCACCGCGGCCGGCTTCCAGCTGGCCGAACGCAGCGAGATCAACGCCAACCCGAACGACAGCGCCGACCACCCGCGCGGCGTCTGGACCCTGCCGCCGAG
>LSQX01342568.1_pt1 | contig 21483 bp, 22 predicted proteins | sample 654561 | NCBI WGS metagenome assembly LSQX01 (sample SAMN04489861, study PRJNA283612) | anaerobic digester metagenome | isolation source: 4 biogas reactors fed with cattle manure at either 37C or 55C with and... | place: Denmark: Kongens Lyngby | collected 2014 | reverse complement strand
CCCCGCTTGTCGGTATGATCGTAAATCTTGATATCGCGCAGGGTAGTCCCATCCGAATCCTTGTCCTCCACCTTGATGACGTAATTTTCTATGCCCTTGTAATAAACACCTTCCATAATATTAAAGGCAGGTCGTTGCTGCCTTACGTCATAGAGCAGCGAGTACATCTTGAGATTGGCAACAGGCAGGACATTGTTTGAGAAATAAAACGCAACCACCACCAGAAATAAAGAAATGACCACCATGGGCCAGAGGATCTTACGCAAGGATATCCCCGCCGATTTAAACCCCACCAGCTCATAATGCTCGCCCATGCTGCCCATTGTCATGATGGAGGAAAGCAGGACCGCCAGGGGCAGTGCCATAGGGACAAAAGTGGCGCTGGCATAAAAAAGCAGCTCGGCAATGATGTACCATTCCAGGCCTTTTCCAACCAGGTCATCAATGTATTTCCATACAAACTGCATCAGGATAATGAACAGGGCAATGAAGAAGGTGACGACAAAAGGCCCCAGGTAAGATTGTAATACCAGTTTATGCAGTTTCTTCATGGAAGTTCTTTAGAAAACATGGCTCGACTCTCAAAGGTGGCGAATTTCTGCAAATATACAAAATACAGCCGTCAGGGCTAGGGCTTATTCCCCTTGCCTGAAAAACAAAATTTGTTAAGGGTTTATCAATAGATCAAACTTATGTAATTTTGTTGTTACAATGAAATTGAATTTAAAGAATTCTAAGGGCGTAAGTCTATGGTCTGGAGCCATTCTAAGGTTCTTGTTAATCCTTTTGATTTTTTCGCAGCTTACTTCTTGCACCACCTATCGGATACGGCGTTTACCCAATAAGGAGATACAGCGTTTTGAAATGGTAAGGATCGGGGGCATCAGACAAGCCATCAGCATTCGCGGCGACGACAAAACCAATCCTGTCCTGGTTTATTTGCACGGAGGACCCGGTTACCCCCTTTTCCCTTTTGAGCCCAGGCAGGGGTCGATGCTCAGGCTCGAGCGGCAGTTTACAATGGTTTACTGGGAACAGAGGGGGACTGGAAAATCGTTCAGCTGGCGCATCCCGCGCAAGTCAATGAGCATTGAGCAGTTTGTTGAAGACACCCGCCAGGTTATTGAGTATGTGCGCCAAGTGACTGGCGCTGATAAGGTTTTCCTTTGGGGACATTCGTGGGGCAGCAATATTGGGGCCCTGTTCGCGGCCCGTTATCCTGAGCTGCTTTACGCGTACATTTCAACCGGCCAAAGCGTTAGCCCCTTTGAAAATGAACAGCTGGCATATGAATTTGTCCTGGAACAGGCGCAGAATGAAAATAACCGCAAGGCCTTGAGGCAACTGGCAAAAATTGACACCCTGGAAGCCAACTATTCCTTGAACCATGCCCTTACCGTGAGGCGCTGGGTATATCGTTACGGAGGGATCCTCAAGGAAGGCAGTGACAGGCCTTACGTGGATATCAGCGAGATCGGGCAAATCCTCAGCGCCCCCGAATACAGTATCTCCGACAGGATCAACCTGATCCTTTTCCCGTACTTCTCGGCAGAAGAGCTTTGGGAAGACCTGAAGGCCTTTGACCTGCGCGAAGCAGCCCCCGGGATTGAAGTGCCTGTTTATTTCCTGGTGGGAAAATATGACAAAATCGTATCCGCCCAACTGGCACTGGAGTACTTCAATATGCTGGAGGCTCCTGCCGGGAAACACCTGATCCTTTTCGAACAATCGGCCCACCGCCCCTTTGATGAAGAAAGGGAAAAGTTCCTGAAAGTACTGAAGGAAAGGATTTTTCCTGAAGTTTTTGGAGAAGTGCCCCACATCCCTGAATAATCCCCAAAGCAATAATTAGCCCCTGGTCGCCCGGCTTTTTCAGTAAAAAACCGGTGAATAGTTTTCCCTTTTGGCCATAATTTCTGAGGCCCGGCCTTTGCCCTTGCCCTCAAAAAAGATTCCTGTCCTGTATCGGGAAGGCAGATTCAGGTTCTGAGGTTAAATCAAAAAGGCTCAGGAAAAATCTAACCGAAGCCAGGGTAGGATTCGACTTTTGCGATTTTTTGAAAATTATTCCGCAAAAAAGTTGCTTGTGTTCTTTCCCTTTTGAAACCTTTTTAGGTTCGATTCAAGACCGGAGTTCAAACGTAGTTAACACGTAGTTAACACGTAGTTTAGACGTAGTTCAGACGTAGTTCAGACGTGCGTACACGTTTTAACTCCGTCTAAAATACGTTTAAGAAACGTTTTAAATACGTTTTAATTTTGACCCGGGTCCGGTTAAAAAAGAGCAAGGGCCGGGGCCGGATGAATGACGGGCCCGGAAGTTGGCTGAAAAAAAGTGAGGGGGGAGGCTTGAAAGGATCAGGACAGGGTAGAAACAGAAACGGCTGCCTCTGTTTCCAGAGACAGCCGTTTCTTTAATGGGAAGCGGCCTTAATTATTTTCTCGATGACCGAGTTTCGTTCATCCTTTAAGTCCATCTCTACAAGTCTGACAGAGGGGAATGATCTTTTGATATCTTCCTTGAGTTCCGGAGGGTATTTTTCGCTGAAGATGGGCCCCAGCAAAACTACCTCAGGGGATTGTTTTTCCAGGAGTTGAAATAGAGCATTGAAGCCATTGGCTTTTCCTGATACGAAAATTTCGGGACGGCCATCGAGCAAGGCCGATATGCCGTTGAGCATTATATCGCTGCTTTCTGCAATAATGATACTGATCTCCTTCATTGAATCAAAACATTAGTGATGCTAAATTACATCAAAGGAGAGGGCTGTATGACCGTATTTTTACGCAATTTTTCGGAATAAAACGCCCGAAACAATTTTTTTGTTTCGGGCGCTGAATAAGGAATCTTCAAGCCTTAAGATCAGATGTCGATGATCTTGTTTTTGATGGCAAATTTGATCAATTCAACCGAGTTTTTCATATTTGTTTTCTGCAGGATATGGTTTTTGTGCGATTCAATGGTGCGCACACTCAGGAACAACTTGTCGGCAATTTCACTGTTGTTGTAACCCTCGGCAAAAAGCTGAAGCACTTCCAATTCTCGGCGGGTAAGCTCAGGGAAGGGGCTGCTGGTTTTTTTCTTTTTATTTGAATAATTTCTGACAATTTCGTCAGAGATCTTGGTGTGGAAATAGTTTTTACCGCCATAAAGAGCAGTGATGGCTTCCACCAGTTCTTCTGAGGCGACATCCTTGGGCACATAGCCGTCGGCGCCGGCATCAATGGCATCCGAGATATTGTCGTAATCGGCATGCATCGAAAGGATAAGTACTTTGATGTCGGGATACTTTTTCTTGATGATCTCAGTAGTTTCAATGCCCGACATCTCCGGCATGCTGATGTCGAGCAGGATCACGTCGGGTACATCCTTTTCAAGCAGTGCCAAAGCTTCTTTCCCACTTTGCCCAACACCTGATACAGTAATGTTCTCGGCACTTTCCAGAAAAAGCCCAATACAATCAGTAACCAATTTGTGGTCGTCGACTAAAGCGACTTTGATTTTTCCCATGGTTTTCCCCCTGATTAAAGCAATATTTCAAGGCCCGAAATGACCTGATTTCTTGCCCACACAAAATAACAACAAGTTTGCGAAATTTGCAAAAAAATATTAATAATACGGTTAAACATAAAAATCAAGCGTCAACAGCAATTATTCCTTGTGGAAAATGGCAGCTGAAGCCTGGGCCGTTGGCATGATGAGCAGGTCGTTGATGTTGACGTGTGGCGGAAGGGTGGTCACATAGGCCACAACCCCGGCCACATCATCCCCTTCCAGGGGCTTAAACCCCTTGTACACATTTTGTGCCCGTTCTTCATCGCCATGGAAACGCACTTTTGAGAATTCCGTTTTCACCGCACCCGGGCTGATTTGAGTCACCCTGATGCCGTGGCTCAGCAGGTCAATGCGCATTCCCTGGCTCAGGGCATCGACGGCATGCTTAGTGGAGCAATAAACGTTGCCCTTGGGATAAACCTCACGACCAGCGATTGAGCCAATATTGATGATGTGCCCTGTTTTGCGTGCTTTCATGCCGGGGGCCACAGCCCGGGTGACGTACAACAAGCCCTTGATGTTGGTGTCAATCATTTGCTCCCAGTCTTCCAGGCTGCCCTCTTCGATGGGGTCGAGTCCTAGGGCAAGTCCTGCATTGTTGATCAGGATGTCTATCTCTTTCCATTCCTCAGAGAGCCCGTCAATTGCTGCCCTTACATCGTGGTTGTTGCGTACGTCGAAGTCCAGGACGAGGACAGCCACTTCATGGGTGTTCTCGATTTCTTTCTTTAAATTTTCCAAACGGTTAACCCGCCTCCCTGTTAGGATCAGCTTGTGACCCAAAGAAGCAAATCGCATGGCGCAAGCCCTGCCAATGCCACTGGTAGCTCCCGTGATCATGGTAATTTTTGTCATGGTGTTTTGGTATTTTGATTGGGAAATTTTTTTTGAAAAGATATTATTTTTGTTGATAAATTCTTTAGGAAACTTTTCTCGAGGGGAACGATGCCGATAAAGCTCATCCACAGAAAGGGGAGGGCGGGAATCTTAAACCTTACGAGGGTGCCATAGACCTGGGTGGTAATCCCAATGAAAACAAACAATACAAGGGTGAACCAGATTCCGAACCACTCCATCCGTCCCGGCCTTTTATTCCGGAAAGCGTATAGGCCCAACAGGATTATCATAAGCAGGATGGCCAGGTTTTCGATAGCGGCTGAAAGGATGATTGGGTTAGCGCTGTCGAGCAGGTGGGGTCGGAACAGGACGTTAAGCAGGGCCCTGGGGATATATGCCAGGATGCTAACAAAGTTGGGTTCAAGGAATACTTGGTGGATGAGGCTTCCCGCCTTAACATATACCGAAAAGCGCATATAGAAATTCTGTCTTTTTGCCAGGATGGCAAAGGGGTCGAATTGCGGAAACAACCATGCAATGACCATGACCACCAAAACCGAGAGCAGGATGAGCCCGGGAAAAATGATCGCGGGTGAGGGCCTTTTCAGTTTTCCCGCAAGGTGAAAGGCCAACAGGCAGGGTATCAGCAGTAAGAGCACATAAACCTTTAGCAAAAGGAGCAGGAAGCTTAGTGCAGCAAAAAAAAGGTATTGCCATCCTTTGAGGCGCTCGCCCGAGAGGATCCTGTCGGAATAAAATACGAAAAAGCCCATCACAGGGATCAGGAGGATTTCCTTGATAAGGCCTGATCCCCAGAAGATGATGGAAGGAAAAAGGAAAATTCCGATGGCAAGAAAGGGGATCTTGCTTTGCTTCAGGTGGCGGAGGCCAAATTTATAAATGGCTACCAGGCCTGCCAGGGAAAAAAAGTTTGCAATGACCGAGTTCACGTGTATCTTGCCAAACGACAGCAGGTTCAGTAAGGCGTTGTACCTGATCATAAGCCTGTTGTCGTTATAAACGGGATACAGCTCGGGATCCCACCAATAAGGCATTTTGTCGTAGTAGGCCTGCAGGTGGGGCGCATCGGCGCCAATGCCTGTGAGCATCCGCAAGTAATCCGTGAGTTTGTGGCGCAGGGCTCCCGAAAGGACTCTGCTTTCGTTGAAGTACCGGTAGATGTCGGCCGTGTGTGGCTCGTAGTAATAAGTATAGATGAAAATAAAGACGGCACCGGCTATGACCTTGATCAGAAACAGCGCCACCAGGGTTTTGTAGTTGAGTCCGGGCACACCCCTGAAGAAGGGCATGTGTTTTATCGCAAGCAATAAGAGATATATCCAGAGGATGGAATAGAGGGCTTCTATCATGGCATTCAAAGATAATTGTTAATTGCCAAAGAAATGTTTCCGCAGCTTGGCTTTGTTGCTTATTTTTGCCAAAAAAATAAAAACTTCGCTTCCCATGGAATCATCCATCCACGATTTTCCTGCCGGACTAGAAACTGCAAAACAACTGGGTCTCTTGCCCGAAGAGTATGACAAGATCTGTGAACTTCTGGGCCGTGAGCCTAATTTTACTGAGCTGAGTGTGTATTCTGTAATGTGGTCTGAGCATTGTTCTTATAAGAATTCGATCAAGTGGCTGAAGACGCTTCCGCGCAAGGGGCCACATCTCTTGGTGGAGGCCGGGGATGAGAATGCAGGTTTGGTTGATCTTGGGGATGGGCTGGCCTGTGCTTTCAAGATTGAATCGCACAACCACCCTTCGGCCCTTGAGCCATATCAGGGTGCTGCCACTGGAGTAGGAGGCATCAACCGCGACATCTTCACCATGGGAGCCCGCCCCATTGCACAGCTCAACTCGCTTAGGTTTGGCAACCCTGCCCTGGAGCGCACCAAATGGCTGCTCAAAGGGGTGGTAAAGGGCATCGGCGACTATGGCAATGCCTTTGGAGTGCCTGTTGTGGGAGGTGAGGTTTCGTTTGACGATTGCTATAATACCAATCCCCTGGTCAATGCAATGTCCGTGGGTATTGTTAAATCGGGGAATACCATTTCGGCCATTTCGGAAGGGGTGGGCAATCCTGTTTTTATAGTGGGCTCGGCTACAGGGAAGGACGGCATCCACGGTGCGACCTTTGCTTCAGAGGACATTACTGAGGCTTCTGCCGATAAAATCCCAGCGGTACAGGTGGGCGACCCGTTCCAGGAAAAACTGCTGCTGGAAGCTTCTCTGGAGGTTATCAAGACCGGCGCCGTGGTAGGTATGCAGGATATGGGGGCCGCAGGCATTACTTGCTCAACCAGCGAAATGTCGGCCAAGGGGAAGCACGGTATGGTGATTCACCTGGATAAGGTCCCGATGCGTCAGAAGAATATGCATCCCTTCGAAATTCTGCTGAGCGAATCGCAGGAACGTATGTTGTTGGTAGTCCATAAAGGCCGTGAAGAAGAGGTTGAGAAAGTTTTCGAGAAGTGGGATCTCAACTGTGTTCAGATCGGTGAAGTGATAGAGGGTGATGTGCTGAAGTATTATATGCATGGCGAACTCGTTGCGCAGGTTTCGGCAGATTCTCTTGTATTGGGAGGTGGCGCGCCCGTTTATGAACGGGAGTATCGCGAGCCTGCCTATTTTAAGGAAAAGGATCAGTTTAGCATGGACCAGGTGAAGGAGCCCCGCGATTTGAAAAAGGTAGCTCATTTCCTGCTTGGCTCACACAATGTCGCTTCCAAGAAATGGGTCATCGATCAGTATGATACCATGGTGGGGACCAAAAATATGAGCACCAATTGTCCTTCGGATGCAGGGATCGTTAACCTGAAGGGTACCAATAAGGCCCTGGCCCTTACGGTTGACTGTAACGCGCGTTATGTTCATGCGGATCCCGAAAAGGGTTGCTCTATTGCTGTAGCCGAAGCGGCACGCAACATCGTTTGCAGCGGTGGCGTACCTTCTGCCATCACCAATTGTCTGAATTTTGGAAATCCCTATAACCCCGAAGTGTATTGGCAATTTGTAGGCGCCATTAAGGGGATGAGCAAGGCTTGTACAAAATTTGAAACCCCAGTAACAGGTGGCAATGTAAGCTTTTACAACCAGGTGACCATTAACGGGAAAACAGAGCCTGTATTTCCCACCCCGACCATAGGTATGATGGGGGTGGTGGAAGATAAGGCCCACATCACCGGACTGGGCTTCCGGGAGGAAGGCGACCTGATTTATCTGCTCGGCCTGCCGCGTAATGACATAAACTGCTCAGAATACCTTTATAATTACCACAAAGTTAAGCTTTCCCCACCTCCGTATTTTGATCTTGAAGAAGAATACAAACTCCAGCAGGGGCTGAAAAATCTCATTCGTGAAGGGCTGATTGAATCGGCCCACGATGTAGCGGATGGGGGATTGTTTGTGACCCTTTTCGAGTCAGCCAGGGTCAACGGGCTTGGGTTCAACATTGATACGGACCCTGAATACCGCAAGGATGCTTTCCTGTTTGGAGAAAGTCAGAGCAGGGTGGTGGTATCCATTTTGCCTGACAACGAAGGTGAGTTTGCTGCCCTATGTGCAATGAAGGGCCTTGATTTTTCACTCCTGGGAGAAGTCAGGGGTGTAGAAGCCGTTGTTGATGGGGAATCGTATGGCAGCATTGAAGAACTGTATGAGTTGTTTGAAAGCGTGATTCCCAAAATGATGGCATAACGGCCGGTTTTCCGTCGTTTCTATGTTTCCGGGCCGCGTTCACCTTGGGCGATTGCCAGTGCAAATGATGTAAAGGTTTACCTGGTGTGGAGATGTTCATTCATCCATTCGAGCAGGTACATAAAGACCTTTTCTTTCTCTGTTTCGTGAAACATTTCGTGCCTTCCCCTGAAGATTTTTACCTTGAGGTTCTGAAACCGTTGCTTGTAGAACTCCCTGTGAATTTTCATGGCATCCTTTCCGAAATGTCCTACCGGGTCGTCTTGGCCGCCCATGATCAGCAAGGGGAGGGTCTTACGGTATTTCAGGTTGTGATGGGCTTTTTTCATTGCGGTAATACCCTTTGCCAGGTTGTTGTAAAAGGCCACCGAGCAATCAAATCCGCAATAAGGGTCCCTTGCATACTCATCCACTTCTTCGCGGCTTGAGGAAATCCATTCAAAAGGAGTGGGGCGGGGCTTGAAGTGACGGTTAAAGCTGAGGAAGAATATTTTATTGAACCATTTACTAACCTTATTGGGGCCGTAAAAGAGTTTTTGTGTCCTGACTACCAGTCCCAGCGCCTTTAGCAGTCCGCCAGGCATTTCAAAGGTTCCCGACAGCACCAGCCCTTGTATGTAAACGGGGTAAACGGCAATGAAATGCCGTGCCAGGATGGAGCCCATGCTATGCCCCAGAAGGAAAACAGGGACCTCAGGCTGGTTTTTCTTAATGTGGGTGTACAGGGTACGCGCGTTTTCAAGCATGATCTCCCAGCCGCGGCTGTCCGGGATGAATCCCAACCGTTCAAGGTTGCCCGCCGTTTGCCCATGCCCCGGGTGGTCGTTGATGAAAACACCGTATCCGCTTTCGGCAAGAAACAAAGCCAACTCGTGATAACGGCCGTGATGCTCAGCCATCCCATACAAGATTTGCAAAATGCCCTTGGGCTTTCCCGATGAGGGCAAATAGCTTTTTACAAAGAACCTTTCCTGAGAGGTGCTGCTCAGGAAATAGGTTTGTTCCTTTACGATTGGTGCTTCCATAAGGTAAATTTTTAGTATTTCCCTGCCAATGAGCTATTTTTCGGAAATGTTGTATTTTTGCCACCCTGTAACCCATTCCGCAAAAGGCAGGACCCTGGCTTGTATTCCCCAAAATTATCAAACTTATTGTTTGGTTTTGAGGAAACGTTTAAATAATGGACAGTGAGCTGAAGGGGAAAGGGATTTTTGTTCATGTATTATTTAGGTCATTTGAAAAAGCAGGAAAAACCACATTTCGGGAAGCCTCTTATGCCCTGGCAAAGGCGCTTACTGCTGGCCTGCGGGATCATCTCGCTTGGCCTAGGGCTAATTGGCATTCCCTTGCCCTTGCTGCCCACCACGCCTTTCCTGCTTTTGTCGGCCTGGTGCTTTGCCCGCAGCTCCGAGCGGTTTTACCAGTGGTTGCTGAATCACCGATATTTTGGGAAAAGCATCCGTAACTACCGGATGAAGGGAGGAGTCAGTCTGGGGGTAAAGATCGGGGCAATCACCCTTTTATGGCTAACCATTTTGTTTTCAGTGATCTTCGTTGTGAACCTTTGGTGGGTAAGGGGGCTGCTGCTTGCCATTGCCATAGGGGTCACCATCCATATATGGGCATTGAAAACCATTCGTGCAGAAGAGAATGAAGCATAGGGAAGAAGGTCTGTTTCCCGAATTCCGCTAAAAGAAAGTGCAAGGAAAAGGCCGCCAAGGCTTGAAATGCAGCTGGACGACCTGAACCTTATCCACCCTGAGGCGGAATATTTTATCTTTGAGTAAGGTGCTTAATGGCCGCCCTGGCCTGTATGCACGTGTCCGTGTGAAACTTCCTCCGGGCTTGCATCCCGTGCTTCCAGCACTTCGCCTTTGAAATGCAGGTCAAGGCCTGCAAGGGGGTGATTGAAATCCATCTTAACGGTTTCCTCGCTTACTTCAACCACTTTACCGTTCAATGGATTGCCCTCCTGGTCCCGCATGGGAACCGTATTGCCAATTTCCAGCATATCAGTTGCAAGTTCGCCATCGATTACAAAAACACTTTTGGGAAGATCTACGACGGCTTCCTTGTTCACAGGGCCATAGGCCTGATCAGCAGCAATGATGAATTCGAAGGGGTCGCCCTGATTCAGGTGAGCTACCTGGTTTTCAAATTCGGGGATTAGGTTGCCCGTCCCAAAAAGAAACTGCGCAGGGTTTGCCTTTTCGGCGGTTTCAATGATGTCTCCCTGGGCGCTGCCAGAGCGTAATTCGTAGGTTAATGAAATAACTTTCGCTTGAGCCATAAAAAATAGGTTACGGTTAAAAAATCAATGGGATGACCGCCCTTTAGAGCAAGGCATCCCTGTTTGTGAATGTTCTGCGAAGATAAACAAAATGTAATTTTATAAGCCCTTGAAAATGTTTATTTTTGCAGCCAATACCTGTAGTGCCTACGCAATGGCCGATGGAAGATGAAAAAACATAAATATTTATTTGTTTTTTCTTTGGGATTGTTTGGGAAAATTTTGTAATTTTGCGCTCCTGAAAATTAACAATAGGAATTTATCATCATGGCAAAGAAAACGAAAGAAGCGCGGGTGCAGGTTATCATGGAATGCACCGAGCACAAAGACAGCGGCTTGCCGGGTACTTCCAGGTACATTACCACCAAGAACAAGAAGAACACCCCCGAGCGCCTTGAGCTCAAAAAATATAACCCCATTTTACGGAAAATGACCGTTCACAGAGAAATTAAATAACCCTTTGAATTATGGCAAAGAAAGTTGTTGCAACCCTTAAGACCGATACCGGAAAAGGTTTCGCCAAAGTGATCAGGATGAATAAATCCGATAAGACCGGAGCCTATTCCTTCAGTGAAGATATCATTGCTTCTGATAAAGTGAAAGATTATTTCAGCAAGAAATAAAGCCTTCCTTCTTACAAAATTTATGGTCAGACCTGTCCTATTCCTTAGGGCAGGTCTGATTTTGTTTTCTGAATAATCGCAACCCATACCGTTTTTGAAAAGGGAATTGCATTTGCTCCCTTCTCAATCCTTTAAATACAATGGCACTTGGCTTGTATTAAATTCATTAACTTTGTGCGGATAAATCACCGAAGAAAATGGGTCTTTTTGATATTTTTTCCCGTAACAAGAAAGAGAACCTTGATAAAGGTCTGAGCAAAACGCGGGAAAGCTTTTTTGGGAAGCTTTCCAAAGCTGTGGCGGGCAAATCGAAGGTCGATGCCGAAGTGCTCGACGAGCTTGAGGAAATCCTGATCAGCTCCGATGTGGGGGTGGCTACTACCATACGCATCATCGAGCGCATTGAAGAGCGAGTGGATCGAGACAAATACCTTGGTACCGATGAACTCAACCGCATCCTTAAGGAAGAAGTGGTGGCCCTGCTGGCCGAAAACCATGCTACCGATTTTGAAAAACTTCTCGACGACAAGCACCAGCGGCCCTATGTCATTATGGTCGTGGGGGTGAATGGGGTAGGAAAAACCACAACCATTGGTAAACTTGCCCACAAGTTCAAAGGTGCCGGACACAAAGTGGTCCTGGGGGCCTGCGACACATTCAGGGCGGCAGCCGTTGATCAGCTAACCATATGGTCAAAACGGGTGGATGTGCCCATCGTCAGCCAGGGAATGGGAGCAGACCCCGCAAGCGTGGCCTTCGAAACCCTGCAATATGCCGTGAAGAATCAGATGGACGTGGTAATCATTGATACCGCCGGAAGGTTGCACAACAAAATTAACCTGATGAACGAGCTCTCCAAGATTAAACGGGTGATGCAGAAGGTGATTCCAGAAGCCCCCCATGAGATTTTACTGATCCTTGATGGGTCGACCGGGCAAAATGCCTTTGAACAGGCCAAGCAGTTTACTGCCGCCACCGAAGTCAATGCCCTGGCCATTACCAAACTCGATGGCACTGCCAAGGGCGGCGTGGTCATCGGCGTCAGCGACCAGTTCCAGGTGCCAGTGAAATATATCGGGGTAGGCGAGACGGTGGAGGACCTTCAGCTCTTCGACCGCAAGGCTTTTGTTGAGTCCATCTTTCAGTAAAATCTGACCCTTTGTCCAGAAAGAAATCATTGAACGTCATCACTTTGGGTTGCTCCAAAAACCTGGTGGATTCTGAACGAATCCTCGGACAGCTGCCCGCAGGGAAATATAGGCTTTCGCACGATGCTTCAGGCCCTGCTGATATTGTCATTATCAATACCTGCGGCTTCATCAGGGACGCCAAGGAAGAAAGCATCGACACCATCCTCGAATATGTCGAAGCCAAGAAACAGGGCCTGGTGGAAAAAGTCCTGGTAACAGGCTGTCTTTCGCAGCGTTACAAGGAAGCCCTGGAGAAAGAGGTCCCCGAAGTGGATGCCTGGTTTGGGGCCCGCGAGCCCGATGATTTGTTTGATTACCTTGCCCATCCCTATTCCACCCACAGCGGCAAGCGATTCCTGACCACACCATCCCATTTTGCCTATCTGAAAATTGCCGAGGGCTGCGACCGCACCTGCTCTTTCTGTGCCATCCCAATGATTCGCGGGGCCTTCCGCTCGCGCACCATTGAAAGCCTGGTAGAGGAAGCCCATAACCTGGCCGCTAAAGGGGCGAAAGAATTGCTGCTGGTGGCCCAGGACCTGAGCTATTATGGCTACGACCTGGAACGCAAACCCTTGCTGGCGCCATTGCTCAGAGAACTCTCAAAGGTGCAAGGCATCGAATGGATCAGGCTGCATTACGCCTATCCCCAGAAATTCCCCGAAGAGGTGATTCCCATTATGGCCAATGACCCGAAGATTTGCCGATACCTGGACATTCCATTACAACACATCAACGACGACATTCTGAAGGCCATGAAAAGAGGGCACGACAGGCAGGGAACCCTGCAACTGCTCGAGAAGTTTCGTAAGCAAATCCCGGGAGTGGCGCTAAGAACCACCTTATTGGTAGGATTTCCAGGAGAAACGCGCAGAGAATTTCAGGAGTTGCTCGATTTCGTCAAACTGGCTCGTTTTGAACGCCTCGGGGTGTTCACCTATTCGCCCGAAGAAGGCACCACCGGTTATGCTTTGGGCGACCCGGTGCCGGAGAAGGAGAAACAGCGCCGCGCCGACCAACTGATGGAACTTCAGGCAGAAATTTCGGGCGCCCTTAACGAAGAAAAGATCGGAAAGACCTTCAAGGTCCTTATCGATAGGACAGAGGGCGATTATTTTATCGGGCGTACCGAATTCGACTCGCCCGAAGTTGACAACGAAGTGCTTGTAGATAAAGCTCCCGGAATCCGGATTGGAAATTTTGTAAACGTGAAGATCAATTCCGCCACCGACTTTGAGCTATTTGGGACGGAAATTTTTTAAAGGTCAAAACTTTTCGATTATGATCAAACCCAAATTAACATTGGAAGAGATCAATGCCCTGAACCGAGATACCCTGATGGGGCACCTGGGAATGGAATACCTTGAAATCAGGGAAGGCTATGTCTATGCCCGCATGCCGGTCGACCACCGGACCCTGCAGCCCGCTGGCATCCTCCATGGCGGGAGCAGCCTGGCCCTGGCCGAGACCATTGGGGGACTGGGTTCTGTTTTCCTTGTCGACAGCGAACAATTTGACGTGCGCGGATCTCACCTCAGCGCCAATCACCTGAGGGCCGGCACAGGCAACTGGGTTTATGGTAAGGCCACCATCATCCACAAGGGGCGTAATACCCATTTGTGGAATATCGATATTTTTGACGAACAGGACCAGCTCATCTCCAGCTGCCGCCTGACCAACTTCATTATCAAAAGAAACCTCTATTAGGTCAATTCTTCTGCGGTATGCAACTGACGGCCCTGATCAGCGAACTGCTTGAAAAAAACCAGCCCATGGTGTGTTACCGCCTTCCCGGGGCCACTCAGCCTGTTTGCTTGGCAGGCGGCGCTTTCAGCCAGGTAACCGACCCTTCAGCCCTTCCCTCCGCCGAAGGTTTCATCATTGCCCCCTTTCATCCTTCTCCTGGAAATCATACACTGCTCTACGAGGATGGTATGAGGCTGGAGGGTTGGAATCCGGTCATCCCTGCCCTGGTTTCTGAAAGCCCGGTCAACCCCCGGCCTGAATATGTTGAATCGTATAAATGTATTGACATTGAGGAGTATAACAACCAGGCTGACCACATGGTTAAGAAGTTGAGAGCGGGTGAACTGAGAAAAGTCGTCCTTTCACGGGTGGTTCATCATTCCCTGCAAGAGGGTTTTCATGCGGGATTGTTTTTTGAGTTGCTTTGCCAGACCTATCCAAATGCTTTCGTTTATCTCTTCAATGATGGAAAAAGGGAGGTTTGGACAGGGGCTACCCCTGAGGTTTTGCTGGAGGTAAACCAGGGCCAGGGAGAAACCATGTCTTTGGCTGCCACCCTGCCTTCCCGCAAGGGCGGAAACTGGGAGCCGGAATGGCAAATCAAGGAAAAAGCAGAACAATTCCTAGTGACGCAGTTTATTCGTGATAAACTCATTACCAGTGAAATAAAGGAATTTATTGAAGAAGAACTTGAAACACGTCAGGCCGGCCCTGTGATGCACCTGCTGAAGCGCTTCCGCTTTGAAATTCCCGCTGAATTTCCACCCCTGAAACTTGCCCTTGCACTCCATCCCACCCCTGCGGTTTGCGGCTTGCCCCGGAAGGAAGCCCTTCACGAAATCCTTAAGGTGGAATGTCACGATCGCGGGTATTATTCAGGATTTCTGGGACCTTTTTCGAACAAGGAGGCAACCCACTTGTTCGTCAATTTAAGATGCATGCAGATTATTGATAAAAATGCATTTATTTTTGTGGGAGGCGGACTGCTGGCCGAATCTGACATCGAACGCGAATGGCAGGAAACCGAGTTAAAGGCTGAGACCTTGCTTTCGGTCATCCGGAAACTAAACTGAAAAGATTATGCTGCACGACAGGATGGGATTGGAGCATTTGGCTGAACTGATGCACAGGCGTGGTATCAGCCACCTGGTCATTTCACCGGGTTCACGCAATGCCCCCATCATTGATGCCTTCTGCAAGCGCCGCGGCTTCAAGTGCAAAGCCATCGTTGACGAGCGCAGTGCCGCCTTTTTTGCCCTGGGAATGGCCCAGCAGCTTCAGCAAACCGTCGCCATTGCCTGTACCTCAGGCACTGCACCCCTCAACTTTGCGCCTGCCATTGCAGAAGCCTATTACCAGCGCATACCCTTGCTGGTGCTGACGGCCGACCGCCCCGTGGAGTTTATCGACCAGGGAGACGGGCAGACCATGCGCCAGCAAAATGTATTTGCCAACTTTATCCGAAAAAGTTTTCAGTTCCCGCAAAGCATCAAAACGCCCGATGACCTTTGGTATGCCAACCGCCTGGCCTCTGAGGCCCTGAATGCCTGCACCGAACCCGTTCCCGGACCTGTCCATATCAACCTGCCCTTTTCTGAACCCCTGTATGGTGTGACTATTCCTCAGGTTCCTGAACACAAGGACTTTACAATTGCTGAAACGGAACCGGTGTTAACCGAACGGGCAAAAAATGAATTGCTGCAGGATTGGCAATCGGGCAAAAAGAAACTGGTGATCGTAGGCCAGCTTGCTCCCGACCCTGTCTTGTCCGGCCTGCTTGAGCAATTGTCTGAAGACCCTTCCGTGGCCATTCTCACAGAGGCTACCTCCAATCTTTACGATTCGCGCTTCATCGCATGGATAGATCGTTGCCTGGCAGCCATGCCCGCTGAAAACCAGCAGTATGTGCCCGATCTGCTGATCACCTTCGGGGGGGCAGTGGTCTCCAAAAGAATCAAATCCTGGTTGAGGAAAGTCCCGGTGAAACATCACTGGCATATTGACCTTGCCGACCGTTCGATGGATACTTATCAGCACCTGAGCCGCAGCATCCCTATGCCCCCCCTGGCCTTCTTCAGGCAGTGGCTCCCGATGCTGCCCAAAGGGGAGGGGGCATACGCTGAAAATTGGCTGCAGCTCTCAGAAAAGGCCCGGAAAGCCCACAATGCTTTTCTGCAATCCTGCCCTTATACCGACCTCAGCATCTTCCAAAAGATCGTGGAAGCCACCCCGGCTGCTTACGATATTCACCTGGCCAACAGCACTCCCGTGCGCTATGCCCAGCTTTTTGAATACAAGCATCCTTTCCGCTTTGACTCCAACCGCGGGGTGAGCGGCATTGATGGAAGCATCTCTACCGCCGCCGGCGCCGCCTTTATTTCAGGCAAGCCCACCCTGATGATCACAGGCGACCTGGGGTTTTTTTACGATTCCAACGCACTGTGGAACAAGCACTTGCCTGCCAAGCTGAAGATCATCGTGATCAACAACGGGGGTGGGGGCATTTTCCGCTACCTCGAAGGGCCTGATAAGACCGGCTTGCTGGAGGAGTTCTTTGAAGCCAGCCACGACACCTCCGCCGAATACATAGCCAAAGCCTTTGGATTCGACTATTTCCAGGCTTTTGATGAGGAAAGCCTTGGGCGTGAACTCCCTGCATTTTTCCGCCCGGGCAGCAAAGCCTCCATCCTCGAAGTCAAAAGCCCGGCGAAGGAAAGCGCCGCTACCCTGCGGGCTTATTTTCGCCATCTGGCCGGGGCCTGATACCCTGCTTTCAATTCATTGAAGCAATCCGCATTTTTTCTTGCGATTATTTATACTTTTGGAAAACAAAAAGGCTTTTCCGGCATTTATCTTTGTAAAAAACAAAAGAGAAAATGGATTCAAAACGCATCTGGACCCCGGTCAAATCCTATAAGGACATACGCTTTGAGGTGTATGACCACATCGCTAAGATCACCCTCAACCGCCCTGAAGTGCACAACGCCTTCCGGCCGACCACTACCTTCGAAATGGCCGACGCCCTCGATATTTGCCGCGAACGCCAGGACATCTACACCATTATCCTGACGGGCGAAGGCGACAAGGCCTTCTGCAGCGGGGGCGATCAACAGGTGAAGGGCCACGGCGGCTATATCGACGAGGAAGGCATTCCCCGTCTGAATGTCCTCGACGTGCAGCGCCGCATCCGTTCCATGCCCAAGCCCGTCGTCGCCATGGTCAATGGCTGGGCGGTAGGGGGCGGGCACGTCCTCCACGTGATCTGCGACCTCACCATTGCCTCCGACCACGCCCGCTTCGGGCAGGTGGGGCCCAAGGTGGGAAGCTTCGATGCAGGACTGGGCAGCAGCTACCTGGCCAGCATCGTCGGACAAAAGAAAGCCCGTGAGATCTGGTTCCTCAACCAGTTTTATTCGGCTAAGGAAGCCCTGGAGATGGGCCTGGTCAACAAGGTGGTCCCCCTCGAACAGCTTGAAGATACCACCGTTGATTGGTGCCAGATCATGCACAAGCGAAGTCCCATGGCTTTGCGGATGATCAAGCTGGGCCTCAACGCCGAACTCGATGGGCAGGTTGGCCTCCAGGAATTTGCCGGCAATGCCACCCTGCTGTATTACCTCACCGAGGAAGCCCAGGAAGGCAAAAACGCTTTTCTGGAAAAACGCGATCCTGATTTTCATAATTACCCCAAATTCCCATAAAGCCTCTTATGGCCAGCATTCAATCCTGGATAAAAGCAGCCCGGCTGCGTACCCTGCCCCTGGCACTGGCAAGCATTGCCATGGGCGGACTGGTGGCGGCCACACACCCCAGGTTTAACTTGCGCGCAGCCCTGATGGCCGCACTGACTACCCTGCTCCTGCAAATCCTTTCCAACCTTGCCAACGACTATGGCGACTCCTCCTCGGGCATTGACAACGAACACCGCGTGGGGCCCAAACGCACCGTACAATCCGGTGAGATCAGTGCAGCCTCAATGAAAAAGGCCGTGATCCTCTTTTCCTTCCTTTCGCTGCTCAGCGGCCTGCTGTTGATATTCTGGGCGGCAAGCCTGCCCGTAAAAACGACGGCCCTGTTCCTGTTGCTCGGACTGGCAGCCATCACTGCAGCCATCAAGTATACCGTGGGAAAAAACCCCTACGGCTATGTTGGACTGGGCGATTTCTTCGTGTTCCTTTTCTTTGGCATCGTGGGTGTGGCAGGCACCTGGTATCTGTCCACCAAAGCCTGGGATCCACTGATCCTGCTTCCCGCATCTGCCCTGGGCTTGCTCAGCACGGGGGTGCTCAACCTCAACAATATGCGCGACATCGCCAATGACCAGCAAAAGGGAAAAAACACCCTGGTGGTCAAGCTTGGGCTCTCAGGAGCCTTTCTCTACCACTGCCTGCTGATCCTGCTGCCCTTTTTGCTGCTGATTCTTTATACCCTGCTCTCGGGTGCCGACCCCCGGGTGTTTCTCTTTCTGATCCTGCTTCCCCTCTTTGTGGTCGATCTGGTCCGTATCCCGCAGTCATTCGGGGGCGCCATGCTTGATCCTTTCCTCCGCAAACTGGCCATCAAGACCTTGCTGCTGACTCTCTTCTTTGGCGTATTATTGAATCTGAAGTAATGCTCAGGGCCTCCTATATCCCCCATGGACTCGTTTTTAAGCGCCCTGCGGGCACTTCAAGAGGGCAACTGGTGACCAAGGACTCTTGGTACCTGATCATTCGTCAGGAGGGCTATAACAGCCCCGCAGGCATAGGCGAGTGCAGCATCATTCCCGCCTTAAGTCCTGATGATCCAAAAAACATTGAAGCAGAACTTCAAACCCTTTGCAGGGACATCAACCACCACGCACATTGGGTGGCCCGGCAAGGCTCAAGGTTTCCTGCCATTCGGTTTGCCCTGGAAACCGCCCTCAACGACCTTGTCCTTGGCGGGAAAAGGCTCTTTTACCAGGATGATTTCAATTTGGGCAAAAAGGGAATCCCCATCAACGGCCTGATCTGGATGGGCGAACCGGATTTTATGAAACAGCAGATTCGCGAAAAGCTCGATGCCGGCTTTACCTGCATCAAGATCAAAATCGGGGCCATCGATTTCGGGGAAGAGCTGGCCCTGCTGAAAATGATCCGTAGGGAATATAGCCCGGAGACCATCGAGATTCGCGTGGATGCCAACGGGGCCTTTTCGCCCGGCGAAGCCCTTGAAAAGCTCAACCGCCTCTCTGAGTTTCTGCTGCATTCCATTGAACAGCCCATCCGGCAAGGGCAGCCTGAAGCCATGGCCAGCCTTTGCGCCTCCAGCCCCCTGCCCATTGCCCTCGATGAGGAACTGATCGGAATCAGCGATCCCGAAACCCGCAAACGCCTCCTGGAGGCCATCCGCCCGCAGTATATCATCCTGAAGCCCAGTCTGCTGGGCGGCCTCAAGGCTACCGCCGAATGGGCCGCACTGGCTGATGCATTGAACATCGGCTGGTGGGTCACCTCGGCCCTCGAGTCCAACATCGGGCTCAACGCCATTGCCCAATGGACCTATCAGAACGCCAACGATATGCCCCAGGGCCTGGGCACCGGGCAGCTATACACCAACAATATCCCTTCGCCCCTAACCATTGAAAGGGGACAACTCTTTCATCACCCTCAGCTGGGCTGGGACCTTAAACTGTTTGAAGATGAAGGAACTTTTGCCTGACACGCTTACGCTGAATGGCCGCCAGTATGATGCTGCAGCCCTCAGGGAATGGGCAGGGCAGGAGACCCCTTTTCCCGATCCCCTTTTGGGAAAACTCAGGGCTTTTCTCAGGGAATGGCTGGATGAAGATTCCCGTATTACCCTGAAAACCAGCGGCAGCACCGGCCCGCCCAAGCTGATCCGCATTGAAAAGGCCAGGATGATAAACAGCGCTAGGTTGACCGGCGATTTCTTTGGCCTGAAACCCGGAATGAAAGCCCTGCTCTGCCTCTCGCCCGATTTCATTGCAGGCAAAATGATGATCGTCAGGGCCATGCTGCTGGGCCTTGACCTGGTCACCACCCATGTGGAAGCCAACCCGGTAAAAGAACTCGATCAGACCATCCATTTCACCGCCATGGTTCCCCTGCAGGTGGCCGGTATCCTCCAGCACAATCCGCAGAAATTCAGCCTGCTCCCCTCGCTCATCATAGGGGGAGGACCCCTGCCACCCAGCCTGGAAGCGCAACTGCAGGGGGTCAGCACCCGCTGCTGGCACACCTATGCCATGACCGAGACCCTGAGCCACGTGGCCCTGCGCGCCATCAACGGCCCCGGGCGAAGCGAATGGTTCAAGCCTATGGAAGGGGTCAGCGTAGCCCTCGATGCCCGCGGATGCCTGCTGATCGACGCCCCCGCCCTGGCCCCCGGAAAGGTCATCACCAATGACCTGGCCGAACTCGATGGGCAGCGGTTCCGAATCCTTGGACGCATCGACGACGTGATCATCAGCGCCGGCCATAAGCTCCATCCCGCCCTGCTCGAACAGAAGATCGGCCGGGTGGTCACCACCCCCTTTTTTCTGGCCGCCGAGCCCCATCCCCGGGCCGGACAGCGCCTGGTTCTCTATCTTGAAGGCGATTTTAATGAAAAGAATACCAGCGCTTTAATGGATCAACTGAAAGCATTGCTTGAAGCCCACGAACTCCCCCGCAAGATCCTTTCCATCCCCCGCTTCAAATACCTCGAAAGCGGGAAAATCGACCGCCGGGGAAGCATTGCCTCCTAGGCTCCTTTTTCATTCAAGCAAAGTCCTTTCCTTTAGAATTCTTTATTCGCCAATTCTTGTTCATTATTCAACAAAACCTTTCTTTTTTCAAACTCCTGATCTCAGAACAAAGAACAAGGAATAAAGAATAACAAAGTATTTTAAGATAGAGCCTTGAACCCTGCCTGCGGAGGGCAGCCTGGGTTGATCTGAGATCAAAAAGTTACTGGTTCAAGCCTGCCTGCCCCAGGAACGGTTTAAGGTTGCAGGGGGAGAAATTATCAATATTATCAAAATTGTCAATATTGTCACTTCCTTTTTTTGACAATATCCCTGCCGGTGAAAATGGCATGGGGCATGGGGCCAGAAACCCGAAACCCATTCAACAATTCAACCATTGCCCAAAAACGGTCAACGTCATTTAGGCATTGACACACCTTTACCTTTTAACCTTAAACCTTGAACCCCAACCCCAACCTTTCCTCCTGCCTTGGTCGCTTCCCCCTCGTTTTTTGTGCGAAGCGAATGGGAGATGAAACAGACCAGGAACGGAGTTGGAACGGACTTGAAAAGGAGGGGGTCTCCAGATTTAGGGTAAGGGAGAGGTAAAAAAGACAATATTTAAGAAGGGTGTCTAAGAAAAAAAACGGGGTCTGCTCCCTACCATCTCCCTACCATCTCCTTTTAAACTCCCTTCAAAGCCACAGTTGGAAGGACGAACATAGTAGCCCAGCCGGAGGTGTAAACAGGAACCAGCAGTGCAGTGATTTCGGGAAAATAGACTGCAGTGATTTCGGGAACAGTCTGTGCAGTAAAACTGGGAACAAGAG
>LSQX01400179.1_pt1 | contig 21489 bp, 18 predicted proteins | sample 654561 | NCBI WGS metagenome assembly LSQX01 (sample SAMN04489861, study PRJNA283612) | anaerobic digester metagenome | isolation source: 4 biogas reactors fed with cattle manure at either 37C or 55C with and... | place: Denmark: Kongens Lyngby | collected 2014 | reverse complement strand
CCGCAAACGATTTCTAGTCCTTTCTACCTTAGAGCGTCGTCTTTGATCAAACATTCGTTAATCTTTTAAACCTAAACCACTGCATCTTCATCATTATTCAATTGCCATGGTAGCCTCAAAATCAAATCGGCACAGAGCCACAGCAGAACATTGATGAAACCGCCTAACATCCAGCCCCAACCACTCCAAGTACCAGCTATCCAAGCATTAAGTACATGCTCTGGTAAAGGCACTAATAAGAAAATCGGCAGCATATAGACCATTTGACCAATCACTTCAAAATTCAACATAATTTTGCGAATTTTAAACACAAAATACATGGTCAAAACATAAGTAATGGCATGACTCCCCAGCACGGTAGTGTCATGAACATCCATTAACAAACCAAATGCAAAAGCTGCAACTAAACCAACGCCAGGAGCACTGTGTGCCCCCCAGAATGCCAACACCACTAATAATAAATCAGGTGCTCCATCCCAATTACGCCAAGGTAATAAAGATGCTAACCAAAGCAGAAAAATACTAATCCAAACATAATATGGATTAGCATTAAATGTGTAATTTACCGCACTCAAAGGCCGTAAACTGCCTAAAGTGCGTCGCTCTTGCTGTCTTCTCGGCTGCTCTCTAGTCACCATTGCTGTTAATCCTCAATAAGTACAGTGTCATCACTTTCCTTTGTCGGTTTATGTAATAGCACCAGAAAATGCCTATGTCGATCAGGGTGCGCACTAGGGGCGACGATAGCTCGCACAAAACCTTGAGAACTATTCGTTTCAATAGAAGTAATTTCACCAATCATTAAACCGGCCGGGTAGTAACCACCAATACCACTACTAACCAACTCATCACCAACCGTAATATCCACGTCCAACGATAAGTAACGCACCTCAATTTGCCCCGTTTGACCACTACCAAATACTAAGACCCTAGTACCATTTCTTTTTACTAAGGCAGGAACCGAAGTTATTTCGTCAGTCACTAGAGCTGCTTCAGAGGTGTTGTGGTTAACCCTGCGGATCTGCCCGACAATCCCACCCTCAGCAATCACCGGCATCCCTGGCTCAATACCGTCAGCTGCACCTTTATTTAAAATAATTGACTCTTTAGATGGATGGGCAGGCGTATAAAGTATCTCTACAGCCACCGAAGGCACATCAACAGTCGCCTTGACTCCTAACAGACGGCGCAGCTGTACATTTTCTGTTTCCATTTGCATGGCACGCATATTTAAACGCGCATTTTCAATACGCGCACTCTCAGTATGTTTAATTTGTTCCTGAGTTTGCGTGACAAACTTTGACCAATCATACACACTATCGACCACATCTTTGGGCCAAAGCGCAACACGCTGAAAGGGGTATATTAAGGTCGACGTGACCCGACGAACCGGCTCCAGAAATGACCAGTTCGCATCAACAACAATTAAAACAATGCACAGCAAACACAAAAAGAAGAGTTTAACTTCGCTCGCTATGCCTTGTCTAAAGAGAGAAGGTGACTTTTTAGTCGACATTAAGAAAATCGCATATAGTTAGAAGCGCATGCCGAGCTTCGATATCAGCGATAGTTCAACATGTCCTACATATGATTCCGAAGCCTAGAAAGCGATGGCTGACAAACTTATGATAAGTTTTAATCGTTAACAAATACGGGACCTAAGCGTTCTAAATGCTCAAGTGCCTCACCACAACCGTTAACCACACAAGCCAGAGGATCCTCAGCGATAACCACCGGAATACCTGTCTCCTCTTGGAGCAGGCGATCGATATCCTTGAGGAGTGCACCACCGCCTGTTAAAGCAATGCCCTTTTCGGTAATATCAGCACCTAATTCAGGTGGTGTTTGCTCAAGACCGATTTTGACGGCAGAAACGATTTGATTTAGCGGGTCACTCAGCGACTCTAAGATTTCTTTGGAAGTAATAGTAAAGCTGCGTGGCACGCCCTCAGTCATGTTACGACCCTTAACCTCGATCTCCTTGATCTCAGTCGAAGGGAAAGCTGAACCAATCTCTTTTTTGATTAACTCAGCCGTCGGATCGCCAATCAGCATACCCTTATTGCGACGGATATAGTTGATAATAGACTCATCAAATTTATCACCACCAACACGTACAGAACCCTTGTAAACCATACCACCAAGAGAAATAACAGCAACCTCGGTTGTACCGCCACCAATATCGACAACCATCGAACCGCTAGCATCGGAGACATTAAGCCCTGCACCTATTGCCGCAGCCATTGGCTCTTCAATCAAATAGACCTGACTAGCACCTGCACCTAACGCCGCTTCACGGATGGCTCGACGCTCAACCTGAGTTGAGCCACAAGGTACGCACACGATAATGCGCGGACTAGGTGAAATCAGACTACGCGGATTAACCATACGGATAAACTGCTTAATCATCTGCTCAGTCACGGTAAAATCAGCGATCACACCGTCTTTCATAGGACGGATAGCCTCTATATTGCCAGGCACACGACCAAGCATTTGCTTAGCTGCCTGACCAACGGCCTGAAAAATCTTACGACCATGAGGACCGCCCTCATGACGAATCGCCACCACTGACGGCTCATCTAAAACGATACCTTTACCCCGTGTATAAATTAAAGTATTGGCGGTCCCGAGGTCGATCGCCATATCGGTAGAAAAATAACTTCTGAGGAATCCGAACATGATTAAGAGTCTTTGTCGATTACAAATAATAACGAGCCTTTAAAAAAGGCTCCGAAAGTGCAGAAAAAGCTGCAACATACCAGCATAAAAACAGCGTCTCCAAGACCAAGCTAGCAGTCACACTTGAACACCAATGTAGCTCATGAGCACACATCAATGTTTGAGATAACATATAATAACTTATTCTAGTTCTTAATCGACGGGATTGGGCTACAAATCAAAAGATGTAACTCTACCTCTTTTGACCCGAACACCAAATATTTTCTAAACTATCTATGTCTTTATCTAATCAAGATGTTAAACGCATTGCCAATTTAGCGGCAATTGAGATTTCAAATGAGGAATCCAGCCAATACCAAGCTGATCTCAACTCATTAATGACGATTTTTACTAGCCTAAAAAGTATTGATACTGAGGGCGTTGAGCCTTTGACTCATCCGCTTGCCATGCTCGAAGAGGTAACGCTACGCTTACGTGATGATATCGTCACTGAGGCTGATACTGCTGAGCACCGTGAGCAGCTGATGAGCAATGCGCCTGCTAGCACTGAGGGCGTTTTCTTAGTCCCTAAAGTTATTGAATAATTTATTGAGTTAAGCATGTCATTTCCTACTATTGCCGATTTAAACAAAGCACTCACCAATAAAGAGGTCAGTGCTGTTGAATTAGCTCAAGAAGCGCTTAAAAAAGCTGCTGATTTAAAAGAGCTAAACGCCTTTATTGATATTAATGAAGAACTCAGCCTTGAGCAGGCTCGCGCTGCGGACCAGCTGATTGCTACGGGTAAGGCTAACTACCTTACAGGGATTCCACTAGCCCACAAAGACAATTACGTCACCACCGGTTGGAAAACGACCGCTGCCAGTAAAATGCTGGAAAACTACATTAGCCCTTTTGAGGCTTCTGTGGTTGAGGACTTACGTGTTGCCGGTGCGGTTAATATCGGTAAACTTAATCTTGACGAATTCGCCATGGGCTCAAGCAATGAGACCTCATACTTTGGCGCTGCCCTAAACCCTTGGGACAAATCTAAAATCCCTGGTGGTTCATCTGGCGGCTCAGCCATTGCAGTGGCTGCCGGCATTGTACCTTTTGCTACAGCTAGCGATTCTGGTGGTTCAATTCGTCAACCGTCTGCACTATGCGGTGTCACTGGCATCAAAGCGACTTATGGCTCAGTATCACGTTGGGGTATTATTGCTTACGCTTCAAGTATGGACCAAGCAGGGCTAATTGCCCGCAATGCTGACGACTTAGTGACTGGTTTAGACCTTATCAGCCACTTTGATGAGCGTGATTCTAATAGCGCCACTCACTGCTTGGGAGCACAAAATACCAGCGGTCGAGTAAAAGACCAATATGATGCCAAACGTGCTGAGTTTGATGCGAGTGGCGCAAAGCCTTTAAGCGGTTTACGCGTGGGTGTACCAAGCGAATATCGCAGTGATGATGTCAGCGCTGAGGTCGATGGCGCAGTACAAACCGCAGTTAAGCAGCTTGAGGAATTAGGCGCGACAATTGTAGAAATTAGCCTCCCACATACCGCTGATTGCATTCCTACTTATTACATTTTGGCTCCAGCTGAGGCCTCTTCTAACCTATCACGCTTTGATGGCGTACGCTTCGGTCACCGCACCGCCAAGGATGTTAAAAACATCGGTCAGCTAATTGCTGAATCACGCGCTGAAGCCTTTGGCGAAGAGGTGCGTCGTCGCATCTTTATCGGTACCTATGCCCTAACTGAGGGCTACTATGATGCGCTATATGTCAAAGCACAACGTGTTCGTCGCTTAATTGCTAATGACTTTAAACGCGCCTTTGCTGAGCAATGTGACGTCATTATTGGCCCAGTTACGCCGGGTGCCGCGCGCAACATTGGTGACAACAAGGATCTTAAAGCTGAGTGGCTCAATGATATTTTCACGCTAAGTGTGAACTTGGCAGGTCTACCGGCCATGTCCTTACCGTGTGGCTTCAGCAGCGATGACAAGCCATTGCCAATTGGCTTGCAGCTAATCGGCAACTATTTTAACGAAGGTCAGTTGTTAGCGATCGCCGATCGTTTTCAACAACACACAGACTGGCATATACGTAAACCGACGGAAGTATAAAGATGAAATGGGAAATTGTTATCGGTCTAGAAACACATATACAGCTCTCGACCGCTTCTAAGATTTTTTCCGGCAGCAGTACCGCTGTCGGTGCAGAACCGAACACGCACACTTGCGCGAATGATTTAGCCTTACCGGGCACTTTGCCGGTAATGAACCGCAATGCAGTACACAAGGCAATCCAATTTGGTTTAGCAATTAATGCGCATGTAGCTGAGTTTTCTCAGTTTGAGCGCAAGCATTATTTTTACCCTGACTTACCTAAAAACTACCAGACCTCACAACTTGCACACCCCATTGTGAGTGGTGGTCAAGTCAGCTTTATGGTCGGTGATGAGTTAAAAACGCTTAACCTAACTCGTGCCCACCTTGAGGAAGATGCTGGTAAGTCCTTGCACGACAACTACACGTTTGAAGATGGCGGCTCTGCTACTGGTATTGACTTAAACCGTACCGGTACGCCGTTACTTGAGGTAGTTACTGAGCCAGAACTACATTCCGCTGCAGAAGCGGTCGCCTATGCTCGTGCTTTGCACAGCTTGGTCGTTTGGCTTGGTGTATGTGACGGCAACCTCCAAGAGGGTAACTTCCGCTGCGACGCTAACGTTTCCATTCGTCCTGCAGGGCAAAAGGAATTAGGCACTCGTACCGAGATTAAAAACGTTAACTCCTTCCGTTTCTTAGAGCGCGCTATTCTTTATGAAGTAGAGCGCCAGATTGAGGTCTTGGAAGATGGTGGCACTATTACTCAAGAAACGCGTCTTTATGATGATGTCAATGACGAAACTCGCAGTATGCGCACTAAAGAAGACGCACAAGACTACCGCTACTTCCCTTGCCCTGATTTACCACCACTCATTGTCAGTAAAGAATGGATTGAGGAAGTGCGTCAATCAATGCCTGAGTTACCAGCAGCTTGTCGTGAGCGCTATCAGTCAGAGTTAGGTCTTTCTCCTTATGATGCTGAGCAAATGACGGTTAACCGTGAAACGGCGGATTACTTTGAAGCGGTCTTAGCACTCTCTAAAGCAGAAAATGCTAAAACAGTCGCTAACTGGATCATGGGTGATGTTAACGCTACTCTAAACAGCTCTAATTTAGAAATGACTGAGATCCCAGTGAGCCCTGCCGGTCTTGCAAAACTAGTCGAGCGCATTACTGACGGTACAATTTCGCACAAAGCGGCACGTGATGTTTTCCAAGCGCTTTGGGCTGGTGAAAACGACGCTGATGTTGATAAAATCATTGAGGCTAAAGGCCTTAAACAAATTAGCGATACGGGAGCTATTGAAGCCTTAGTCGAAACAGTGATGGCGGCCAATGCCGAGATTGTTGAAGAGTATCGCTCAGGCAAAGAAAAAGCCTTTAACTCGCTCGTGGGTAAAGTCATGCGTGAAGCCAAAGGTAAGGCTAACCCAGCTCAGGTTAACGAAATTTTGAAGCAAAAATTAAGTTGATTTGACCTGAGACTTTTCAAGATTTAAATTAAAACTGGGTTCTGATAATGATTAATCAGAACCCAGTTTTTTAATATACACAACGAGCTTAAAACTAAGCGCCGTACTTCTCACGATAAGCCGCTACTGAGGCCTGATGCTGAGAAAACTCCTCGTCCTCTTCTAATAAAGTCATGATATCGTTAAGAGAAGCAATAGAAATGACCGGTAAGCCGTATTTCTGCTCAACCTCTTGAACTGCCGACTTGTCAGCAATCTCTTGGTCATTACCTGCTCGCTCCATACGGTCTAAAGCAATTAAAACAGCTGCAGGCTTAGCACCTTGTGCTTCAATCACATCAACTGAGTGACGAACTGAGGTACCGGCAGTAATCACATCATCAATAATGACGACATTACCCTCTAAAGGCGCCCCCACTAAGACGCCACCCTCACCATGCTCCTTAGCTTCCTTACGGTCAAAGGCATAAGGCACATCACGACCCTCTAGCGCCGGATGATTAGACAAGGCGATTGAAGTAGCTGCCGCTAGACTAATACCCTTATAAGCAGGTCCGAAAAGCATGTCAAATTCAACACCTGAACTAACCAAGGCTTCGGCGTAAAACTGAGCTAAAGTACCTAAGGACTTACCACTATTGAATAAACCGGCATTAAAAAAATACGGGCTTAGACGACCTGACTTAGTTTCAAACTGTCCGAATCGTAAGACCCCTTGTTCAAGTGCAAAACGGACAAAAGCACGACGTTGTTGAATTTGCTTTTGAGATTGCTGCTGAGTATTATCATCCATAAATAAAAATCGCTTGCTTTTTGATTCAAAAAAACCATTATACAAGTCTTTACAATTAGACACTTAGCATTCAAAGCAACCCACCTAATCTCCTTTCAAAGCCTCCTCAATCAAGGGCAATGCATTATCCAGCAGCAATGACTGCGCTTCGACTCGTGGATGAATGCCATCAGACTGCATCAAACTATCTACCCCAGCCACTCCCTCTAAGAAAAAAGGCAGTAAAGCAATGTTGTGTTGCTTGGCTACTTGCTGAAAACTAGCCTCAAAAGCTTGGCTGTAGGCAAGCCCATAATTAGGCGGGATTTTCATACCAAAGAGTAAAGTCTCAGCCCCTGACCCTAAACTTATCGTCACTAACTGATTAAGGCTACGCTCGATTAACTGCGGTGGTTGACCTCGCAAAGCATCATTGCCACCCAACTCAATGATGACGATATCCGGCTGCTGCTTTTCCAATAGAGCAGATAAACGACTGACGGCACCAGCGGCGGTTTCACCGCTCATACTGGCATTAATCACTTCATGCTCACCGGGAAACTTTTGCTCTAAGTGCTGCTCTAATAGACTAACCCAAGATTGCTCAGCGTCCATACCATAACCCGCACTAATACTGTCACCTAAGACCAGTATACTTTTTGCCTGTACCTTATTGAAACTACTAAATAGAAGTAAACAAAGCAGTAAACTGCCTAACACTATTCGCATATAACGTATATGGGATTGAGCCATCCAAGCATCTCCAACTAACTAATTACTCACAGGAAAACCTTATGCTACACCAGTCACTTGAGAACGTGGTTAAAACGACAGGACTGAATCACCGTATTCTAACCCCTGAGCGTGATCTACATGTTTTACGTGATATTAACCTAGCAATTAGAGCAGGTGAGCAAGTTGCCATTACGGGTCGCTCAGGCTCCGGTAAATCCACCCTCCTAGGTCTATTAGCAGCATTAGACAGCCCTAGCGAGGGAGAGATTTATCTGTGCGGTCACCCTGTCCATCAACTAGCAGAAGAAGAACGCGCTGCAGTTAGGTTAAAACATATAGGCTTTATCTTTCAATCCTTTCAATTGCTACCTCATTTGAGCGCTCTAGACAATGTCATGTTGCCAATGCGTCTACTAGGAAATTTTGATTTTAAAATGGCTAAAGAGCGAGCGCTAGTCATGCTAGAGCACGTCGGCTTAGATAAGCAAAGTAGGCAAACGCCTAAGGTTCTCTCGGGCGGAGAGCAACAACGCGTGGCCATAGCCCGAGCCTTGGTGCTACAGCCTCAAGTCGTATTTGCTGATGAGCCGACCGGTAATCTCGATGGTGATACTGCTAATGAAATCGAAGACTTATTTTTTGAGCTAAATAAAGAACAAGGCACAACCCTGATCGTCGTCACTCACGATCTAGCGCTCGCAGCCAAATGTCAGCGCCGCTTAGACCTGCAAGACGGTCACCTAGTGGAGATATAAACCAATGCGCCGTTATTTCTCATTATTGACTGCTCTTCTTAAACAAAGCTCGGGCTCGGGCGCTTTACTACTGATTTTAATCGCCCTCTCACTAGCCATCAGCGCAACCACTGCCTTACGGTTTAGTCATCAACAAATTCAATACTCCATTGCGCAGCAATCCGCACAATTACTAGCAGCTGACCTAGCTATCAGTTCCTCACGGCCCATTGACCCACAATGGCACGCCTATGCTGAAGAACATGGACTGACAACGTCTAACAACATCATGTTTAACAGCATGGCCATAGCAAATGACGAGTTTGTCTTGGTTAATGTCAAAGCCATCGAGCAAAACTTCCCGCTCCGTGGCGAGCTACAAATATCTAGTCCCTCACCTTCAGAGCCTCTACAGCTACAAAGTGGCCAACTATGGCTCAGCCCTATTCTCTTTGAATTGCTAGGTGTCGAGCTAGGTGATGAAATCCAAATTGCCGACGCAAGTTTTGTAGTTGGCGGTCGTATTGACAAAGACAGTAACCAACAAACAGGCTTTGCCGGCTTTTCTCCCACGGTCATGATCAGAGCTGATGAAGTCGAGCGCACCAACGCTATTCAACTAGGTAGTCGTCAAAACTATCGTCTACTCTTGAGTGGCGAACCTCGGCAACTTGAGGCTTTTTTAACGGCGCATGAGGAAACCCTAAAGTCCTATGAACCAGGCGGCTCTGCGGCTGACTTTAAGGTAGGTTCACTACGTCTTTTAAAATCCAGTGAAGGAGCTTCACAACTGGTCGAGCCAATGCAGCATCTGCATAGCTTTATGCAGTTAGCTAATTTACTGACCTTGCTACTTTGTGGCATTGCCATTGCTCTCTCAGCACACCGCTATGTCACTCAGAACCAGGAGCATGTTGCGATGTTACGCTGTTTGGGGGCTTCTCGCGCTCAACTGCTAGTCTCATTTATCGCCCTACTGGCCTTAGTTGCTGTGATAGCCACAGTCATCGGCATGATCTTGGGTGTGATTTTTGGTTATAGCTTATTAAAATTGGTCGTCTTACTCCTACCTCAAATTGAACTACAGTTTGCCCTGCTGGATATACTCACTGGTCCTTTACCCATTGCCGCTTTTACTTGTACGTTAATGCTTATAGGTTTTGTGATGCCGGCAATTTGGCAGCTTAGCTCACTGCCGCCAATCAATGTGCTGCGCCCTAGCGAAGAGGCAGTAGTGAGCTGGCGACTATTAGCCTCCACAGCCATTATCAGCCTGTTGATTTTTGCAATAAATATCAGCGCCGATGTTGTGCTGGGTATCGCAGTGATGCTCGGTATATTTACCATTGCCCTGCTATTTTATTTATTTATCTGTGCGGTACTGATTGCGGCTAAAAAAACCTTTACTAAAGCTGAGCAATGGCTCCGCCAACCCGCCAAAACCGGTTTACAAATCACTGCCCTCGCCTTGGGTCTCAGCCTATTTACCGTACTCTTTTTATTACGTGGTGATTTACTAGATCGTTGGAAGGAGCAACTACCTGAGAACACGCCCAACCACTTCGTGATGGGACTACCACCTTATGAACGAGAGGGCTTTGAGCAACTACTTAAAGAGCGTCAATGGGCGGCTGATCCCTTGTATTCCTTTATACGTGGTCGCTTAGTAGCCAAGAATGGCGAGAGTTTTAGGCAAGAACTTATCGATCGTAGCAACACCTTACGACGCGATTTAAATCTAACCCAAAGCGGTATATTTCCTGACAACAACCTATTTATTGCAGGTCAGTCTGAATTTAGTGGACCCAACCAAGTGTCCGTTGAAGAGGAAAATGCCCTTGAGCTAGAACTAGAACTCGGTGATACCCTACAGTTTGAGCTACCCGATGGCACCATTGAAGCCGAAGTAGTAAGCTTTAGGCAGGTTCAGTGGGAGAGTTTCAGCCCTAATTTCTTTTTTGTTTTTTCACCGGGTACAATGGCTCAAGACAGTGCCTCTTACCTCGGTAGTTTTTATGTACCAAGCGATGATAAGTCCCAACTTCCTGAGCTTATTCGTAACTATCCGACGACTGTTTTTATTGATGTAGACGCGATCCTCATACAGATTATGGATATCGTGCAGATGATCGCTAAGGTAATCAGCTATTTAGCTATGCTAGTTATGGCTGCTGGACTATTAGTACTCTTGGCCAGTCTTAATTTACTGATGGACGAACGGCGCACCGAAGTGGCTCTATTAAGAGTTATTGGGTTATCACAACGAAAAATCCAATGCTACCTAACGATAGAGATGGCCTTAATCGGCGCAGCAGCTGGCGTAGTTGCGATTTTATTTGCTGAAATAATCGCTGCTATCGCTGCTTACTACTTAAATATAGGCTGGCAATTACATACTTTATATTGGTTGCAGCTACCACTTTACATGGCCTTTATCTGCGGGCTCGTCGGTCGCTACCGCCTGCGCCGTTTATGGTTGCAGGCACCGTTACAAAGCTTACGAACAATGGATTAAGGCCTAGGGAAAACCCTATCCTGATACAATAAGACTAAGCAATCAAAGTTGACCTGAACATTATTTTATAATTAAAGATTTTTATGCTAAAAGTTACTTCCCTTAATATTAATGGCATCCGCGCAGCCGAAAGAAAAGGCTTTTTTGAGTGGATGGAGCAACACGATGCAGATGTATTGTGTTTACAAGAAACAAGAATTAGTGATGCCGACTTAAAAGATAGCATGCGCAACCGCGAAGGCTATAAAAGCGCTTTTAACCCAGCTGAGAAAAAGGGTTACAGCGGTGTTGCTTTTTACTATAAAGGTAATCCTGACATTACCGTCGGCATGGGCTGCGATGAGTTTGACAACGAGGGTCGTATTATTAACGCGACCTGGGATGATCTAACCATTGTCAGCGCTTACCTACCCTCAGGGTCAAGCAGTGAAGAGCGTCAAGCCGCAAAATTTCGTTTCTTAGACAAATTTGGTCCATGGATTGATGAAATGATGCGACATCATCATGAAACAGGACATGAGTATATTATCTGTGGTGACTGGAATATCGCCCACAAAGAAATCGATATTAAAAACTGGCGTGGCAATTTAAAAAACTCTGGTTTTACCCCTGAAGAACGCGCTTGGATGACCCATTTATTTGACGAACGCGGCTTTGTTGACGTCTTTCGCCAACTAAATCAGGAAGCTGACCAATATACATGGTGGAGTAACCGTGGCCGCGCTTGGGATAATAACGTTGGCTGGCGTATTGACTACCAAATAAGCACCCCTGGTATTGCTGCGAAGGCTGTCAGTACTGAGATTTACAAGGCTGAACGCTTTTCAGATCATGCACCTCTAACAATTGTGTATGACGTAGACAAAGCAAAATACCTATGCTAAACACTAACTAGCTATAAGCTGATCTAGATCATACAATAAGAAGGTTATATGCTAAGAAAAATTAGTCATGACTAGTTATCAGGCCTTGAGAAATTCCAAAACAATATCTCAAGCTTATTAATATGATGTACTTACCAAGTACAAAAGACAAAAGAATAGTGCGTATGCCTGAATTTGAATTTGTTAGAAAAAGTGGCTTTAGTAACCTAGAAGGGAAGTGGTTTGAGCCCATCCTAAAATCTGATGCACCTATCGGCCTGTTCAACTTTCAACAAGTCGAGTATGCCGCCTATTTGCCCCAAAACCGTCCCGAAGGTAAAATGCCGGTTATTGTTATGGTTCATGGCTGTGGTCAAAGCTCTCACAGCTTTGCTGCTGGCACTCGTATGAACGAGTACGCAGAGCAGTACGGCTTTGCTGTTCTATACCCATACCAAAACAACTTTAGAAATATGAATAACTGCTGGCATTGGTTCAATGCCAGTGAAAGACACGGGCTCAAAGAAAAGCATTCCATTGTAGAAATTGTCGCTAGCTTGCTAGCCGTTTACGATTTCATTGATCCTGAGCGTATTTACTTAGCAGGTATTTCATCTGGTGCCGCCTTAGCCGGTCAAATTGCAATGGATTATAGCTACCTCTTTGCCGGACTCCTCTTGCACTCCTGTCCTATGTTTCCTCAAGTCCAAAATGCAGCAGCCTCTATCCGCGTCATGAAGGATGGCTTTAACGGTACAATTCGAGACTTACCAGTTCCTATCAGCTATGTAGAGAGTCCGTTGCCTGTTATGATTATCCATGGTGAAAAGGACGATTACGTTAATCCTATCAATGCTGAACAACTACATCGATGGTTTTCAAGTCTTAATCGAAAAGCCGCGCGTATGTTAGGTGAGAGCACCCAACCAGTCAGACTCAAAAAGATACCAGACCTCTGGCATGGCTGGGCTAATGGTGATCCGGAGTTTCGTTATCACGAAGAATCAGCGTTTGACGCATCAAAAGAGATGCTGAAGTTTTTTGGATTTAAGCAAGTTATTAATGGATATTAAAAATTTACCCGAACTGCATCCAGCAGAGTTTGAACACACGCAAAAACTAGCTAAGCTTTTACAACAAGAAATAGAATCTAATGGTCCTATTTCTTTTGAACAATATATGACTCAGGCTCTTTATCACCCTGAGTACGGTTACTACACCAGTGCTAGGCTAAAGCTAGCTAGCGATAAAAACAATAGCCAAGCAATCAGCGGTGACTTTGTTACCGCCCCTGAGCTAAGCCCTTGGTTTGGTCGTACCTTGGCCCTTGCTATCGCCGAGGTACTTGCCCATTGCGCTGAAAAAAACATTTTAGAGTTTGGTGCCGGTAGCGGTATTTTGGCTAAGCAAGTGCTTGATAGTCTAGAGGATAGCAACACTAAATACTTTATCCTTGAGCTGTCTAATGATCTAAAAAACCTACAGCAGCAAACCCTCGCTGACTACCAGGATCGCGTAATTTGGCTAGACCAACTTCCCGAATCCTTTATCGGCTGTGTTATCGCGAACGAGGTTTTAGATGCGATGCCTGTGCGTCTCCTTAGGCGTGATGAACAGAATCAGATTAAAGAGCGTTTTGTGGATATTAACCCGAGCACAGCTGCGGATAGCCTCCCTCAGTTTATCTGGTCTGATCAAGCAATTAAGCAAGACAATATACCGCATGACATTGATCATCTACTCGAAATCGGTGGCTACACCAGCGAGTTTAATGAGCAGGCGAAAGCATGGGTTACTAGCATGGGTAGTTGGCTCAAGCAAGGCGCGGCAATTCTGATCGATTATGGCTTCCCTGCCTCAGAATACTATCACCCGCAACGTGGCCAAGGCACCTTAATGTGTCACTTCCGCCATCACGCTCATCCAGAAGTATTGGCGCTACCTGGTATACAGGATATTACCGCCCACGTTAACTTCTCCGCCATAGCAGAAAAAGCGGTTGAAGCAGGCCTAGAGGTCATTGGCTATACATCACAAGCTAACTTCCTCATGAATTGTGGCCTGTTAGACCTACTGTCCAGCCTAGATCCTGAGGACGTGGAAAGCTATGCGTCAAATATCGGTCCTGTACAAAAGCTGCTATCTGAAGCAGAGATGGGTGAGCTATTTAAGGTCATTATGCTAACTAAAAATGTCGATGAGCTTTACCCTATTGGCTTTGCACGAGCTGACAGACGCTTCCAACTTTAAGCACTCAACCGAACTAATGTTGCCCTAACCCTAAGAGAAAAGTATGGTTCTGTATTATTTTTTAGCCTTTGCCGCAGCAACTGCGATCGCAATACAGGCACCGATTAATTCCCGACTAGGTCAGGCCCTTATGGGCCAGCCTTTGCTTGCTGCATTAATTTCTTTTAGCGTGGGCACCATAGCCCTATTTATACTTTGCCTCTTTCGAGCCGACTTTAATAACCTAGGCTCTACGCTACTACAACAGCCTTTATGGAAGCTCACAGGTGGTTTGCTGGGTGCTTTTATGGTGTTTTGTAGCGCCTTTTTACCACTCAAAATAGGTTTGGGTAACTTCTTATTTATGGTAGTGGTGTCGCAAATCATCATCGCCTTAATCATCGACCACTTTGGTCTTATCGGCATGCCGAATAAGCCTATCGACATCTGGCGACTGCTTGGCGCCCTAGTCATGATGGGCGGTTTATTTATATTTTTCTTTGGTGGCAAGCTAGCCAAGACTCTGCTTAGTTAGGAGCGAGCTAAAGCACTTTTTAAACTATCGAGACGGGCTGCGTAGACCGTCTCTTTTATTTTACTGGTTTCGGCTCCACAAGACCTTGCAATAGCACCTACATCAACGGTACTTACCGCCTCAAAAAGATCCTGCCATAGCTTAATATCCGACTCAATTTGCTGCTCATCAAGCCCTCTAACCGTCAATAACACAGCATAGGCTTGTAGCAACTCAATGAAACGCTGCGGCTTTCTAATCGCATCACAAGCCAACATAGCATTAAGCGAAGCTTCTGGGTCATGCCCCGGTTTGCCACCCATTGTGCCCATCGCCTGCTCCCACCGAGCCATTAGCACTGCGGCATCTTGGCATACCAATGGCGCTCTTAATGCCTGACTAAAAGCCTTAATATCCTCGACCTGATAAAACACCAAGGCATATCGAAAGTACTGAGGTAGACCTTTTTGAGCGGCCAAAGTAATAGCCTCCGCCGCTTCATCAGTCCATACAAAACCTACTAAAACTCGCTCAAGTGCACCAACCTCTAGTAAAAACTCAAAACTTCTTGCTGGTTTCACCTGCATCAACGCCTTAGCAAGCTCTTGCCAGACCCGCTCAGCAACTAAATGGTCAACCTCACCATTACTCACCATCTCTCGGCAATACAAAAGGGTCTCTGATGCCACAGTAAAGCCTTCAAAACGTGCTAAAAATCGCGCTAAACGCAAAATGCGTACTGGGTCCTCAACAAAGGCGTCACTCACATGACGAAAAACCTTTTGCCGCAAATCCTCCAGACCATTAAACGGATCTGCTAACAAAGGCTCTTCCCCCTCCGTTAGTACACTGTCTAAGGAGCCTGTCATCAGCTGCTGTCGCAGTACTTCTGAGCCTATCTCAGCCGCTTTATTATCCAAAAAAGCCTGCCCCTCTTGGCGCAAAGCCATCGCATTGACCGTCAAGTCTCGTCGCGACAAATCCTGCACCAAAGTAACATCAGCACCAGTATAAAAGGTAAAGCCCTGATAACCACGACCAGACTTACGCTCAGTCCGCGCTAAGGCATACTCCTCCCTTGTTTGCGGATGCAAAAACACTGGAAAATCCCCACCCACCGGCATATAGCCATTCGCTATCATTTGCTCAGGCGTGGCACCGACAACTACCCAATCGTAGTCACCTGCCGGCAGACCTAGCAACTGATCGCGCACCGCGCCGCCAACGGCATAAATAACAGCCCCATCAAGATGATGGGTAGAGAGTGAGGATTTATTCATTATTAAGCTATTCCAATTAACAGTCCAGAACCTACGGCCTAATCGTCCCCAAACGCTTGGTTAAGGAACTAGGACGACCGTTATTAAACTTAATATCGTACCAAACGGCATTGGAAAGTACATGCTTTACATATAAACGAGTTTCTGTAAATGGGATAGTTTCCGCAAAAATTGCACCTTCCACTGGCCCCGACAAACTACCACGCCAACGCACCGCACGATTAGGCCCAGCGTTATAACCCGCGGTTGCTAAGACCTCAGAGCCATTTTGCTTATCTAAGATGTCCTTTAGGTAAGTCGTTCCAAAGAGCATATTAGTGTCTAAATCGTTAATCATCGAACGGTGATAATTTTGAACTCCCAGCTTACGAGCGACTAATTGCGCTGTTCCCGGCATTAACTGCATAAGGCCTGAAGCGCCCACATTTGAACGAGCAATTGGCACAAAACGAGATTCCTGACGGATCAGACCATAGACCCACGCCGGGTCAACTCCTGTACGACGAGCTTGGGTCGTCACTCGACCATCGAATGGCGACAGATAACGCTGCTCAAAATTCACACTATGTTTAGTCATGAGTGACGTATTAATTGTACGGTCATAAAAACCAACCTGCTCAGCCCACTCTGCTGCTGCCATCAACTGACGATCATTTAAGCCGCGAATTGCATGGTTCCACTCAACCACGGCATATTCACGTGCTCCGATATCAAATAAAGCCACCGCATTTTGTAAGCCACTGTTGCGTTTAATTTGTGCCAACTCAGCAGCGGTCACCGGCGCTGCCTGCTCAGGCCAAGCAATTGATTGACCTAAAGCCTCACGCGCTAATTGCCCATAAAAATCATAATGCGACAAAAGACTGCGGTAACCGGTTTGTGCAGAAGACTTTTGACCAAGCTCTTCAAGCGCGCGAGAATGCCAATAAACCCAAGCCGTTTCTTGCTGCTGGTCCTTATTCATCATCTCAATCGTATCTTTGACCCGTTGCCAATTGACCGTGGGTTGACGTAAAGCAGCACGTACACGCCAAGCCGCATTGTAATCACTAAGCGCAACATCTTTGGACTGCTGGTACCAAGCATCAGAGCGGTTCTCTAAATTAAGCACAGAGACTAAGCCAAACTGCGCATAAGCCCACTGTTTATCCTCATTATTAAGCAACTTGGTGCTATTTAAAATCTGAATCCCTTCATTACGGTCCTGACGAGCTAAGCGACTAAAGGCTATTGCTCTTAACTCTGCATCAAGAGCCGAAGAAGCGCTACCGGATTGTTGAGCAATCCAAGCACGCGGATTGTTAAAAATCGCATCATATTGAGCCAACTGAGCTCTGGAAAAAACCAATCCTGCATAGCGTCGGGCTGTGTGTTTATTATCATACTCAACAGCATCTCTGAGACCTGGTTGTAGTTGCTCAAAACTCAGTCGGTTTTGTGCATTTAGCGTTTCCAACATAGCCCAGCAAGAGTCCCCAGGCTTAAACACGTCTAATGCCTCTCTGATGCCAACGCGCTGACCCGTCACCGCCTGACTTTGAATCAATGCACATTGCGCTTGTGTCAAATTGACATTAACCGGCCCCAAGGCAACGGCTGTGCGATGCTCACCTAACTTAGCAGCCTTAATAATCCATTCGGCCTTAAGTCGTTCAGCCATATAAGTATCCGGATTATCCTCAATAAAATTTTTGAGTACCACCGTATCTAAAGGTGAAAGGCTATCCGCCTTATTGATATGATTCCGTAAAAACCAATAAGTTGGATAAGCGCCAATCTCATGATCCGCTTTAGCAGCATGCGCATAGCTGGCTAAGCTATCCCACTGCCGCCGCCCCATCGCTTCATAGGCACTTTGTACTGCAGCCCTAGCCTGCCTATCAACCACTTTCAAATCACGCTGAGGAACCTGTGAGCGCTGTTGTTGCACTGTTTGTTCAAGTAACTCAACTTCTGAGCTCTCATCTACCGATGTATGAGAGCTTGCCTGAGAACTGCAACCGGCAGCCATTAATAAGGCTGAGGTGACAACCCCGCCTAGCAGTGTATACTTCCAATAAGGCGATGTTGTTTTTTTAAACATGGTCACTCCGCTAATTTATTGACTAATTGATCTATTTACTTTCTTGTCTATGCAGCAGAATAACACAAAGCGATATCAATCTATAAGAACAGATTTGTTAACAAAACGTGCTCAATTAAGTCCTGCAGAACATCAACGTCGTTCAACTGCCTTAAATGAGCATTTTTTGGGTTGGCTTAAAAGCTTAGAATATGAAACCCAGCAAGATGAGGACTTTGTCGCACCTAAAATACTCCCGGCCAGACACAAAATACGCCGCCAAGGTCTGGTTATCGCCGCCTTTTGGCCTTATCGAAACGAACCCGATATTAGACCTTTGCTAGAAGAGCTTCACGCCATGGGCCATGAGGTTGTACTACCCAAAGTATCTCAAAAAAATGCACCCTTAGAGTTTTTTTATTGGGACCCTGGTGCCCCTATGGTAAAAGGCCATTACGGCATTCTAGAGCCCGAAGCAAAAGAAATCGCTGAGCTGCCGGACATCGTCCTACTACCGATGCTAGGTTATGGCGAAAATGGCGAACGCCTTGGCTATGGTGGCGGCTACTACGATCGCACCATCGCCCAGTGGGAGGAGCAACAACATGAGCCGCTCTTAATCGGCACCATTTGGTCCGAAGCCCGCTTAGACTGCGACTACGAGTGCCTCCCTCACGACAAGCCACTTGATGGTATTGTCAGTGAAAGGGGCGTATATTTTTTCTAAAAAAAAAGACAGCAGTAGCCAACAAGTGGCGCTGCTGTCATCTACTTATAATAACGACTTATTTTGTCGTTGCAATTTCATCCTTTAAAATTTCACGCAATCGAAACTTTTGTAGTTTGCCTGATGGTGTGGCCGGCATCGCATCACGAATCAATAAGCGCTCAGGTATATACTGTAAAGCAACACCGCTCTGCTTTAGATAGTCCACCATTTCAGAAAACTCTAGACTCTCCCCTGGCTTCAACACAGCCACTGCGCACGCTCGCTCCCCCAATCTCTCATCAGGATAAGCAACAATCGCCACTAACTCCACGGCAGGATGGCGATACAGCAATGTTTCAATTTCAACGACCGGGATATTTTCACCACCGCGAATAATCACATCCTTGCTGCGACCTGTAATACGGATATAACCTTGCTCATCTATATACGCTAAATCACCTGTATCAAACCAACCATCCTCTGTTGTGTCATTTAAGTCAGGACGCTTTAAGTAGCCACCAAAATTTGAACACGACCTAAGTAAAAGACGACCTGACTCACCTGTAGGTAACTCATTGTCAGCCGCATCAAGGATCTTAACCTCAACCCCTCTAAGCGGTTTGCCATCGGTATTAAAGGTACGCTCGTCGGGATCATTTAGGTCAACCATGGTTACGGCACCATTTTCAGTCATGCCCCATGCGGAAATAATCTTGGTACCAAGCACTCGTCGAGCCATTTCAACTAATGGACTAGGAATGGGTGCACCAGCACAAACAAAGGTACGAAGCGTCGGCACCAGATTGTTACTGGTTTCAATATGCTTAGCAAGATCAGTCAAGAATGGTGTTGAGGCCATGGTAAAGGTCACTTTCTCTTCACGAATCAGATTAGTCGCCATTTCCGCATTCCAAACATCCAGCAAAACGGCGTGCATCTTATACATGATCGGCATAATTAAGCCATATAAGAAACCAGTTTGGTGTGCCATCGGTGACGCCATCAACACCACATCCTCACTACTTAACTGCATACGCTCAACATAAGGCACGATATTAGACATAGTCGTATTTGCTGTGTGCATAACACCCTTAGGTTCACCTGTGGTGCCTGAGGTAAACAGTACCTGAGTCACGTCATCCGGACCTGGTCGATTTGACGTTAGAATCGACTGCGCTTGTGGATCCTTTTCCCATTCAGGACCACTTAACAAGGCCTCAAAGCTATTGTCTCCGGCACCATCAACAACGATACGATGCTTTAAATGCGGTAAGTCGGCAGCTAATCCTTCATGCATCTGTTCAAAATTAAAACCACGGAAAACCGCTGGAACAATCACAACCTTGGCTTCACTATGATTTAACATAAAGCGTAATTCACGCTCACGGAAAATGTGCATTAGTGGACTCATTACCGCACCAAGACGTGAGCAAGCAAGATAAATCAGTGAAAACTGCCAGCAGTTAGGTAACTGACACGCCACCACATCATTGCGACCAACACCTAACTTACTCAGACCAACCGCAATACGATCCGCCATGGCTGATAACTCGCGGTAGGTAAAGCGAGTCATTTCACCCGTATCAGAACGCTTGGCACTTAATGCCAGTTTATCAGGCACTTGCTGCAGACACTCATCTAAACAATCATTAATTGTTTTGTCATGCCATAAGCCCGCCTCAACACTACTGGCACGTCGCGGTTGAATCAATACTGCATCAAACTCCATTTTTGTCTCCTCTGGTAGGGTGAAGTTAGAGCAACGACACCCTATTGTTATTGCTAGCCTTAATTTGGAACAAACTTACGGCCGGCGCGTGTACGAGCAATAATTGTTTTCATAATCTGCGCTGTACCATCACCAATCTGGAACCCTAAGACATCACGTAGACGCTGCTCCATCGGACCGCGGTCATAACCACCATGACCAAAGCATAATAAACATTGATGAATCACGTCATAAGACAGCTTAGGACCCCACCACTTAACCATCGCAGCTTCAGCCGTATGCGGTAGTCCATTGTCCTTTAACCATAAGCCCTGCAAACATAACAAACGAGCTGCTTCAACCTCGGTCTCATATTGAGCCAAAGGATGCGTTAACCCCTGAAAGGCAGACAAAGGCTGACCAAAGGCTTCACGCTGGGTCAAATACTCCCACGCCTCTTCAAGCGACACACGAGCGACTGCTAAACATTGCAAACCAATCAGCGAACGTGAAAAGTCAAAGCCCTGCATCACTTGTACAAAACCCTGGTTTTCATCACCTAAACGGTGATTCACCGGAATTCGAACATTTTCAAAGAAAATCGAACCACGACCAATTGCACGTTGACCATGACAATCAAAGCGATTAGTGGTGACTCCAGGCGTATCCATCGGCACTAAAACCGCTGTTACGCCACGCGCCTTATCCTCAACCGTACCAGTACGACCAAAAACCACAGAAATATCTGCTTGGTCTGCCGCTGAAATTGAGGTCTTCTCGCCATTAAGAATGTAGTAATCACCATCACGCTCAATCTTCAAACGCAAATTAGCTGCATCTGAACCGCCACGTGGCTCGGTCAAGGCAATCGCACAAATCGCTTCACCCTGGACCAGCTTCTCTAACCAAGGACCCACAACGTCAGGGTCACCGTGACTCGCCAAAATCTGACCATTTAGAGAAGCCAAAAGATTCAGATAAGAAAAGCTCAAGTCTGCACGAGCAATCTGCTCATGAATCACACCGGCAGCTAAACTGCCCATGCCTAAGCCACCGAACTCCTCAGGTAGCTCTGGGCAAATAAAGCCCAAACTCCCCATCTCACGCAGTAGCTCACGATC
>LSQX01399941.1_pt1 | contig 21490 bp, 17 predicted proteins | sample 654561 | NCBI WGS metagenome assembly LSQX01 (sample SAMN04489861, study PRJNA283612) | anaerobic digester metagenome | isolation source: 4 biogas reactors fed with cattle manure at either 37C or 55C with and... | place: Denmark: Kongens Lyngby | collected 2014 | reverse complement strand
AGCACTACCATTATGTCTACGCCTTTTATGCCTTATTGTTCTAGGAAATTGCCGGCGGGAAAAAGCACCTTTAATGGCCCCGCTTCATAAGCTGATTCCGGGTGATGGTTTTGCACGTCTTGATGCTAAGCCGCTTTCACTACAGCGGGGTTATGAGCCATGTGCTCAGCCTCGCCGCGGGCTTGAGCCGGATGGGCGTTAAAGCGGTGGTGATCATAACCCATTGCCCTTCCTCCTACCAAGAGCAGCTGCGCCGCTACCAGCAGCACTTTCCCTGCTTTGCCGAGAGCCGGCCGGAGAACATCTTAAGGCTGGGCCGCCACTACCGCGTTGACCTGCTGCACCTGCACGACCTCTCCCTGGCCCGAACAGCGCAAAGGATTCTCCAAACCCTGCGCATACCCTGCGTGGCAACCCTGCACGAGGAGCTCAGCCCCGCGGTTAACCTCTCCCTGCTGCCCGGCCTCGCCTACTTAATCACGCCCTACCCGGCGGCAAGGGGCATCCCGCCCGGGCTGCGCCACAAGCTGGTCTTTATTCCCGAAGGGGTGGACCTGGAAAGCTACCGCCCCGCACCCAAGGAAGGCTTCAAGGTAACTTTCATTGGCGAAGAGGGCGGCTTTACCGCCGAGGGAGCCACGGCTTTCCTAAAAGCCGCCGGGCTGGCTGACCTTGAACTGGAGCTCATCTGCCCGCAGCCGCTGCCCCTGCTTAAAGGGCGCTACCATGGCTGGCTGCTGAACAGTTCGGCAGTGCTTGCCGGGTCGCAGCTGGTGGTGGGGCGCTACCGGGGGCTGCTGGAGGGAATGGCCTGTGGAAACGCCGCCCTGGTCCTGGGGCGAAGCTATCGCGGCCTCTTTAACCCGTCGCCGCATGCGCCGGGGCTTCCCTTTCCCGAGCTCTCCGGAGAGGGAGAGGAGCCTCCCTGCTACCGCTCCATCTTCTTCGATCTCTCCAGCCTGCTTAAAGATCGCGCCCTGCTGGAGTCCATGCAGGAGCAGGGCCGCAAATTTGTCCAGGAAAATTGCGATCTGCGGTTCGTGGCCGAGCAGACCTACCGCCTCTACCGCCACGCCGCCGGGAGATAGGCTCAAGGGCGGCCGCCACCGGAGGCGGCGCCGCCGTCGACGCTGAAGAGGGTGGTTTCCAGCGCGGGATTGAGCTGCAGCAGCTCAAAAACGGTGACCTGCGTCAGCCGGCCGGAGGCGTCAAAGCTCTCAATGCGCACGGGCATGAGGGTGCTTTTTTCCAGCCAGAGGCGCTCGCTAACGCGGTAGCGGTGGGGATCGGCGGGAATCATCTCTACACAGTAATAGTGGTGGCGCGAGCCGCTCTCCTCGCTCAAGAGGCGGAAGCTGGGCGCCTCGCTTATGGAGCGCCAGTAATCCTCCAGGGCCAGGGCAGCCGCCTCCGCTTCCGCCAGGCTGCCGGCGGCCGGCAGGAAGTCGCCGCTGGCGGGGTCATAGAGGTAGACCTGTTCGCCGTCGGCGACAACCACCACCACGTGGGCCTGCTTCCCCTCCTCGTAGGTGGTCATCTCCAGGCGGTAGCGGCCGGGCATCTCCTTCCATATTTCCACGCTGTAGGCGACATTGCTCTCCCCGCCCACGGGGACGGTCTTGAAGCGGGCATGGTAGCTCGCCAGACCGTCAATCCTCTCCCGCATGTCCTGCCGGATCTCCGCCGCGGAATCGGCATGGCTAAGGGCACGGTGGAGCCGCCAGCCCCCGAAGCCAAGGGCGCAGAGCAGGCCCAGCAACGGCAAAAGCAGCAGCGGCAGGCGGAGCACCATGAAAATTCCCCTGGGCGCAATTTTTGCCGGCAAGAATGGCCGCCCCCTTGCAAAAGAGGTTAAAGGGATCAAACCGGCCTGAGCTTGCGGTTATAGGGCCCCCAGGACGAGGCAGCCGCCGCTTCCCGCTCCAGGTATTGAAAGGCTTCCGGGAAGCGGGCCAGGATGTCGCTCGCAATGGCGCTGCGCCCCTCCGGGAGCAGATCCCCGGCCAGGCCGTGAATGTACGCCCCCGCCACGGCGGCCCCGAAGGGAGGCATCCCCTGGGCAATGAGCGAAGCAATGAGCCCCGTAAGCAGGTCCCCTGTCCCCGCCGTGGCCAGGGCCGGCCCGCCGGTGGGATTGAAATAGAGCTCCCCGCCGGGCGAAGCGACGACCGTCCCGGCTCCCTTCAGCACGATGATGGAGTTCCACTCCCTGGCCTTAAGCCGGGCCATCTGCGGCCGCGCCTGCTGAACTTCGCCCAGGGGCTGCCGGACCAGCCTGGCCATCTCGCCGGGATGGGGGGTTAGCAGGGGCGGCTGCGATGCCTCCCGGAGCAGTTTCTCCCGCTCTCCCTCCGGCAGCAGGGCCAGCGCCCCCAGGGCACCGGCATCGAGCACCAGCGGCAGGGGGCATTCCCCCATCAGCCGCTTCAACACGGCTGCCGTTTCCTCCGCCGCAGCCAGGCCGGGCCCTGCCGCCAGGACGCTGCATCCCGCGGCCTTTTCCAAAAGCAGCTCCGCCGCCAGGGGATCAAGCAGGCCGGGGGCCGTCTCCGGCAGCGGCACGGTAATCGCTTCGCACAGCTGCGCCTCCAGGGCGGGACAGATGGAGGCGGGAGCGGCCAGGTAAACCAGGCCGGCGCCGCCGCGCAGTGCCGCCGCCGCGGCCAGGGCCGCCGCACCGCTCATTCCCGTTGAACCGGCCAGGAGCAGCACCCGGCCGAAGCTGCCCTTGTGCGCCTCCGCCGGGCGGGGAGGCAGCAGCTCCCGGATCTGCTGGGCCGTGGCCACCGAAGCTTCCTTCTCCGAAGCCAGGAAGGAGGGGATGTTGATGTCTCCCACGAGGACCTCGCCGGCCAGCTCGCCGCCCGGGTACTGCAACAGGCCCGGCTTGGGGAAGGCAAAGGTGACCGTCCAGCGCGCCTTCACGGCGCAGCCCATTACTTTCCCGCTGTCGGCATGAACCCCCGAGGGGAGGTCCACCGCCAGCACCGGGGCGCCGCAGCCGTTGATGGCCTTGATGATCTCGGCCGGGAGCCCCTCTACGGGCCGGTCCAGCCCGATGCCGAAAAGGGCATCGACCACCAGGTCAACCCGGTCCAGGTCGGCCTGGAACAAGCCCAGTTCCGTATAGTCAAGTATATGCTTGACGGGAAACTCTCTATGCACTAAAAATTGATAGTTCATCAGGGCCGCACCGCGGTATTTTTCGGGAGGCACCGTGATCCAAAGGGAAACTTCCCGCCCCGCCTGCTGCAGCAGGCGGGCGACGACAAGGCCGTCGCCCCCGTTGTTCCCCGGCCCGGCCACAACCAGCACCCGCTGCGGGGAAGGCTGGAGGGCGAAAATGGCTTCCACCACCCTCATGCCGGCGCTCTCCATGAGCACAGCCTCGGGGAAGCCGAGTTCCTCGATGGTGCGCCGATCCGCTTCGCGCATGGCCGCGGCTGTGAGCACTTTCATGGCCTAACCTCACCTCGCTTGCCGCCGCAGGAGTGGGACAGGGAGACGTGCCTTTTGGTCCCACTTATCCTGCCGGCATTTCCAAACTCATTCTCCGCCTGCTTTTATTTTCCTCCTGCCCGCCCGCCCTAGGCAAAGAGCTGGTATCTTTTGGAGCGGCAGGAGAGAGCTCACAAGCTGTCGAAACTTGAATTTTAAGAACAGTGTCGCCATCTAAATACCATTCGAAGGGGTGCGCAGATGTACAATTATATCCACTCCCGCCGGCGCAAATTTCTACTCCTGGCGCTGTCACTGCTTCTCGCCGCAGCGCTGCTCGTCTCCTGCAGCGATGCCGGGGGCCGCAGCGCAGCACCTCCCGGTGGAGAAAAAGAGGACCCGGGAGAAGGGGGGGCGGACATTCCCGAAGAGCCGGCGGAAGAGATCGATTACGAAGCCCTGGGCGTAAACGAAGCCGGGCGGATCATGATTTTGATGTACCATGAAATCGGTGAGCCCGAGGATGTCTGGTGCCGTACTCCCGACAATTTTCGCAAGGACCTGGAGGCGCTCTACGAGGCCGGCTACCGCCTCATTTCGATGAACGACCTCCTCGACGGCCATATTGATGTTCCCGCGGGCTGCTCCCCGGTGGTGCTCACTTTCGATGACGGCAACGCCGGGCAGTTTCGCTACATAGAAAAAGACGGCCGGCTGGTCATCGACCCCGACTGCGCCGTCGCCATCCTGGAGGAATTTTATGCCGCCCACCCCGATTTCGGTCTGGCGGCCACCTTCTACATCTACTACGACAATCCCTTCCGCCAGCAGGAGTATGTGCAGCAGAAACTTCAATACCTGGTGGAAAAAGGATTTGAAATCGGCAGCCACTGCTACACGCACGGCGTTCTAAGCCGGCTCTCCCCGGAAGAGGCCCGGCGCGAGCTGGGGATGCACGTGAAGCGAACGCAGGAATACCTGCCGGGCTACATCGTGCGCAGCCTGGCCCTGCCCAAGGGAGAGCGCCCCAAGGACATAAGCTATGTCATTGAGGGAAGCTACGAGGGAACCCCCTACCGCCACGAGGGGATTCTCCTCGTCGGCGCCGAGCCCGCCCCCTCTCCTTTTACGGTGAAATTTGACCCCTCGGCGCTGCCCCGCGTGAGAGCCAGCGAAATAGACGTTGAGGGATACGGGCTTTACGACTGGCTGGAGCGCCTGCAGAATAACCCCCAGCTGCGCTACGTTTCAGACGGCGATCCCAATACGGTGGTGGTCCCCGAGGAGCTGGCCGAGCAGATCGACCGCTTCCGGCTGGGGAGCAGGACGCTCATTCCTTACTAGAATCGCTTTGGGGACACCGGGGACGTATCTGATGCTGGGGACGCCCCATGGTCCCACCGGGCGGGCGTGGAAGCCCGCCCTTACGCCTGCCAATAGCAGTAAGGGCGGCCATGGGCTGCCTTTACCACTTTAACGGAGTGGCGGCGGCAGGATCCTGCCCCTACCGGTATATTCTTACTGGAGGTATTTTTCGCTGCTCTCGCTGTGCACGCGGGGATGAAGGGCCGCGTTGAGGGCCCCCGAAATGACATAGGCCATGTCTTCAATGAAGGCGTCCGTCTCTTTCGGGGTGACCATGAGGCGGCCGCCCGCGTAAGGCTCGAGCACCTGGGTGATGAGCATCCGGCGCCGCTCCCAGTCAAAATCCTTGAGCACATTGGTGAGGGCCAGGCCCCGGGCGTCCTTCTTGAAATACTCCGCCAGGGCGTCAAAGGCTTCGCTGGCGATGGTGGAAGCATCGACCACCGTGGGCACGCCGATGGCCACTACGGGCACTCCCACCGTCTGGCGATTGATCCCCAGGCGGTTGTTGCCCACCCCGGAGCCGGGGCTGATCCCCGAATCGGCCACCTGGATGGTGGTATGGAGCCGCTCCAGGCGGCGCGCGGCCAGGGCGTCAATAACGATGACCAGGCTGGGCTTGACCCGGGCGACCAGGGCCGAGATGATCTCGCCTGTCTCCATGCCGGTGGTCCCCAAAACGCCCGGCGAGATGGCGCAAACGGAGCGGAAGCCCTCGCCGAGGATCTTCTGCCCCCCGGATACGGCGTGCCGCGTCACCAGGAGATCCTCAATCACCTTGGGGCCCAAGGAATCGGGAGTAACGTTCCAGTTCCCCAGCCCCACCACCAGGACAGTCTGGTTTAAGTCGGAGGGGAGCTCGAGAAAGTTCAACAGCTCCCGGGCCAGGACCTCGGAAACGCGATCCTGGAGCCGGGCATCCTTGCGCCGCAGCCCCGGCGCTTCCAGGGTAAGATAGCGGCCCACGCTTTTCCCCAGCTGCTGCGCGGCCTGCTCCGTTTGCACCTGCATGCGGCTGATGGCGATGCCATCTTCCTGGAGGTTTTCCGAAAGCACGCCGGGAATCTCCGCGGCGGTGTGGGTCTGGACAATCTCCTTTGCTTCCAGGGCCAGGTCGGTGCGAATATTATAGAGCGGAACAAAGCCTTCTCGCTGCTGCGACTCCCGGAACATGGCGCCTCTCCTTTCGGGCTAGCGCAGCTCGGTGGGCACGAAAAGGTCCACAATACCGATGATCACGGCCGCAAGCGCCGCTCCGAGAAGGGAAACGGTCATGCCCGGGACGATTAACTGGGCCACGTAAATAACGATGGTGGCAGTGATGAATCCCACAAGGCCGCGGTTCTGCGGCGATACTTTCTTTCCAAACAGGCTTTCCACGATGAAGCCGAGCAGGGCAATCACCACCGCCGCAATGAGGGCATGGACGAAGGTAAGCGTGGCAAAGCCCGGCAGGAGCCAGCTCACCAGCATGAGCACCACCGCGGAAACAATCAAGCGAACGATCAGACCAAGCATGGAAAGGCCTCCTCTGAAATTTATTCTTGCATGCCGCCGGCGCCTCCCGCCGGCTGCTAATTTAGCTTAACCAATAAATTTTTGCTCTATGCACGGGAAAGTGGGCCGCTTCTTTCTTGCATTTAAGGACAATTGATGATAATATTTCAATGCTTGAATGAAAGGAGGTAGACGGACTTGCCTGTTACCAAATCGGCCGAAAAGAGAATGCGGCAGACCTTAAAGAGAACCGCCCGCAACCGCCGCGTGAAAAGCATCGTCAAGACCGCTACGCGCCGCTTTGAAGAGGCCATCCAGAGCGGCGATCGCGAACTGGCCCAAAGCAGGCTCATCGCGGCCATCCGCAAGATCGATCAGGCGGCCGCCAAAGGCGTGATCCATAAAAACAATGCCGCCCGGAAAAAGTCCCGGCTGACGCGCCTGTTCAACCGCTTTGCAGCCGGCTAAGCCCCCGTTATTCATTATACTTTGCTCAAGCGCAAGTTATGCGCCGGCGGCATGAAGCAATAAAAATCCCCCTTTAAAAGGGGGATTTGCTGCTATTAGCAAAATATGGCACTCCTGCCGGGGGGAGGAAAGGCCTTGCCGAAAAACTTCTGCCCGAGAGCGCCGTCCCTAGTAGTAGGCGAGGCAGACCATGGAGACGACGATCAAATTGCCCCGGGAGACCAACGCCACGGCGAGCGCATCGAAGCCCTCTTCAAAAAGATAGGTCTCTCCTTCAGAAATGATGCGCCGGCAAAGCTCTTCCGCCGCTGGAAGAGGATAGTCCCAGAAGGCAAACATGTGCATCCCCGCCTTGGCCAACCTCAGCTGGCGCGCCATCTTCTCGATCTCCGCCTTCAGGGAATCGAGGGAATGTTCTTCTTCGCGGCAGGCCCGCTCGGAGGCGGCAACGGCGTCCTGGCGCACCGCCGGCAAAAGCCTGGTCTCGGCGGCAAGGGGCTTGAGGCCGGCGGCGGCGCGCTCCTCGTTAAAGAGCTCCAGCAGCCGGGCTTCATACTCTTGCAGGTAGACGGGCTCCGCCGCTGCGGCTAGCACCCGCTGCCACTCCCTCTCGCGTTCTTCCTTGTACGCGGGGTCGCTGTGCAGCCGGGCCAGCTCTTCGGGAGTGGTCAGGTAGAGGCGCGAAGGCCTCTGGATAAAGATCCCCTTCTCCTCGTCCACAAAGCCCGCCCCCCAGGTGGTATCAAGGGCATACCAGGTGTCCCCGATGAGGGCGTTGTTCCAGGCATGGCGCTCCGTCTTGCCCGGGGCGGGGTGAACCTCGCCCTTCTCATAAGTGGCCTTGATCCCCGCGGCCCTGAGCAGCGCCCGGGTTAAATCGGCGTAATCGTGGCAGATCCCCTTTCGCTTCTCCAGGGCGTATTTCGCCCCGGAGCCGTAGGCGTCCACGTTTGCGGCCTTCTCCACGTCGTAGGCGATGTTGTGGGTAACCCAGTCGTAAATGGCGCACAACTTTTCGTAGTCACTGGCGGCACCCGCGGTAATCTGCCGGGCCAAAATTTTTACATTGGTAATGGGATGCTCATTATCCTCTCCGGCAGAGAAATGGTCTTCCAGCCAGTCCATGGGCCGGCTATTCTCTCCGGCAGTTATTCCGGCAAAACGGAAAAGAAAAGCCTCCAGCAGGTCGCGCTGCCACCAGGCCAGCAGCATGCCTGCGATTAAGAAAACAATTAAGCAGATACAGCCAAATCGCTTCACGGTTCCTCCTGGGCCCTTTTTCTGCTACCAGTTTATAATAAAACGCCGCCTCGTGCGCTTTCTTTTATGGTCCTGTAACAGCAGAGCACACTTTCATGTCCCACATCGCCGCCTGCACCGGGTGCGGCAGTTGAGTCCCCCACCAGGAAAAGGTTTTCCAGGCCGGGCACCTTGAAGGGCGGTCTCCGCGATGCGGTCTGCTGAATGTTCACTTCCACCCCATCCACCAGCGGCAAGTGCATCGCCCGGCGCCATTCCACCGCCTCCTGCAACCCGGGAAAGAAGGAGAAGAGCGCCTGCTCCAGCTCCTGCTCCGCGGCAGCCAGGGCCGCCTTATCCGCAAAGCTCTCCACCGGCAGGGGCATTAACCAAGTCAAAAGCTGCTTCCCCGGCGGAGCCAGCGCCGGCTCCACGTTGGAGGTGAAGAGGCCAAAAGAGATGGGCCGGTAAAGGTAAGCCAGGCCGGTTATGCTGGAAACAGGCCTGCTTAAACCGTATTCCAGGACAATGCCGGCGGTTGGGCGAAGGCGGCTCCACTGCGCCAGAAGATCCGGGGCGACGGCGTCTTCAAGAAGCTCCCCCAGCTGCTGTGCAGGCAGCGAAAGAATCACCTTCCGGGCCGGGATGAGTTCTCCCTGCGCGTAAACCCCGCGAACGCGCTTCTGGTCAAGGGCTATCTTTTCCACTGGAACGCCCGTTCTGATCTCGCCTCTCTTTTTAATCCACCCGGTAAAGAGGTCGAGCAGCGGAGCCCAGCCGCCCCGGGGGTACATCACCGACACGCCGACGCGGAGCACTTTTTGCATATTCAGCAAGAGTTCACCCGCAGAGGCCTTCTCCAAAAAGGGGCATACAAGCATGGAAGCGCTGACCAGGTGAAAGTAGCGCCGCAGCCCCCCGGTGATCTTATTCTCATCCATCCATGAGGCTACGCTCCGCTCAAGCAGGCCGCTCATATCGGCACGCCGGATGCGCATGATCAGGGAAATAATTTTAAGCCGTTCGCGGAAAGTGAAAAGACGGCTGGTAAGAAAATCCTTAGGCCCCGTGGGGAAAACCTTTGTCCTGCCGTCTTCATCCTGCAAATACGAGGTCCCCAAGGGGATGAATTCCACCTCGCGTCCCAGGCGACGGCAGGTTTCTGCCAGGGCGCTGTGCGGGCCAAAGCGGACAAGGTGGATCCCGTAGTCAAGGGTGTAGCCGTCTTTTTTAACTACCGCCGCCCGCCCGCCGAGGCGGGAACTCTTCTCCAGGAGCAGCACCTTCTCCCCGTCTGCAGCCAGGAGAGCCCCCAGTTGCAGGCCGGTAATTCCTCCCCCAACAATTAGACTGTCATACATTGACCGTTCACCTCTCTTGCCATTTTAATCATTAGAGGGACAAAAAGGAACGTTCCCCTTTTCCCTATCCCCGGTATTTTGGTTTTCTAGCGGCGGAGCGACAGGTGGTGAATCTGGGACAGGGCCATCTCCAGGGCATGCCCCGGGCTCACCCGCCCGGTCTTGACGCGGTAGTCCAACTGCTGCAGGAAGATGATGATTTCCTCCAGGGATTGACGGCTGAAGGCGGCCGCTTGGCCGTAAAGCTTGCGCGCTTCGAAGGGCTTCACGCCCAGCGCCGCCGCATGCTGCGCCGGGGGCACCTTCTCATCGCGCAGGGAGCGGGCGCCAAGCAGGAGGCGGAAATGGCGCACCAGCATAAAAAAGATGCGCAGCGGCTCTTCGCGCCTCCCTGCAAGCAGGTGAGAGAGAACCTGCAGCGCCCGGTCGAGCCTCCCTTCGCTGAGCGCATCGGCAAGGGTGAAGACGCTGCTTTTTATGTCTCCGGAAAAGAGCAGCTCCACCATCTTCGCAGTAATGGTCTTCTCACCCTCGCCCAGGTAGGCGCAGAACTTGTTCAGTTCGTTGGAGAGAAAATGAAGGTCGTTTTCACCGCTCCAGAGAATGCGCTGCAGCGCGGCGGGCTCCATCTTCACGCCCCGCCGGGCCAGCCGCTCCCGGATCCAGCGGGCCAGCTCGGGCCCCCGCAGCGGGGCGCACTCCACCACCAGGCCTCCCTTCTCCAGGATTTTGAAGAGGCGGCGGCGCCGGTCAACGGCCGCAGCCCGGAAGAGGAGGATGCGCGAGGGAACCCCCGCAGCCCCTTCACGCTCAATAAAGCGCTCCAGCAGCGCCGCGGCCTTCTCCCCGCCCTCCTCCGGGAGCGCCGCTTCTCCCTCCGCCGTCTCCCGGCTCTCGCGGCCTTTCGGAAGCAGGTAGGGGGGATCATCCACCAGCAGCAGCTTGCACGGTGCAAAAAGGCTCGCCTCGCCAAGGCGCTGCAAGATCTCGAGCAGCGGCAGCGCCGCCCCCTCAATTTTCTCCCGGCCAAAGTCCCCTTCCTCCCCCAGGAAGGCCTCGGCAAGCTGATGGGAAAGCTCCCGGATTAAAAAGGGCTCGTCGCCGTAAAAGAGGTACACGGGGACAAACTTTCCCGCAGCGATCATCTGAGCGGCTTCCCGGTAGCCAACCAACTACTTTCCACCTCCCCTCCTGCCGTTTTGAAAAAGGCGCCGCGATTCGGGCGTAAGAAGAACGAGCACCGTGTAAATCTCCAGGCGCCCCATGATCATCATCAGGATCAGAAGCGCCCTGCCGGCGGCGGGAATGGCCTGGTAGGTAAAGCGGGGCCCAACCAGGCCCAGGGCGGGGCCGGTATTGCCCAGGGCGGCGCCGGCGGCAGAAGCGGCGGTAGTAAAATCCAGCTTCATCCAGCCCAGGGCGAGGGCAGTGAAGACAAAGAAAACCATGTAGAAGAAGGTGAAGCCCGCCACCCCCCGCAGCGTCTCCTCGGAAACGGCATGGCCGTCCAGTTTGACCGCGGCCACGGACGAGGGGTGGAGCAGACGCTGCAGCTCCCGCCAGGCATATTTAAGCAGCAGCAGCAGGCGCACCTGCTTCATCCCCCCGCTGGTGGAACCGCCGCAGGCGCCGAGGAACATGAGGAAGAAAAGGAGAAGGCGCGAAAAATGAGGCCAAGCATCAAAATCGGCGCAGGCGTAGCCGGTGCTCGTGGCTATGGAGACCACCTGGAAGGCGCCCCGCCGCAGGGAAAGCATTAGGTCGCCGCCGTAAAGAGGGGCGATGTTTGCCGCCACCAGGGCCACGGCCACGGCGAGCACGGCAATGTAAAAGCGCAGCTCTTCGCTTTTCAGCGCCCCCCTCTCCCCGTGCAGCAGGCGGTAATAGAGAGTAAAGTTCACTCCGGCCAAGAACATGAAAAGGGTGATCACCACTTCTGCCGCCGGGTTCTCCAGGGCGGCAATGCTGGCGCTGTAGGGGGAGAAGCCTCCCGTGGGCATGGTAGTGAGGGCATGAGCCAGGGCATCGTAGAAGTTCAAGCCGCAGAGCGCCAGCAGCAGGGCCAGCAGGGCGGTCATGGCCACGTAGATGAGCCAGAGCCAGCGCGCCGTCTCTGCAAGCCGGGGGGCAAAGCGCTCGGCAAGGGGGCCGGGCAGCTCCGCCCGGTAAAGCGCCGTGCCTTTGAAACCGAAGCGGGGCAGGACGGCAAGAAAGAGCACGATGATCCCCATGCCCCCCAGCCACTGGGTGAGAGCACGCCAGAAGAGAAGGCCGCGGGGCAGGCTTTCCAGGGGGGCTATCAGGGTCGCCCCGGTGGTGGTAAAGCCGGAGACGGCTTCAAAGAAGGCATCGAGGAGAGTGCCATCAAAGCCTTCATAAAAATAAAAGGGAAGCCCGCCGAAAAAGCCGGCCAGCAGCCAGGCCAGCGTTACCAGGGAGAAGCTTTCGGCAAGGGTGGTTTGCCCATGCCGCGAGGGGTAGCCCAGAATGCACAAAAGGGCCCCCGCCGCTGCGGTAATGGCCACGGCTTTTAAAAAGGCAGGGCGGTCCGCTTCCTGCTCCCCAATGGACCAGAGGGCCGCCAGGACCATCATGGCAGCGAGGAAAAGGAGCATAATTCCCAAAAGGTAAAACATCCTCAGGCGGCGCATGGCATCTCCGCTCCCGGTTAAGCCGCCGCATGGCGGCGGCCGCCGCGTCAAGCCTCCTTAACTTAACTTTGCTTTACTTTGCTTTACCACGTTCCAGGGGGCGGTTAGCTCTTCGCCCCTCTTTTTCCGCCGCCGCAAAGTAGCGCTCCAGCTGCCCGCTGATTTCAGGCAGGGTAAAGATAACCAGGTGATCCCCCGGCAGGAGCCTGTCCTGCCCTCGCGGTATGATTACTTCCTGGCCCCGGATGATGGAGCCGATGAGCATCCCCCGGGGAAAGTTGGCCTCGGCCACCGTCTTATGGGCCACCCGCGCCGTTTCGGGGAGGACCAGCTCCAGGATTTCGGCCCGCTCATTGTTTAAAATGGACAGCGAAAGCAGGTCCTCGCGATGGGTAAAGCGGAGTATCTGCGCCGCCGTGATGAGGTGCGGGTTGACGATGCTCTCCAGGCCCAGGGCGCCGTATACGGGGGTAAATTGCGGGTCCACCACCTCGCAGATAATCTTTTTTACCCCCCACTGCTTCGCCAGCACGCCGAGGATGATGTTGGTGCGATCGTCCCCGCTGACGGCGACAACGGCATCGGTATCCGCGATCTCCTCCACATGGATAAAATCCAGGTCCGTAGGCTCCCCGTGCAGGATGAGGGTGTGCGAAAGTTCCCGGCTGAGCTGCGCGCAGCGCTCGCCGTCTTTCTCCACCAGCTTCACCTCGAAGGGGCTGCGGCTCTCCTCCAGCAGCTTCGCCAGCTCAAAGCCGATCCCCCCGCCGCCGAAAATGGCCACCCTCTTGATCCTGATGCGCTCATGCAGGAGCAGGAAGCTGATATCCTTGAGCGTGCGCGACCGGCCCAGCAGGTAGACCCTGGCCCCCGGCTTGATGACATCATTGCCGCCGGGGATGATAAACTTGTCCTGCCCCTCGCTGATACCCACAATGATGCAGCCCGGCGGCAGGTTCAGCTGGCGGAAAGGTGTTCTCACAATGGGGGCGTCGGGGCCGGCAACAAGGCTGAGCATCATCACCCGCCCCCGGCTGAAGTACTCAATTTCGCAGGCTTCGGGGAAATGAAGCATGCGGGAGATCTCGTAGGCGGCGCTGCGCTCGGGGCTGATCATCAGGTCAATGCCCAGCTGGTGCGGGTCAAGGATGGTAGAACCATGGGCATAGTCGGCATTGCGCACCCGGGCCACGGTCAGGGGAACACCGTAGCGCTTGGCCAGCATGCAGGCGATAATGTTGATCTCGTCGATCTCCGTTACCGCAATGACCATGTCCGCGGACCTGACGCCCGCCTTTTCCAGGGCCAGGACGTTGGCCCCGTTGTCTTCCAAAACCATGACGTCGTAGAGGTCGCCCAGCCGGCGCGCCCGCTCCGGGTTTTTTTCAATGACCACCACGTCAAAATTCTTCTCGGAAAGATTGTGGGCCAGCTCCGAGCCAACCCCGCCCCCGCCGATAACGATTATGTACACGTAAAAACCCACCTCTGGCCATGACGTGGTACCATGATATTACCATGATATTATCATAAAAATTCAAAAGCGGTCCATCAATTTCCTCGCAGGGGAGGCCCCTTGGGCTTTCGGCTCAAGGGGCCGGCTAAAATTTTCAACTCCCCCTTGGGGGAATTTGAGGGGGATTACCCGCTGGACTTATCGGCGGGGGGACCATGGCCACGGGGCCGGCCAGGGGGTCGACGCTAAAAGCCTCCTCCCCGGGCCGGGGCCGGGCCAGGGAGCGGTAGAGGTGGTCGGGCACCGCCACCCCCAGGAAACGGTAGACAGCGGCGAGATGGCGGCGAAAGAGGGCGTCAAAGGGGGCGGCCAGGTAGTAGGGCATGCTGTCGATCCACCAGGCGAAATCGCTCCCCTCGGCGATATAGATGCTCTCCAGGGCTCGCTGCAGCGCCTCTTCGCTGCAGGAGCCGCTGCGGCGGCAGCGCTCCACCGCCTCGCGGGCCTCCAGGAGGTAATCCCAGAGAAGGTTCTTGTTGTCCGTGCCGATCCAGCGGGCGAGGTTGTGGTCAACCCACGATCCGGTATGCAGCTCTTCGATAACCCGCTGCGGCGGATGCACCGCCAGGTATTCGCTCACCGTGCAGCAGCAGAGGCGCGGCTCCTCGCTCAAGCGGCGGTAGAGGCTGTGCAAAAAAGGTCCCTTGTCGCCCTGGTACCATTCCCAGGCGTTCTCCCCGTCCAGCGAGATGGTCACCAGGTGGCTGCCCGGAGAGCAGGCCAGGTTCTCCCGGATTTTCAGCAGGCGGTGCACTAGATCGGCGGCGGCATCCTCGGGGCGGAAATGCTGGTATTCAAAGCCGATGCGGTTGGAGAGGTAGTGATCGCGGAAAACCATGGCCAGCTCTCCGCCGGCCCCGCGGACGCGGTAGGGGCGGTAGAGGAGATCGCCGTTTAGGACATGGCCGTAGGCGTCGCGCACGATCTCGACCTTTAGGGAGCGGGCGAGAACCTGCTCATCGCTGATGGACCAGGCAAAGCCGTAACTTGCAAAGAGGGCTATTGTCTCCGGGCTCACCGCCATCTCCGGCGGCCAGATCCCCCTGGGGCGGCGGCCAAAAAGACGACGATACTGGCGATCGGCCAGGGCCAGCTGCGCGCAGGCATCCTGGGGATATTGAAAGCGCCGCGGCAGCGGCAGCCCCGGGCAGGCCCGCAGGGCGCTGCAGCTGTCGATGAGCAGCGGCATGATGGGATGATAGAAGGGGGTGGTCATGACCTCCATCTGCCCCCGCTCCTGCAGGCGGCGGTGCAGGGGGACAATGCCGGCAAGCAGCTCCAGCTGCTTCTCCACCACCAGGCGCCGCTCCGCTTCGCTGAAATCCCTTCCCTTTTCCATGAGGCGGCCCAGGGCGGGATCGGCACGGCGGATATCGGGATCAATCCAGGCCAGGTTGAACCAGACCTGCAGATCGCGGTAGTCCTGAAGGCGATAGCGCTCCAGCGCCGGCCGCACCGCCCCCGGCTCGCGAATGCGCCCCTGGAGCTCCAAAAGCTCCAGGTAGCGGGGGTGCTGCCCGATGACCTTCTCCCAGTGGATGTCAAAGTAGTGCCGCAGCAGGTATTCTTTCTCCCCGTCGCTGAGCTCCTCCGCAGGCTTGTTCACCTTCTGGTAGAAGTCCTCATTTCCTGCAAGATAGCTCTCCACCTGCTCCAGCAGCGAGGGAGTGAGGTTGAAGGTCTGGCTCACCCGGGGGTACTGCTCCAGGAGGGCCGCCATCTGGTAATAATCCTTGCTCCCATGCAGCCGCACCCAGGGCATGATCAGCTCGCCGGTGAGCGAATCGCGGTAGACGGGCTGGTGCTGGTTCCAGACAAAGGCCACGTAGAGCGGCTCTTCGCTCATGTCCCCGCCTCCTCCCGGGCCGGAGCTGGCACCGGCTCCCTTTCGCCGGCCGCGGCCAAGTGGAGCAAAATGCCCAGGTCGCGGCTCTCGTCGGGCGCCAGGGAGAAATCCCAGCGGGGCAGAACAAGCGACTGCTGGTAGGAGCGCTCCAGGCCGCCCTCGGAGAGGGAGACCGCCTCCACGGGCATGCGCCAGAGCAAGGCCGGCTCCGGCCAGGAGAGGGTCAGCTGCAGGTTGCGCCGCCGGTCCACAAGGGTCACCTCCGGCACCCCTTCCTCGGCGCCATGGGAGCCAAGGCGGCGGTCTTCCAGTTCGCGCCCGGGGATGGCGTAATAGCGCTCCTCGTCGGAGCCGGAGAGAAAGGCCAGGTTAAATTCCACCCCAAAGCGGAGGAAGACCTCCCTGTCGCCCAGGTTGGCCAGCCGGTAGTCCACCTGGAAGCTGTCCTCGCCGGCGCGGAGGGTGATCTTCTTCTGCAGCAGCAGGGGCGCCGCTTCGCCAACCGCCCCCTGGCGCTGCAGGGTGACCTGCACCCCTGCGCCGCCTCCTTCGCACTCGGGCAGCCGATCCACCTGCACTTCAAAGGGCTGCATGAGGAAATCGCCGCCCTCGCGGTAACTTCCCCGGGCAAACTGCTCCAGGGTGAGGTCCTCTTCAAAGAAATGCTCGATGAGGGCCACCCGGGGGTAGGGATCGTAGGCAAGCTGCTCCAGGAGGCCCTCCTCCTTCACCGCCCGCAGGTGATGGATGGAGGCCGGCTCTCCAGCCGGCGCCGAAGGGGCCGCCTGCTCCAGGTAGTCCTTATGATAGGCCTCGGGGCGGCGCGTCAGAGTGTCGAGCAAATTCACCGCCGCCGGCCTCCAGGAAAGCTCCCAGAGGCTGCCGCCAAGCTGCGGCGCCAGGAGCAGGTTGAGGCGGTCGGTGTAAAGGTAGATCTCCTCCGCGCCGCTGTAGCCGAAGTCTCCCCGCTGCAGTTCCAGGTAGGGCGGCTCCTTCAAGTGGTCGTCAATGAGCTTCTCCGCCTGCAGCAGCTTCTGCCAGACGGCAGCCCGCAAAAAACCGAGGTAGAGGCCGCCGAAAACCCCGTGCCAGTAGGCGCAGTTGCACTGGCCCGCCCAGAGGAGGCGCTGCGCGCGCCGGCGCGGCTCTCCTTCCGGGAGCTGCTCCCAGCGGCGCCGCACCGCCAGCATCTTCTTGTGCATGCGGTTGCTTTCGGGGTAGCGGCTGAGAAAATTTCTCCAGAAGCCCCCGGACCACTCCTTCATTTCGCGGTAGGCCCCCGCCGGCAGGTACAGGGGGCCCCGGGGAGGAAAGAGGCGGCGGTACTCATCAAAGGTGACCACGCTGAGCCAGTCCTCCTGCTCCATGAGGAGGGTGAAAAACTCCTCCAGCCATCCCCTTTCGTAGACCGCCTCGTAGGTTCCGGGCCAGCCGCCGAACTTTTCCCCGTCGTCGGCCAGCACAAAGAGGCGCGGCTTCCCCGCGTCGCGCCTCTCCCGGAAAAAGGAGATGGCCTCGCCGGGCGCCTTGAAGGGGATGAGGTAGCGCAGCTCTTCGCTGATGGGGAATATGTCCACCGGATAGCCCTCTTCTTCGGTGCGGTAGTAGTGATCCAGCTCCGCGCAGCCGGCATCGCGGAAGTGGCTGTCATCCAGGGCCAGGTACTCCATCCCGGCCCGGCGGATGGGGCGGGGCAGGTGCGGCTCCCAGACCCTTTCCGCCAGCCACATGCCGCGCGGCTTTACGCCAAAGAGCTCTTCCAGGCGCTCCGCCAGGAGGCGGATCTGGCCGATTTTGTCTTCATCGGGGATGGCGGGAAGGATGGGCTCGTAGTAGGCGCCGCCCAGGATCTCCACCTGCCCGGCGGCGGCGAGCCTCTTTAGCCGCCCGATGAACTCCGGCTTCCTCTCCACGAGCCAGTCGAGAAGGCTGCCGGAGTAATGCAGGGCCACCCGCATGGCCGGAAATCTCTCCAGGACATCAATGAAGGGCTCGTAGGTGCGCGCAAAGCTCTGCTCCAGGACATCATCCAGGTTGCCCACAGGCTGGTGATTGTGCAGGGCCAGGATGAAATAGATCTTCCCGCCATGATTCATCTTCCGCTCTTCCTTTCTCTCTCAAGTAAGCGGCCGCTTCTTCGGGCCGCATGGTGTTGATATAAATACCGCTGCTCATTTCAAATCCCCCTTCCACGCCGGCCCGGGGAATGAGCTCCAGGTGCCAGTGATAATGGGGCAGCGGCGCGCTGCGCAAGGGCGCGGTATGCAGGTAATAATTGTAAGGGTAGTCCCCCAGGGCCCGCGCCAGCATCCGGAACAGCTTTCCCAGGAACAGCGCCAGCTCCGCCCTCCCGGCGGCGGCCGTTTCAAAAAAGGAAGCTTCATGGCGCCGCGGCAGGATCCAGGTTTCAAAGGGGCTGCGGGCGGCATAGGGGATCAAGGCGGTGTAGGCGCCGCCATTGAGAACCACTCTCTCCCCGCAGGCGTTTGTCTCTTCAAGCATGCGGCAGAAGGGGCAGCTCCCCTCCTCGAGGTAGGCGCGGTGCGCGCTTTCCATCTCCAGCCTGACCGCGGGCGGCACAAAGGGCAGGGCAATAAGCTGGGAGTGGGGATGCTCTATGGAGGCGCCCGCTTCGCGGCGGTAGTTGCGGAAAATCTGCACGTAGCGCAGGCAGCGCTTCTGGGCCAGCGCCCGCTCTCGCCGCCAGTAGGCCTCAAGAACAAGCTCCATCTGCCGCGGGGGTAAGCTGCCGGGATGCCGGTTGTGCTCCGGGCTTTCAATGATCACCTCGTGGGCGCCGCAGGCGGGCTGCGAAGCTGCCCGGAAATCCCGCTCCCTCTCCTGCTGCGGCACCACCGCCGGGTACTTGTTGGGCACAACCCTGACTCGCCAGCCGGCCGCATCCGCAGCCGCCGTGCCGCGCCCCAAGGCAAGGAGCTCCCGCGGGGTCATCCGCTCATTCCCGGCGCAAAAGGGGCAGTTCTCCACGTAGGAGGGGAGGGAGCCGCAGCGCCCGGGGCCGACGGCGCCGGCCAGGGCCTCCGGCCTCCGGGAACGCTCCGCAGCGATGATCACCAGCTGCCCGGAGATGGGATCACGGCGAATTTCGGGCAAAAAGACACCTCCGCGAAAATGCTGGGCGGTCAGCCCCGGCGCTGCGCGGGAGCCATGCTGCGTTAAACCCCGGAAGTGAAAAATCAAGCCTAGCTTTCCCGCCGCCGCCCTTTTTATTCCGCCCTCCAGGCAAAGCGGCCCGGCCCTATCTATATATCCACGCGCTTAGGGAATAATAGCATGTGAAATTAATGCGCTCTCTCTTGCATTTATTTCCATTCAGCCGACAAAGGAGGCGAAGGAGTGGCCGATCCGCAGACATACTATTTAAACCGCGGCGAGTCCCTGCCGGAGCGGTACGGCGAAGATCGCCTGGTCATACTGCCCCGCGACCCCCATAATATCTTTGCCTACTGGGAAATAAGCCCGCAGACCCGGGAAGCCCTGGCCAGAAGGGCGTCGGAAGAAGGCTGCCCGGAGTTTGCCTTGTGCCTGCGGGTCTATAAATATGGCTGGGGGGAAGGGGAAGATGCAGAAGGATTTTTTGATCTGGAAGTAAGCGGGGATATCAACAACTGGTATATTGCCGTTCCTCATGCCGACAGGTGCTATCGCGTGGAACTGGGCTGGAAGGCGCCGGGGAGATCTTTTCAATCCCTTCTCCGCTCCAACTTAATCCGCACCCCCCGCGACAGCCTCAGCGACCTTATCGATGAACAATGGCAGCTCCCCGACTGGAAGGCGCAAAAGCTTTTCCGCCGCATCTCCCTCTATCATCTCAGCTCGGCGGAATTTTTCAGGCGCCGGCCGGAAGCAAAAAGGAAATAGCTGCCCGAAGGAGGTTCTTTACTGGATCATGGCCCAGGGATTTCTCGCTTTGATTTTGCATGCTCATCTGCCCTATGTGCGCCACCCCGAATACGATCATTCCTTGGAGGAAAAATGGTTTTTTGAAGCGATAACCGAGTGCTACATTCCCCTGCTCATGGTTTTCGAGAAGCTGCGCGATGAAGGCGTTGACTTCCGGCTCACCTTTTCGCTGTCGCCGACCCTGTTGGCGATGATGGAAGACCCCCTGCTCCAGGAGCGCTACCGCAAATACCTGCAGGGGCTGCAAAACCTGGCCCGGCTCGAGGAGGAGCGCACAGCCGGCGATCCCTCCTTTGCTCCCCTGGCGCGGCTCTACCGCGAGCATTTCGATGCCGCCGCCGCCTACCTGGAGCGCTACGGCGGCCGCCTGGTGCCCGCATTCCGACGGCTGGCCGAAGAAAACTACCTGGAGCTCATCACCACCGCCTCCACCCACGCCTACCTGCCGCTGCTGCTGCTCCAGCCGGAGAGCATCTACGCCCAGCTGGCCAACGCCGTCCAGTACCATGCCTCCCTCTTCGGCGAGCCCCCGCGGGGACTGTGGCTGCCCGAATGCGCCTACGAACACGGCCTGGATGAGATCATCAGCGAACTGGGCCTCCAGTACATCATCACCGCCACGCACGGGGTCCTCTACGCCACCCCTCGCCCCAAGTACGGCGTCTACAGCCCCATACTTACCAGGAGCGGCGTGGCCGTCTTCGGAAGGGACCCGGAGACATCGAAGCAGGTCTGGAGCGCGCAGGAGGGCTACCCCGGGGATTACGATTACCGCGAGTTCTACCGCGACATTGCCTACGATCTGCCGCTGGAGTACATCGGGCCGTACCTGCACCCTCCCGGCCTGCGCAGCGATACCGGCATCAAGTACTACCGCATCACCTGCGAGGGACTGGAGTACAAGGAACCCTACCAGCCCCACCGCGCCCGGGAGAAGGCCGCCCTGCACGCGGGGAACTTCATGTTCAACCGCCAGCAGCAGGTAAGCTACCTCGCCTCTCTCATGGGACGGCCGCCCATAGTCATCTCACCCTATGATGCCGAACTCTTCGGCCACTGGTGGTTTGAGGGGCCGCAGTGGCTTGACTTCCTCTTCCGGAAAATAGCTTTCGACCAGGCCGACGTAAAGCTCATCACCCCGGGGGAATACCTGGACCTGGGCTACCCGCTGCAGCTGGCGGAGCCCAATCCCTCCAGCTGGGGAGACAAGGGCTATCACGAGGTGTGGCTGAACGGGAGCAACGACTGGCTTTACCGGCACTTGCACAAGGCCGCCGCCGACATGATCCGGCTGGCCACGGCCCATCCCCGTGCCGAGGGGCTGCTGGAACGGGCCCTGCGCCAGGCGGCCCGCGAGCTCATGCTGGCCCAGAGCAGCGACTGGCCCTTTATCATGACCTCCGGCACCACGGTGGAGTATGCCCGCAGCAGGGCGGTAAGCCACCTCGTGCGCTTTCGCCTGCTGCAGCGCCAGATAGACGAGGGCAACATTGACGCCGAGTGGCTCAAGCGGCTGGAGGAAGCGGACAACATCTTCCCCCAGCTCGATTACCGCCTGTACCAGGATTTTGAAAGCTCGGTGCCTGCAGGCATAGCCGGGGTGGTTTAGCGGATCCCCGGGCGCCTGCCGAAAGAAGAATGAAAAAGGGTACAAAAGAAACTTTTGTACCCAAAAAGTGAAGGAACCAAGCCGGGGTAGCTGGCTTAGGGCTTTTCCACCAAAAAAAGGAGACAGCTTGCGGCTGCCTCATCAGGGAGAAAAAGTAATAACCAGTTTTCCTGACCGGCAGCCTGGCGATCCTTTGCAGGACCCATAGCTTTGCGTCACTGCCTTACGGCAGTTTTGCCTTTATCGGTTCCTGAAAGAGAGTATACCTTCTTTTTATAAAATTGGCAAGGGCTTTTTTAATTTCAGTGTGTCAACACTTATCGGGAAATTTCCCTCGTTGCAGAAGAATTGATTTAGAACCTTCTTTGACTGTTGGCTGGGAGTGGCTTGCAACACATAGTTGTCCTTTTGAGCATAGATAGTATTTTAAAAACAATAACTCCCTAAATACGCAATTCGGTTCTTTTTGAGTATTGCTTGTTTACTCCACAGAGTAATCGTTCAATATGCTGCGAAATAGCTTGGCATAGCCCTGGGTGCCCCTATTTAATGCCGGGAAGCCCGCCTGGCGAATAC
>LSQX01258325.1_pt1 | contig 21491 bp, 20 predicted proteins | sample 654561 | NCBI WGS metagenome assembly LSQX01 (sample SAMN04489861, study PRJNA283612) | anaerobic digester metagenome | isolation source: 4 biogas reactors fed with cattle manure at either 37C or 55C with and... | place: Denmark: Kongens Lyngby | collected 2014 | reverse complement strand
CGGCCGGGAATCGGCTTCCAAAGGGTATGGACAATTCCCAGCACCCCATAGCAATCCTTTACCGTGTTGACAATCACACGGATGGCAAGTAGATCGGTTATCTCCTCAAAATCCTTATGCTGCATGTACATCTTTCGGTAAATGCTGTAGAAGTTCTTTGGTCTGCCGTCTATCTCGGCTTCTATATTCATTTCATTCAGCTTTGCCTTAAGGGTTTGTATTACTTCCTTTATAATGGCTTCCCGCTCTTTTCTCTTGGTAGCCACCTTTTCAACGAGATCATAGTAACCCTTCGGATCGATGTATCGCAGCGATATATCCTCCAGCTCCCATTTTATTCGGAAAATTCCAAGCCTATGGGCCAGAGGTGCATAGATTTCCAAGGTTTCATAGGCTTTCTCCCGTTGTTTTGCTTCGTCAACATACTCAAGGGTTCGCAGATTGTGGAGCCGGTCTGCCAGTTTTATGATAATTACCCTTATGTCCTTCGCCATGGCAACGAACATTTTTCTCAAACTTTCAACCTGCTGCTCTTCCTTTGTCTTATACTCTATCCGTCCCAGTTTTGTAACCCCGTCAACAAGCTTTGTTATTTCGGGGCCAAACTCTCTTTCCAGCTCCTGAAGAGCACTGCCGGTGTCTTCAACAACATCGTGCAGAATCCCTGCAGCAACGGTATCTGCGTCCAATCCCAACTCCAGCAAAATATGAGCAACTTCAAGAGGGTGGATAATATAGGGTTCGCCGGAAGAACGCTTCTGACCCTGGTGGGCCTTTTCAGCGTGTTCGTAGGCCTTCATTATAATCTCAACGCTTTCCTTCCCGAATACCGATTCTGCCTTGCTTTTCAGCTCGGCCACTTTTCTCTCAAGATCACTGATGCTGGCAATAGTGCTTTTTCCCACTTATTCCACCCCTTTCTCATTCATGCTATGCCGGACTCTGGAGTATAGTTACCGCTGCATACAGCATAACGAAGATCTATAACAACGCACCCTTAATGCGATTTTACCAAATACAGTTATCAGCTTTTTTTATACAAAGAGTGGTTGGTAGAGCAGCCACCAACCACCAGCCTGATTTTCTGGCTTAATCGTCATATTCTATGACAGAATAAACATCATAACCTTCCAGAGTCTTTCTTCCGTTCAAATAAGTCAATTCCATTACAAAAACAACGCCTACAACAATTCCTCCCAATTTTTCAACCAATTTTACAGCCGCCAGTGCGGTGCCCCCAGTTGCCAACAGGTCATCAACCACAACAACTCTTTGTCCGGGTTGGATGGCATCCTTATGGATTTCCAAACTATCCGTACCGTATTCCAGCTCATATTCATACCTGACGGTCTCTGCAGGCAGTTTCCCAGGTTTTCTCACCGGAACGAAGCCTATCTTCAATGCGTATGCAACCGGTGCCCCCAATACAAAGCCTCTTGCTTCGGGCCCAACAATAACATCGGCCCTCTTCTCCCTGCAGAAGTTTACGAGGGAATCAACGGTATACACATAGGCTTCCGGATCTTTTAGCAAAGTTGTAATATCCTTGAAGCTGATACCCTGTTTTGGGAAATCCATGACAATTCTTACTTTTTCCTTTAACTCCATTAGTATCCTCCTTTTCTCAACGGGTTATCATTTTATTCATCCACATCTGGTAGCATTGATAAAGCCTGCTCTCTGTAAGCTCCCGGTTGCGCGGATTCGGATTGCATTCAATTACAATATAAGCAGGTTGGACGTTTACTTTTATAAACTCCAGCTCATCAAAGACGCCTAGCATTAGTCGCAGCTGGAACATATTGACGTCCTGTCCTGTGGACTGTACATATTCATGCAACATGCCGGACATGTCAGGCCAGATGTTCTGGCGTGCACGCCGGAAATGCAGCCATTTATACAAAACAACAAAATGTTGTCTGTCCAGTTTCAGCCTTCCCAAAGTGTGGTTAAACAAATTATCGTCATCGGTCCAGCCGGTGATTACACTTACCTTTTCTTTAAATCGTTCCAGTACCGGCAGGTGGGAGTACAATGGGACTTCCTGATCCAGAAGAAAAATTCTGTCATAGTGCTTGTACGGCACCTTTTCCAGGCAAGGAGCCAACAAAATGGCATTTAACCCCATATAGCGCATATCGGGAAAACAGCCGTATTCAAAGACTGACCAGGACGAACCAGGATCCAGAACCAGGTTTAAAGCCCACCTTCCCCCCTCTGGAGTATTGGCCAGAACCAAATTGCCCAACTGGGCTTTATTAAAATAATCGACCGCTTGTTCATAGTTTATCGGCTTAAAAATTGCCGGGCCGAACATGCAGTTTTTAACATCCGCATCAGTTTTATTATACATAATTCCTTCGGAAAAAGCATCAAAAAATTTAAAATAAAAGGATTCAAGGAAGCTATCAATATCCTTCCCCTCCGTCAGAGCCACCTTCATTGATTTAATATTGAACTGGATCTTCTTTATACCCATCCATTCATTTTCTTCCAAAGCGGCTATAATGTCCAGTTTGCTGCTGTTGTCCGTCAGGTAATCTTTATTATTTCCCAATCCGAAACCTATGGCATCCCAACATCGTTTTTCAATTGAAACGGCCATCTTTAAGTGTTTTCCATCGTCCCCTACTGTCCGGCAGTTTTTAACCTCTACATTGCTGAACAGAAATTTCGGGCAGGGATTTCCGGCACCAAAGGGTTCCATTTGCCTGATTTCCTGTATCAATGACATGGTGATATCCTGGGTTGACAATATATCATCGTAGTACTCCCGAGGGATCAGAAGGGAAGAATCCAGATGACTATGACAGTAATCGGCAAGTTGCCGCTTTAACTCGGGTATAAGGTCTTTCGGTATGGTAAATCCCGCTGCCATTTCGTGCCCGCCGAACTTTACAAACAGGTGGCTGCATTTATTCAGTGCCGTGTATATATTAAATCCTTCAATACTCCTTGCAGAACCCACTCCGGTATCTTCCTGCCGGGATATCAAAATGCAGGGGCGGCTGAACATATCCGAAAGCTTTGATGCAGCTATTCCTATTACTCCCGTATGCCAGTTTTCGCCATCAAGGACAATAATCCGATCCCGGCTCAGGTTTCCGTCGTCCAAAATTCTTTTTCCGCATTCATCGACTACTTGGTTTTCTATCTGCTGCCGCTTCCTGTTTTCCTCATTCAATCTTTGGGCAATGAGAGCAGCCTTCTGGCGATCCTCCGCGGTCAGCAGGGAAACCCCCAAATATGCGTCTGCCATCCTTCCGGCAGCATTTAGTCGGGGGGCCAGCCCAAAGGCGATTTTTGTTGTATCCATATTATCTCCCTGTAAGCCCGCAGCCTTTGTCAATTCGTCAATTCCAAGATTGGGGAGGTTTTTCATCTTTTCAATGCCCTTTGCTGTAAAAATCCGGTTTTCGTCCAGCAAGGGAACGATATCGGCAACAGTCCCAAGGGCAATCAAATCCAGATATTCCTTAATACCGTCGATTCCGGCCATAGCTTGAACCAGCTTTGCAGCCACTCCCACTCCCGCCAGGCTGCAGAAGGGATAGGAATGGCCGGTACGGGTGGGATTGACAACCGCAACAGCGTCGGGAAGAGTACTGCCGCAGGTGTGGTGGTCGGTAATGATCACATCCATGCCCAGCTTCTTTGCCAGCTCAACTTCCTCAAGGGAAGTTATACCGCAATCAACGCTTATGATCAATTTTGTCCCCCGGGCAGAAATCAGCTCGATGGCTTCGCGGTTCATCCCGTATCCTTCGGTATAGCGGTTGGGAATGTATATCTCAACATCGGCCCCTTGTTTTTTTAAAAACAGGTATAGCATGGAAGCGGCAGTAATGCCGTCCGCATCATAATCTCCATATATTACAATCGGTTCCCGGCAGTCAATGGCCTTTTCTATGCGATTTACCGCCCTGTCCATGTCGGGTAACAGATAGGGATCATGCAAATCTTCAAGGGACGGGTTCAAAAAAGACGCTGCCCGATCTATATCGGTTATACCCCTGTTTACCAGCAACCTGGCAACAACCCGGGATATGCCAAGTCCAATTCGAAGCTTGTTAACATGGTATTCCGTCCCTGCCATTTCGGGCACCAAAGGTGCGTATATTGCCATTTCTTTGTAAGCCTCCTTTTAGCAAGCTAACAATAAAAGCTTCCCGAAGGAAGCTTTGTTATCACCGTCTGGTCAAATAAGCGTTGGCGACAGAAGATTTATTTTGCAGCGGCAGGCTTTTTCGATGCCGATTTCTCTGTCCACGCAGCCCAAAGAGGTCCTGCTATGAATATGCTGGAGTAGGTCCCTCCTAATAATCCCACTATTATCGGAAGGGTAAATTCCTTTATTGATTCTACACCGAATATATAAAGGGCCAACACCGTCAACAGAGTCGTAAGCGAAGTGTTGATGGATCGTGCGAGGGTCTGGCTGATGCTGGTGTTGGTAATTTCAGCCCTGGACAATTTACGCCTGAACTGCTTTGAGTTCTCCCTTATCCTGTCGAAGATCACAATCGTATTGTTTATCGAATAACCTATAATGGTGAGCACAGCTGCAACAAATGGACTGTTTATCTGCGTCCTCATCAGGGCAGCAAGGGCGATCATTACCAGCACATCGTGTATTAAGGCGATTACAGCGATAACTCCGGACTTCAGCTCAAACCTGAGCCAGATGTATATCAGCATAAATATCCACGCAATTATTATGGATTTAAAGGCATTTAACGTTAAATCCTTTCCTACGGTAGGGCCTACGGATTCCACATTGAATTTATCGTCCGTCAGCTCATATTTCTCTTTCAGGGCGGAGATAAGCTTTTCCTGTATCGCCTCCTGGTTTTCCATATGCCGCATCCGAATCATTGCATCCTGTTTGCTTTCTCCCACCTGCACCACGGTGGCGTCTATGCCTTCGGAAGACAATATGTCGCGAATATCATCGGCTGAGTATGATTTGCCTATGTTAACGTATATCAGGCTCCCGCCGATAAAGTCAATACCAAGGTTTAAACCCTGCCAGAGCGCTACAATCAGTCCGGCTAAAATTACAATCAATGATATAATCAGGAAAATTCTGTGCTTTCCAACAAAATCAAACGCCATTTTCGGCCGCCCCCTCTCTTACGCCTCTTACGCCGTACAGCCCGAGGCTTTTTACACCCAAATCAACAATAAGCCGCAGTACAAATTTGGTAAAAAATACTGCCGTCAGCATGCCGGCCGGTATTCCGATTAACAAGGATACAGCAAAACCTTTAATAGGGCCTGTCCCGAAAAATAGCAGCACAAGGGCAGCGATAACCGTGGTTATGTTGCCGTCAAATATGGCGCTCAAAGCCTTGGTAAAGCCGGAATCCACCGAGGATCTCAAGGATTTTCCGGTTCTCAGCTCCTCCTTAATCCGTTCAAAAATTATAACGTTGGCATCCACCGCCATACCTACCGACAGAACCAAACCGGCAATCCCAGGCAGGGTCAGGGTAACTCCCAATGCCACAATGGCGACTACCACCAGCAAGCCGTATACCACAAGGGCCAAATCGGCTATCAGACCCGGAAGCCTGTAGTAGGCAATCATAAACAAAAACACCAGGCCAATTCCGATTGCACCGGCAAATATTCCCTTTTCAAGAGCATCCGCTCCCAATGTTGCTCCGATGGTCCTTACCGCAGCCTGCTTTAACTCAACCGGCAGGGCACCGCTTTCGATCAGGTTTGCCAGCCTGGTGGCTTCCTCTATGCTGGCCATTCCTTCTATTACACCTTCCCCGGTTGATATCACTTCATTTACCCTGGGTTCGGATATTGGGTTGCCGTCCAGAACGATCTTTATGATCTTATCCTTGTACTTTCTCGTGGCTTCCGCAAATTTCTCAGCACCTTCCGGGTGCAGCTCGAACTGGACCACCGGCTTTTGCCCTGTGATAAATGCGGGTTTAGCGGTTTTAACATCCTTACCGGTAATGATAACATCATCTTCGGGGCCGATAAATTCAAGGACCGCGGGTTCGGCCAGTATATCAGCAAGTTCCTGCGGCTTGTCCACCCCCGGGATCTCCACCACGATCCTGTTGCTTCCCTGGGGCGCTATTGTTGCCTCATGCTGGTTTGCCTTGTCAAGGCGATTACGCATAACGCGAATGGCTCCCGATATTTTATCGGCACTCTCGGGGTCATTCAGGTCTATTTCAGCTTCATATACAACATACAGGCCGCCCCTTAAATCGAGGCCCTGCTTTATCTCATTTACAATCGGTACAATCCGGTATATACCTATTTCAAGACCGTTTAGTGCAATATACCAGAGCACTGCCAGACAGACGATTATTAAAAGCAGCTTAATGCCACTTTTTTTCTTCATTTCGTGTCCTCCCTCTCAAAAACTTACCTATTCATTATAATATGATATCCTTTTGTGAGTCAATAGAGAGATATAAAATCGGCCTGTACGCTCCCCCGGACCGTGTCAACGGAATATTGAAGGCAATAAATAAAGCAGTAGCCGAACTACTGCTTTTACACGGTTCCTTCAGAAAACTGCCCGCTTTATTTGTTGCAGCTTTGGTTGGCCACCGTGCAGGATGTCTTGCATGCAGACTGGCATGCTGCCTGACATTCGCCGCAGCCACCCTTTTTCAGACTCTCCTTTAAAGAACCCTTATGTACCAGTTTAATACGCTTCATGGCCATCATCCTCCTTGGAAAATCAAGTTTCACGAAATTTACCGATTATAAATTTTAACAATTTTGCGTTCCAGCCTATGATCCGCTAAACCAAAGGCTTGCATATTGATGCCTGAATGTCGCTCTTATTATAGCAGTAAATTCGGCCTAAAACAAGGCCTTTTATAATTATAAAAAGCTTACCACATGTTTAATTATATAAGGATATTATGGAAATCACCTTGCGGAAAAAGGCTTAGAACCTGTTAACAAAGCTAAGAACAGCCGAAATTGGTTCTAAGTGAAGCGAGTTTTGATGTAAAATTGCCTGCAGCTAATCATTTTTTTGTTTTGAGTCGGATAAAATTATAGGCTCACTTCCATCTGCGGAAATACTGCATAAACTGCTGCCAATCATAACGGCTCAGGTAGTGGGAACCTGTCCTCAGATGATATCCTATATGCCCCCCATGGAGAGAATCGCCCGGCTTGGGGAACTCCGATACCGGGGTTAATCCCTCAAGTCCTAACAGTTTATATGCATCGCTTGCCGCAACACAGCTTAAGAATTCTGATTCGGGATCGGCCCATTCATCCTCCAGGGCGCTACTTACGTAAACAAACCTCGGAGCGATTGATGCGATCAAAAAATGCTGATCGAAGGGCATGGATGCCTCCCTGTCCGCGTATTGGCTGTAATTTTTGCAGAACCAGTAACCAAACCGATTTACAATATCCCTGATCCGTTCGCCTTTTTTCTCCCTGGTGATAGCAGCACCCGAACAGCCGGAATTGTTGGATATTCCCATGAAAAAGCGTTCATCCTGTGCGGCACACCACAGGGCTGTTTTCCCCAGGCGGGAATGGCCGACAACCGCTATATGCTTTTTGTCTATTTCATCTAGTTTTTGCAGGTAATCCATAACTCTTTGGGCCGCCCATGCCCACATGGATATCTTGCCCCATTCATCCGGTCCCCGATCCTTTGCCCCGTACATGCCCGCCAAGCCCGAGACAAAGCCGTCGTCGGTATCAGGAACGATGTCCTGATAGCAAAAGGTTGCAATGGCAAAGCCGTGGTCTATGATTTCTTCAACGGGAAGGTACAAATCGGGGATATTTGGGTGAAATGCTATATTTAGAAATACCGGAGCCGGTATTTCAGTCTTGGGGACGATCAGGTGAAGGGGAAAGGAGAATTCACCTTTCGGGGTTTCAAACACCAGGCTTACAACAGAATGGATGGCTTTGTTGGCAAAAGCCCCCTCATCCCTGTTCTCCACATTGCCGTACACTTCCGGCGGAGGAGGTGGTGAAAAACCGTAGACCTGGCTTCCGAGCAACTGAACTATCTCAGCTCTTCTTTCAGGCCACATATCCTTATTGTTAACCCTTGTACCGTCATTTAATACCAAAACATCCGGAAGATTCAGTTGCTTTAACCTGGCTTGTACCATAATAGCACTCCTTTTGTTAAATTTCATTGCAAAACAACGACAATAATGGATTATTGTTTTTGCAGTAAAGATATAATAGCCAGTGCAAAAGGTTTTTAAATACTATTCAATATTAATGCCTATTATTCCGCCTATGGCGCCTACAACTATGCCGAGCAGAACATCCGATATCAGGACGGTATCGAAGATATACCCTCCACCGAATATTCCGCTTATTATGAAGGCCCACAGAATATACAGCAAGCCGGTCAGGGCGCCCTTTAACCAGCCTTTCGATCTGCTGCTCCGGGCAGCAACCGCCCCGCCCAATGCAATGCTGATTATGCGGATTGCCTGATTAACCGGGGGAATTATACCCTCCTGTAAATTGGCCAGTTTCATCACGAGTGCAAAGAGCAAAAAGCAGAACAGGGTAACAACAACCGCCAGCAGCGAGGATTTGAGAACTACCAAACAGTTATGTATAACGGTATTTTCCATAGGCTGCGAAGAGCTTTTTTTTACGCTTTTCATTTACTATCCCCTTCCCATCAACAGGTCTTCACTTTACTCTATGCTTCCAAAATTTAAAGTATGACAGCTTCGCAGCCTATTGTTGATGGGAATATGAAAAATGGGCCCGTCCTATTTATCCGGAGAACAGCCCATTTTCAATATTCTAATCTGCCGAGATGGGTTGATCCACGCTTCGTACGGCCCACCTCTCGATCACCAGTTTTACCTTATCGGTACCTACTTCGATGGTAAGGATATCATCGCGGATGCGGACAATCTTCCCGCAAATACCGCCAATTGTTGTTATATTGTCTCCAACTTTTAACGACGCCAGCATTTCCTTGGTCTGTTTTTCCCGCTTTCTCTGAGGGCGTATGATCATAAAGTAGAATACGACAATCAGCAGTATAAAAGGAAACAGTGTTGACAATAAAGCGGCTGTCGTATTTGCATCTTGAGGCATGGTATTCCCTTCCTTTCTTTTTTTTATATTTTATCGATAAATATGGTTTTGTTCAAGGGAAAAACGCAAATTTCCCTCTTTACCAATTATATTTTTCCAACAAGCTTTCCTTAAGCCGGACAAGTGAATCATTTCTTATAGCTTCTCTTATTTCTTCCATCAGCCTGTTCAGGAATCTTACGTTGTGAAGGGTTATCAGCATTGCGGCCAGAATCTCGCCTGCCTTAACCAAATGCCTTAAATAAGCCCTTGAGAAGTTTGAGCATGTATAACAATCGCACTCGGGATCCAAGGGCTCAAAATCCTTCCGGTAGTCTGCATTGCGCACCATTACCCTTCCCCGGCTGGTCATTGCCAGGCCGTTTCTGGCCACCCTGGTGGGAAGGACGCAATCGAACATGTCCACCCCTCTCATTACTCCCTCAATGAGGCAGTCGGGAGAGCCGACGCCCATGAGATACCTGGGCTTTTCCTTGGGCATAAAGGGGATCACATGCTCCAGCATGTCGTACATCAATGGCTTTGGTTCGCCTACGCTCAGGCCGCCGATGGCATAACCTGGGAAATCCAGTTCCAGGATCTCCTGGGCGCTCCTTGTCCTCAGATCTTTGTACAAACCGCCCTGTATAATGCCGAAAAGCGCCTGGTCGTCCCGCTCATGGGCTATCTTGCAGCGTCGGGCCCAACGTGTTGTTCTTTCCACAGCATCTTTGGCAGTTTCATACTCGCAGGGATACGGGACACACTCATCAAAGGCCATTATTATGTCCGCCCCCAGGGCATTTTGTATTTCTATGGCTTTTTCGGGGCTAATAAAGTGTTTAGAACCATCCAGATGGGAACGGAAATGTACTCCTTCATCGGTTACCTCCCGCAGCTCATTCAGGCTGAATATCTGAAAACCTCCGCTGTCAGTCAATATTGAATGGTTCCAGCTCATAAACCTGTGAAGGCCTCCGGCTTGCTTTATAAGCTTGTGTCCCGGTCTCAAATAAAGGTGGTAGGTATTGGATAGAATAATCCGGGCGTTGACTTCTTCCAAATTCCTGGGCGTCATGGCCTTAACGGTGGCCTGGGTTCCCACCGGCATAAATACCGGCGTTTCAAAACTGCCGTGAGGGGTATGTATCTTTCCCAGCCTGGCGCCGGTTGAGGAACACTCTTTTATCAACTCGAATCTAAAACTCATATCACACCTCGTTTGGAGCATATACTACAAAATCATCATGGCATCGCCAAAACTGAAAAAACGGTATCTCTCATTAATGGCCTCCCGGTAAACCCTCAGGATTTCTTCCCGGCCGCACATGGCGCTGACCAGCATGAGCAGGGTGGATTTGGGCAGATGAAAATTGGTCACAGCTGCATCCACTACTTTAAAGCTGTATCCCGGATATATGAATAAGTCGGTGCTGCCCTGCCGTACAGGGATTATCTCGCCGGCCTGTGAAGCTGCCGATTCAAGGGCTCTTATGGATGTGGTGCCTACCGCTATTATCCGCCCCCCGCTTTTCTTTGTATCGTTTATCAGCTTTGCAGCTTCGGGGCTTATTTGATAGTATTCGGAATGCATCCGATGCTGCTCCACTGTATCAACCTTGACTGGGCGGAAGGTGCCCAGACCGACGTGGAGGGTTATCCTGGCGATATTTACTCCCATGGCCTGGATTCTTTCCAGCAGGGAAGTTGTAAAATGCAGGCCTGCGGTCGGAGCTGCCACCGAGCCTCTGTGCCGTGCATATACCGTCTGGTAACGTTCGGGATTGTCCAGGGGAGCATGAATATAAGGAGGTAGCGGGGTTATACCGACCTTGTCCAACACTTCATTGAAAATGCCGGTGTATTCGAATTCCACCACCCGTCCTCCCTCTTCGGTTCTGTCAATTACCCTGGCCTTTAGCAAACCGTCCCCGAACACAAAAACCGAACCGATCTTTGCCCTCCTGCCGGGTTTTACCAGAACATTCCATCTATCTCCATCAATTTGATCCAGCAGGACAAACTCTATCTTCCCGCCGGTATCAAGCCTTTTGCCCAATAGCCGGGCCGGGATCACCCTGGTATCATTGATGACCAGGCAGTCGCCGGCTTGCAGATAATCGGTAATATCCTTAAATATCCTGTGTTCGATCTTCCCGGTCTGTCTATGATATACCAGCAGGCGTGATTCATCCCGTTTCTCAGCCGGATGCTGAGCTATCAGTTCTTCCGGAAGTTCATAATCAAAATCTTCAACTCTCAAAATACTTCGTCACCTGATCCTTCCTTATTATGTATAATTCCTTCTATATCAGTTTCTCCTGTTCCTGATATGGTATACGGAGATGCCGATACGCCAATGAAGTGACCACTCTTCCCCTGGGCGTTCGGGCGATAAAGCCCAGCTGCAGCAGAAAAGGCTCGTACACGTCTTGTATTGTGGTATTTTCCTCCCCGGTTGATGCAGCCAGGGTATCCAAGCCCACCGGACCTCCGTTGTACTTCCTGATTATGGTCATGAGGATTTTTCTGTCGATCTCATCCAAACCCACCGAATCGATCTGCAGAAGATCAAGGGCTTCTTTGGCTACCTCCAAGGTTATGACGCCATCGGCTTTTATTTGGGCAAAATCCCTTACCCTCTTTAGCAGGCGATTTGCCACCCTTGGAGTGCCCCGGGACCGCCCGGCAATTTCAGCCGCTCCCTCTTCATCGATGGGTATGCCGAGGATACCGGCCGAGCGGATGATAATTCTCTTCAGCTCCTCGGTGTTATACAGTTGAAGCCTGTGTATAACACCAAACCTATCCCTTAACGGAGAAGTTAACATCCCAGCCCTGGTGGTAGCACCCACCAAAGTAAATTTGGGCAAATCCAATCGCACCGATCGGGCGCTTGGCCCCTTGCCAATTATGATGTCCAGGGCATATTCCTCCATTGCCGGATAAAGGATCTCCTCCACGATTCGGTTCATTCTGTGGATCTCATCTATGAACAGCACATCCCCGTCATTGAGATTGGTTAGTATGGCAGCCAGATCCCCCGGCCTCTCAATTGCGGGACCCGATGTTATGCGGATACCCACCCCCATCTCATTGGCTATTATCGATGCAAGGGTGGTTTTCCCTAAACCCGGGGGGCCGTACAGCAGAACATGGTCCAGAGGTTCCCCCCGTTTCAGTGCGGCATGAATAAATATACTCAGCTGTTCCTTGATCTTTTCCTGACCTATATATTCATCAAGGGTCTTAGGCCGTAACGTCAGTTCGGCTTCCCGATCTTCCTGAAGCATCATGGATGTTACCATTCTGCTATCCTGTTCAGCCAATACACTTCCTCCTTTATCTCTTGTCCAAGGCTTTCAGCGCCAATCTAACCAGTTCCGATGTGTCCTGCCCTTGATCCTTTACAAGGTTTACAGCCTGTCTTGCTTCGGATGACTGGTAGCCCAATGCCATCAGGGCTTGTACGGCTTCCGCTTCGGCACTACGCTCCTCCGGCAGTTCAATGGCATAGCCGGTCTCATCCTTCGCTTCCTTCTCTATTTTTTCCTTCAACTCCAGTACAATCCTTTGTGCCGTCTTTTTCCCAACCCCCGGAGCCGTGCTTAACGTCTTTATATCCCCAGTTGCAATGGCCAATGCCAGCTGGGTGGATGTCAAAGCCGACAGGATCGAAATGGCGGCCTTCGGACCGATTCCCGTAACCGAGATAAGCTTTTCAAACATCAGCTTGTCCTCACGGCTTAAAAAACCATATAGCTCCACTCCGTCCTGGCGTACACTGAAATAGGTGTGGATCTTTACTTCATTCCCCCTGGCCGGCAAACGGCCAATCAATGATGTGGGTACCGTTATTGAATACCCGACTCCCTGAACCTCCACAATGATCTTATACTGGGATTCTACTTCGACCAGGACACCTTTTAAATAAGCAAACATATGATCTCTCCATTCATGCAGGGATACCGGCTAATACCGGAAGATCGCAGATCCCGTTTCGTGTTGTAATTTTTTCTGCAAGGCTATCGAATGCAGGTGGCATATGGATACAGCAAGGGCGTCGGCAGCATCGTCAGGCTTTGGTATTTCCTTTAAGCCAAGCAGCATCCGCACCATCTGCTGAACCTGCTGTTTTGATGCCCTCCCGTAGCCGACCACGGCCTGCTTTACCTGCAGCGGAGTGTATTCGTACACTTCTACACTTTTCAGGGCGGCAGCCAGTATTGCAACCCCTCTTGCGTGGCCTATGGAAAGGGCTGTCTTGGCATTCTTGTTAAAAAAAAGTTCCTCCACCGCTATTGATTCAGGACAATATCTGTCTATCAACTGGCCTACCGCTTCAAATATAACGGTCAACCGTTGTGCCGTCATCATATCAGGAGGAGTGGTGACAACCCCATAGTCAATGGGTTTCAATGAGCTTCCGCATTGTTCTACCACTCCATATCCAAGAATAGCCATTCCAGGGTCGATTCCCAGTACGATCATCTTTCCTGCTCCAATCGCATAAATTTTTATAAGATTATCATCGGTCCTTCACATTTTTTATCAAAACACTATTTTACATAATATTGCCAAGGCTTATCATATGCGCTATAGTAATATTATGATTTTTTTAACATTCTGTCAACAAAGTTAATCAATACGGACTTGTATTTTTATGCATTATTATGTATAATTATAACGTCAATATATTAAACGGAGGTTGAATACTATGTCCGAAAAACAAAAGGTCGTGCTTGCTTATTCAGGAGGCTTGGATACATCCATCATCATTCCCTGGCTCAAGGAGAATTTTGATTACGAAGTTATTGCGATGGTTGCTGATGTAGGTCAGGGCGAGGAGCTGGAACCGTTAAGAGAAAAGGCCATTAACAGCAGAGCCAGCAAGATCTATATCGAAGATTTGAAAAAAGAGTTTGTAGAGGACTTCATTTTTCCCGTACTAAAAGCGGGTGCCGTATATGAAGGAAAATATCTGCTGGGTACCTCCTTTGCCCGGCCGCTGATAGCAAAACGCCTGGTGGAAATTGCTGAAAAGGAAGGGGCAGTTGCCGTTGCCCATGGCGCCACCGGAAAGGGCAACGATCAGGTAAGGTTCGAACTTACCGTAAAGGCGCTTAATCCTCATCTCAAAATTATAGCTCCCTGGCGGTTATGGGATATAAAATCCAGAGAGGATGCCATCGATTATGCAAAGGCCCGAAATATTCCGGTGCCGGTTACCAAGGAGCATCCCTACAGCATGGATCGTAATCTGTGGCACTTAAGCCACGAAGGCGGAGATCTTGAAGACCCCCGCAACGAACCGGGCGATCACGTGTATCTCATCTGCAATCCGCCCCATAAGGCTCCGGATCAGGCCGAATACGTGGAGATCCACTTTGAAAAGGGAATTCCGGTTAAGGTTAACAACAATGAATACGACAGCGTTGAGCTCATACAGGTTTTGAATGATATTGGTGCCAAACACGGAATCGGAATTGTGGATATGATTGAAAACCGGCTGGTGGGCATGAAATCCAGGGGAGTGTATGAAACCCCGGGTGGTACAATTCTGCATAACGCCCATACCATTCTTGAAAGCATTACCCTGGACCGGGCTACTTTCCAGTATAAACAACAGGTTGCCATAAAGTTTGCCGAGCTGGTATATGACGGAAACTGGTATACGCCGCTAAGGAAGGCGTTGTCGGCCTTTGTTGACAGCACACAGACAAATGTTACCGGCTGGGTAAGGCTTAAACTGTACAAAGGCAATTGTATACCTGCCGGTGTTGACTCGCCCTATTCACTATACGACAAGGAACTGGCAACTTTCGGCGAGGATGCGGTTTATAACCAGAAGGATGCGGAAGGCTTTATCAATTTATTCGGTCTGCCCCTTAAGGTACAGGCGCTTTTGCGGGAAAAGAGAAAGGATATCCAGACATGAAGCTGTGGGGCGGCAGGTTTGAAAAGGAAACCAATAAAGAGGTTGATGACTTTCACTCCTCCATTCACTTTGACTACCGGCTGTACCGGCAGGATATACTGGGCAGTATAGCCCATGCTACCATGCTGGGCAAACAGGGGATTATAACACCTGAGGAAGCGCAGACCATCTGCCAAGGATTGGAAGGAATTCTAAAGGATATTGAGGATGGAAAGATAGAATTCAGCACCGCCTGTGAGGATATTCACATGAACATCGAAGCCCTGCTCATTGAAAGGATAGGACAGGTCGGAAAGAAGCTGCACACTGGCAGAAGCCGCAATGATCAGGTGGCGCTGGATACGCGGATGTATACAAAGGAAGCCATATGCGAAATAATCGGGCTTTTGATTTCCCTCGAAGAAGTGCTGCTTGAGCTGGCTGAAAAACACAAGGACACCATAATGCCCGGGTACACCCACCTACAAAAAGCTCAACCGGTTACCCTGGCCCATCACCTTATGGCGTATTTTGAAATGTTCCGCCGGGATGTTGAACGGCTGGAAGACTCGTTAAAAAGGGTGGACATCATGCCTCTGGGTTCGGGTGCCTTGGCAGGAACCGTCTATCCCCTGGACAGGCAAATGGTTGCTCAACAGCTGGGCTTTTCCACCATATTCCGCAACAGCATGGATGCCGTCTCGGACAGGGATTATATACTGGAATTCTTAAGCTGCGCTTCAATAATAATGATGCATTTGAGCCGCTTCTGCGAGGAGCTGATACTATGGTCAACCGATGAGTTTAAATTTGTTGAAATGGATGATTCCTACAGCACCGGCAGCAGCATAATGCCTCAGAAAAAGAATCCTGACGTGGCTGAGCTGATTCGCGGGAAGACCGGCAGGGTGTACGGGGACCTGATTGCCCTGCTGACAACAATGAAGGGACTTCCACTGGCCTATAACAAGGATATGCAGGAGGATAAAGAACCACTTTTTGACGGGCTGGTTACGATAAAGAACTGTCTTTCGATATTTATCGGCATGCTGAAAACGATAAGGTTTTACCCCGAAAACATGCTTAAACAGGCCTCAAGGGGCTTTATCAATGCCACCGACGTGGCCGACTATCTGGTAAACAAGGGCATTCCTTTCCGGGATGCTCACAATATTGTGGGCAGGCTGGTGCTGTATTGCATACACCAGGGCAAGGTGCTGGAGGAATTGACGATGGAAGAATATAAGCAGTTTTCAGATGTGTTTCAGCAGGATATCTATGAGGCCATCTCGCTTATAAACTGCGTTAATCGCAGAAGCCTCCCCGGCGGCCCTTCCCCCTCTGCAGTTTCTCAGGCCATCGAAGAAGGGTGCAATTGGCTGAAACAGAAAAAGTAATGCCGATGATTTGATTAAGCAGACGATTAAACAACAAAGGGGTGTGTTTACACCCCTTCAATCATTCTATAACCTCATACCCGGCTATCCTTATTCTCTTACCTGGCCATTTCCGTATACAACGTATTTGATGGTTGTCAGCTCCTTAAGTCCCATGGGTCCCCGTGCGTGCAGCTTCTGGGTGCTGATACCTATTTCGGCACCGAAGCCAAACTCAAAGCCGTCGGTAAAGCGGGTGGATGCATTTACGTACACTGCAGCTGCATCCACTTCGTCCAGGAATCTCTGTGCCGCAAAGTAATTGTCGGTTACTATGGCCTCCGAATGGCCGCTTCCATGCCGTTCGATGTGGGCGATAGCCTCATCAATGCCGTCCACAATCTTAACTGCGAGTATATAGTCCAAATACTCGGTATTCCAATCCTCCTGGGTGGCCGGAACAGCATCGGGTATGATCTTCAGAGTCTTCTCGCATCCCCGAATCTCCACGCCTTTTTCCCGCAACTCCTTTACTACAACGGGCAAAAACTCCGCCGCTATCTTCCGGTCTACCAATAACGTCTCTGCGGCATTGCAAACTCCCGGCCTCTGGGTTTTGGCATTGACAACAATTTTTATCGCCATATCCTTATCGCATTGGCCGTCTACATAAACATGACAGTTCCCCACCCCCGTTTCAATAACGGGTACGGTGGCTTCTTCTATTACGGCTTTAATAAGACCGGCGCCGCCCCTTGGGATAAGCACGTCCACCAGCCCGTTCAGCTTCATCAGCTGGCGGGCGCTGGCCCGATCCGTGTCCTCTATAAGCTGGATGGCTCCTTTCGGAACCCCTGCTTCAGATGCGGCTTGAGATAAAACCTTCACGATTGCCTTGTTGGATTGAATGGCCTCCGAGCTACCACGCAGTATGACGGCGTTTCCAGTTTTGAGGCATAGCCCCGCTGCATCGGCGGTTACGTTTGGCCTTGATTCGTATATTATTCCTATTACGCCTAACGGAACCCTGCGCTGGGCAATCTGCAGACCATTGGGGCGTTTCCACATGGCCACCGTCTCCCCCACCGGATCGGGAAGCTGTTTTATCTCCCGGAGTCCGTCGGCCATGGCTTTGATCCGCTGTTCGTTAAGAGTCAGGCGGTCGATAAAAGCCTTATGTCTGCCGCTCTGTGTTGCAGCTTCCACGTCGAGTTTGTTAGCTTCTATGATGAATTCAGCCTGGGCTTCAAGGGCCTGAGCCATCATCTCCAAAGCTTTATCCTTAACATTTGTCGATAGCTTTGCCAGTTTGGAAGCAGCTGATTTTGCCAGTTTAGCCTTTTCCAACACTTCATTCATGCGCTCATTCCTCCTCCCCATTCTTCCCCCCATTCGGTATAAAAAGCGTTCCCACCAGCTCTCCGGCCATGATTCTGCAGATATTGTAGGGATCGTCCCCGTTTGCTATGATCATGGGAATGCCATGGCTGTTGCATATTCTGGCAGCGGCCAGCTTGGTTATCATCCCGCCGGTTCCGAAACTGTTATCGGTGTTCTGGCTGTATTCTTCTATCTGTCTGGTTACACCGCGTACAATCGGAATGAGCCGGGCATCCGAATGGTGTTTGGGATTTTTATCATACAAGCCGTCGATATCCGAAAGCAGTATGAGCAGATCGGCTTTGATCAGGACGGCAACCACGGCGGACAGAGTGTCGTTATCGCCAAATTCAATTTCCTCGGTAGCAACAGTGTCATTTTCATTTACTATAGGAATGCTCCCATACCTGAAGAGGGTGCTGAATGTGTTAATGGCATTGAGCTTTCTCTGTTCATCTTCTATGACATCCTTGGTCAACAAGATCTGGGAAGCAATCTGCCCATATTCGTTAAGCAGTTTTGAATATATATGCATTAAATTGACCTGACCGATGGCTGCCAGAGCCTGCTTTTCAGGAAGTGAATCGGGTTTTTTGTGCAACCCCATTCTGGAACATCCTACTCCGATGGCGCCTGATGTAACCATTGCCACATTTTTATCCTCGTTCCGCAGGTCCGACAGAACCCGAACCAGCTTTTCAACCACATAGAAATTTATTGTTCCGTTGTTATGCGTTATGGTGGATGTTCCAACTTTTATCACAATGGTCTTTGCATCTTTTATCTCCCCAACAATGTCCCCCATACCGTTCATACCCCTTTTTAATATATATCTTGTTTATTATTTGTATATATTATGTCGGAGCCTTTACCGGCACTTTAATTATCAACTGTCCCAACTTTCTATTAAGTGTTCCACCTCTTCCAGCGAATCAACGACTATACCCTCTTTGACACGATTCCGGATACCGGCCTCGAGAAAAGCCACATTCATCTGCGTCTGGCACAGTAACAAAACGCCTTCGCCGTTTTCTATTGATTGGTATACGGCTATATATCCATCCTTTTCCTTTATTAAATAATGATCCGGGCAATAACCATCGAGCTCCCTGATTAACAAAACCCTGGCGGGTGAAAAAGCCTGCACCGACCATTCGGGATGGAGCAGCTGTACCTCTTCCTCCGACAGCCCGATCTCTTCCATAGTGGCATACCGCTCGTGCACTATGTTATGTTTGCAAAGCCTGTAGTGTCGTCGGAAGATGAAAAGGGTTTCTGCTGTTGTAAGTTCCGCCCTATTATTCATCTGGTTTTTCAAGGCAATATTTTCCATCGAATTCGACAATAATTCAGCGTTATTCATTTGTAATTTATCGTTTTCTGAATTATCTTCACGCAACCTGTCCGTTAAATAAGCGTAGGAATAACCTATCCCAACTCCAAGTATCATCAAAAATAATATCAGTACAACGCTTTTGCCCCTGTTCCTTACTGTAAACACTATAATCCCTCCAAAAATATGGACTCAGATTATAGTGTTTCCTTTTTTACAATTATTATACATACAGGATTATTTTGTAAATATAAAAGGGGCTTGTCCTCGATTAATCCATGTTTAAATTGGTAAAAACATTTTGGACATCGTCGTGGTCTTCCAACCTCTCGATTAAAGCCATTATCTTTTCCTGGGCTTCCTCATCAACATCCACATAATTCTGCGGAATCATGGCTACCTCGGCAGATGCAAAGGAATACCCCGCCTTTTCAAGGGATTCTCTCACTTTGGAAAAATCCGAAGGCGATGTGATGATTTCAAAAACCTCGTCCTCATCGGATATATCCTCGGCTCCCGCATCCAAGGCCAACATCATCAGTTCATCTTCATCTATACTATCATCCTTATCAAGCACAAGCAAGCCCTTCCTATCAAACATCCAGGCCACACATCCGCTGGCGCCGAGGCTTCCACCGGCTCGATCGAATATGTGCCGGATATCGCTTGCGGTCCGGTTGCGGTTGTCGGTCAGCGCCTCAACTATTATGGCCACCCCGTTGGGTCCGTACCCTTCATAGGTAACCTCTTCGTAATTCACCGTTCCGAGTTCACCCGAGGCCTTCTTTATATTTCTCTGTATATTTTCATTGGGCATATTTGCAGCTTTGGCTTTGGCTATGGCGTCCCTGAGCCTTGGATTGGTATCCGGGTCGCTTCCGCCCTCCCGTACAGCCACAGCAATCTCTCTGCCCAGCTTTGTAAATATCTTGCCCCTCTGGGCATCGGTTTTCTCCTTCTTTCGTTTTATATTAGCCCATTTTGAATGTCCAGCCATAGATTTAACCTCCCGAACAAGATAGGTCTGTTAATCATACTATTATATTAAGTTAATATTATCACAAGTATAATATCATAAGTCAGTTAAACTGTAAAATGATTTTCTATTTTTCCCCTGCGGATATATGTATAAAAATAGCAGTAATGTAATAAACTCTATGGCCCCGGAACAAGGTTTAGGATCTCGTCGGGATTCGCATCTTCCAGATTTATATAATAATCGGGCACATCTCCCACGATAATGGTTTCGGTAACCGGTACCCTGGTCCTGATATATGCAGTTTCGCTTCCCAAAGGAATTACAATGCGCACGTTTGCTTCCATTATCATGTAAATCTTATGGCGGGTCTGGTTTATTCCCGCATTTTCAAACTCCGTTGCAAAATCGGTGGTTATAGATCCCACCGGGATGATGGTTACCTTAATCCTTGGTCCAAGCCCGGCCAGGATCTTGCTGTCGAATATGGCACCGAGAGGTATATATATTCCCTCCTGCCCCATCATACGAATTTCTTCCTGGGCGATGCTTGAGGTTTCGGACCCCAATGCATTCATCCTGATGGTATTTGCCTGTATCAATGATATCTTTCCGTTTCTGTCGGTCATTATATTGATAAGATCTGTATATTTAATATTGCTGTTTAAAGCCTTTTTGACCGCATTGTTCATGGCCTTTACCGTAATGTATCTGACCTGGGCTTCCGACATGGCAAGGATTGTGGGCTTAAGCCCTCTGTCGATAAGCAGGAATATAAGTGCCAGCAGTGAAACGGCAACCATAAAAATGATTGGGACTATATAGCTGGTTCTGTGCCGCCTATGCCTTTTCAACAATAACACCCCCCTACATTCTATGAAATCATCAATCCCATTGTTACCTTTTATATTTAATTTTATATTAACAATTAGGGTTAATTCTGCCGGTAATACCCTGGCACACACGCCTATGGCAAAAGCATGAAAATCGTTAAGACAAATGTAATGGGATTTTAATCATATTTATGCTATAATTATATGTGTTGACGACATCGTGAAAGGTGTTTGGTGGATGGAGTTGCCGCATATTTGTGCTATAATGTAGTGGGTAACCCTATTATTAGATGGGAGGTAAAAATGAAAACCAATAAAAAGAATGAAAAAGAAACAAAGAGAGGGCTGCAAAGACTTAAGGGATGCTTTCAAAAGCGAAAAAAACAGCCCAATTTTGTTTTGTCGATATTCATAACCACTTTGAGAATATTGTTAATTTCCTTTATAATACTGGGATTTGCCGGATTCGGAACCTTTGTCGGCATAGCCAAAGGTTACCTTGACGCAACTCCCGTACTGGATTTGGAACGCATTGAAAACCAAAGTGAAACCTCGTTTATATACGACAGGTACGGTAATCTGATTACACCGTACTACGGCCTTGAAA
>LSQX01327367.1_pt1 | contig 21498 bp, 14 predicted proteins | sample 654561 | NCBI WGS metagenome assembly LSQX01 (sample SAMN04489861, study PRJNA283612) | anaerobic digester metagenome | isolation source: 4 biogas reactors fed with cattle manure at either 37C or 55C with and... | place: Denmark: Kongens Lyngby | collected 2014 | reverse complement strand
AGGGACAAGGCAGCAGCCGCAACGGCCGCGACAGCAAAGCTCAGCGGCGCGGGGTCAAGCGTTTTGCGGGCCAGCAAGTGACGGCGGGCAGCATTCTGGTGCGCCAGCTCGGCACGAAGAAGTCGCCCGGGCTGAATGTGGGCATGGGCCGGGACTACACGCTGTTCGCGCTGGTGGACGGGGTGGTGTCGTTTGACCGCAACGGCAAGCGCGTGAATGTGATGAAGGTGGCCCAGGCCTGAAGTCCGTGCTCGTTCAACGGTCGCACGAAGGGCGGGCCGCGAGGCGCCGCCCTTTCGTCATCTTGGGACCAACGAGACCGGGCGCGGGCGTTTGCGGCCCGCGATGAATCATGAAGACGCTGACATTTGTTGACCGGGTGAGGGTGCAGGCGCTGGCCGGCAACGGCGGCGACGGGGTGGCCACGTTCCGGCGCGAGAAGTATGTGCCGTTTGGCGGGCCGGACGGCGGCGACGGGGGCGACGGCGGCAGCGTGTGGCTGAGGGCGTCCAAGGATGTGGCGTCGCTGCTGGATTTGCATTTCGCGCCGATTGTGCGGGCGGAGCATGGCGAGAAGGGCCGCAACAAGCAGCAGTATGGCAAGCGTGGCGCGGACCGGGTGGCGCGGGTGCCGTTGGGGACGACGGCGCATGACGCGGAGACGGGCGATTTTCTGGGCGAGGCGCTCGATGACGGCGATGAGCTGAAGGTGGCGCAGGGCGGGCGCGGGGGACTGGGGAACATGCGCTTCAAGAGCAGCACGAACCAGGCACCGCGCAAGTTTACGGAAGGCACACCGGGGGAAATCAAGACGATCTGGCTGACCATGAAGACGGTGGCGGAGGTGGGTCTGGTGGGGTATCCCAACGCGGGGAAGTCCACGCTGCTGAGCCAACTGAGCGCGGCGCGGCCGAAGGTGGCGGCCTATCCGTTCACCACGCGCTATCCGCAGGTGGGCACGCTGATTTTTGACGCGACGCACACCCTGCGGGTGGCGGACGTGCCCGGGCTGCTCGACGGCGCCCACAAGGGGGTGGGGCTGGGGCACGATTTTTTGCGGCATATTGAGCGGACGGGCTTTCTGCTGTTTGTGCTGGATATGGCGGGGATTGACGGGCGCAACCCGACGGACGATTTCAGGAGCCTGCGCAAGGAGTTAAAGCTGTACAACCCGGAGCTGGCCAAGCGGCCCTACGCGGTGCTGGCCAATAAAATGGATGAGCCCCAAGCAGCCGGCTATCTGGCGGAGTTCAAACGGCGCACGAGGGAGAAACCCCTGCCGATGTGCGCGGTGCTGGGCGAGGGCGTGCCCGAGCTCAAGGCGATGCTGTTCGAGCGGTTTTTTCCGGGCGAGGAGCTGTTCGAGGCATGAACCGGTCCGACGGGAGGGGGGCGCGGATGTTTCCGGGTCAATTTTTGGGTGTGCCGGGCGAGGGGAATAGGGTAAAGTTATTTCCTGAATAATTCATCAACATGAATGAAAATATTGCCATTGATTGCTGAGCAACATGATGTTTTGTAATTATTTAACCGTTTCATCCCTGTTGCCCTTCGGCGCGACGATTCCAACCCGTCTGCGGCGTTATTCGGGGCTCGCAGTATGTCCATACAGCTTCGCCCCTCTCGCCTTGCATCCGGGCCGGACTTGTCGCGTGAATTATCCAGGTTAGACGACATGGCCGATTATGCATCCATTCAACGGCTGTGGGCACCTTGGCGCATGGATTTTTTGCGCGCGCCAAAGGAGGAGGGGTGCTTTCTCTGCCGGATTGTCCGTGAAGGGCCGCAGCGCGATGCCGAGAACCTGGTGGTGTGCCGGCACGAGCTGGGGGTGCTGCTGCTGAACCGGTATCCCTATGTGAGCGGGCACCTGATGGCCGTGCCGCGCCGTCACGCGGCCACGTTGAGCGAATTGACCGAAGCCGAGCGGCTGGCCCTGATGGAGCTGGCCTGTCTGGGCGAACGGCTGCTGCGCGAGGTGGCGCGGCCGGACGGGTTCAACATGGGTATCAACCAGGGCGAGGCGGCCGGGGCGGGGCTGGCGGGGCATCTGCACTGGCACGTGGTGCCGCGCTGGACGGGCGACACGAATTTCATGCCGGTGCTGGGGGGGACGCGGGTGATTTCGCAGGGGCTGGAGCCGATGCATCAGGCCCTGACGGCGGCGCTGGCGGCCAAGAGGGAACGGGATGGCGGAAGCAATTCTACATTTTGACAACTCGCGCGAGGCGCAGGATGTGACCGGCACGCGCGGGGATTATCTGCCCGCGCTGGAGGAGGCCTTTGGCGTGCAGGCGGTCACGCGGGATTTGTGGCTGAAACTCGAGGGCCCCGCGGCGCAGGTGAAGGCCGCGCGGGTGTTTGTGGAGGGGCTGCTGCGCGCGCGCAACGCGGGGATGCCGCTGACCGGCCAGAGCGTGGCCTACGCGCGCCGGGCCTACGCGGAGGGACGCGCGGCGGACTATGAGCGGCTGACGACCATGCGCATAGATGTGGCCCCGGGGCGCGCGCCGATTTTTCCGCGCACGTTCGGGCAGGCCAATTTTTTGGAGACGATTGCGCAGAACGATTTGACCTTCGGGCTGGGGCCGGCGGGCACGGGCAAGACCTGGCTGGCGATGGCCATGGCGGTCTCGGCGCTGCTCAAGAATCAGGTGGCCCGCATTATTCTGACGCGGCCGGCGGTGGAAGCCGGCGAGGCGCTCGGTTTTCTGCCGGGGGATCTTCAGCAGAAGATTTTGCCCTATCTGCGCCCGTTGTATGACGCGTTGCACGAGATGATGCCGGTGGAGGAGGTGCGCGAGCGCGTCGAACGCGAGGTGATCGAGGTGGCGCCGCTGGCCTACATGCGCGGACGCACGCTGAACCGGGCGTTTGTGATTCTGGATGAAGCGCAGAACACGACGCGCGAGCAGATGCTGATGTTTTTGACGCGCTTGGGCTTTGGCTCGAAAGCGGTGGTGAACGGCGACCTGACGCAGGTGGATTTGCCGGCGCATAGAATGCCCGGCCTGCTCGAGGCGGAGCATTTGCTGCGGCGGGTGCGGGGGGTGGGCGTGGCCCGTCTCGACTCCACCGATGTGGTGCGCCACCCGCTGGTGCAGCGCATCATTGAGGCTTACAACCGGCGCGACCACGATGTCCGCAAGAAAGGCGAGTCCCATGAAACGCCGTAATCGAAAAAAGAACCTTACGCCCAACTCGTTGCGCCCGGACAGGACCGAGGTGAAACGGAGCCGCATGATCGCCGTGAACGGGGCGACCCTGCTCGGGGTGTGGGCGGCGGGAGTGGCTCTGCTGTACTTTGGCAGCCAAAGCCGTCACGTCGGTTTGGCTGAGGGTCAGCGCGCGCCCTATACCTTGGTGTCGAGGGTCGAGTTCGAGTGCGACAACCTGACCTCGACAGAGCTGCAGAAGCGCCAGGCCGCGGATGCCGTGGTGCCGATTTTCTCCATCCAGATGAAGTCGCTGCAAAGTTCCTGGCGAATTATGGACAAGCTGGCCGGGTGGGTGGTCGCCCAGCGCGGAGAGAAGGATGATGATCTGGAGCAGGCCGATGAGGCCGAGTGGCCCGACCGGGCGGAGCCGGACCATGACGCGCAGGGAGATCGGCAGAAATTAAAACTGGACGAAGTTGCCCAGCTGCTTGACTTGGGGGTTCCGGGCAAAGACCTGGTGGCGTTGTTCCCGGCGGGTCAGGAAATGGAGGCACTGGACGCGCTCAAGGACAGTCTCCAGCAGGTGTATCTGAGCGGAGTTGTGACGGAAAGCAATCGTGCCGGCGCATTTCAGGGAGCGGCCTCGGCGGGCATCATTGATGTGCTGCGCAAGTCTGATGAGGGCCGGACGGAGTATCAGCAGGTGGAACTGGCCGGGCTGCATACGGAAGACGAGGCGCTGGCTGCGTTTGCTGAGCTGGCCGGTGAGCGGCTCGGGGCTTTCGGGGTGACGCCCACCCGGGAGGTGCTCGAGGCGTTGGGGACGCCGGCACTGCAGGCGAATCTGGAGTATATGAGGCGTCAGACTGAAGACCGGCGCATCAAGGCCGAGCAGGGTGTGGTTCCGGTGCGCATGACCGTGCGCCCCGGCGAGACGCTGATGGAAGAAGGCGAGGAGGTGACGGATCAAATCCTCGAAAAGCTCGAGGCGCACAACCGGCGTGTGGCCGAGCTGGAATCGCCATGGGATCGCCGCATCAAAGTTCTGGCCAATTCGGCGCTGCTGCTGTTGGTGCTGGCCCTGTGCGCGGCCTGGCTCTATGGCACCCAACCGCGGGCCTACAGCAAGCCGCGGCGCAAGCTGTTTCTGACCCTGCTGGGACTGCTGGCGCTGGGACTGGCCGGGGGAGGGCTTTTTGTGGCCACGGATTTGCACTGGCTGCCGTCGTGGTTGGTGACGTTTGTTGTCCCGGTGGTTCTGCCCTCGGCGTTGGCCGCGCTGATTGTGGCTCCGCGCTACACCCTGGTGATCGGGCTGTGGAGCGGGGTGTCGGCCTCGCTGTTGTTTGGACAGCACTTTGAGATCATTGTGCTGGGGCTGGGCGGCTCGACGCTGATCGCGCTGCTGTTGCGCAAGGTGCGCAAACGTTCGCAGGTGATGCGCGCGGGTTTCGCGTTGGGGGTGTTCAACATGGTGCTGGCGCTGGTGGTGGCGGCGAAGGCGCAACACGATTTGATTCTTTTTCTGATCATGCTGGTCACGGCGTTTGCGGTGGGTCAGGTGACCATGTTGGTGGCGCTGCTACTGTTGCCGGTGATGGAATGGCTGTCGGGGCACACCTCGAACCTTACGCTGCTGGAGCTGACCGACATGGGCCATCCCTTGTTGCAGCGGTTGGCGTTGGAAGCGCCGGGCACCTATCACCACAGCCTGATGGTGGGGGCTCTGGGGCAGACCGCGGCGGACCGCATCGGGGCCAACGGCCTGCTGGTGCGGGTGTGCGCCAACTTCCACGATGTCGGCAAGCTGTCGAAACCTGAATATTTCACTGAAAACCAGCAGGGCGGCGACAATCCCCACGACCAGCTCGCGCCCAGCATGAGCGCCCTGGTCATTCAATCGCACGTCAAGGAGGGGTTGACGCTGGCCCGGCGCTACAAGCTGCCCCGGTCGATTTGCGAGGGGATTGCAACGCACCACGGCACGCAGTTGACCTCGTTTTTCTATTTGCTGGCCAAGCGCGCGCTGCAGGAAAGCGGCGAGACCGAAGACGCCGGGCTCGAGGCTTCCTATCGCTATGAAGGGCCGCGCCCCTGGACCCGCGAGCTGGCGGTCCTGATGCTGGCGGACACGGTCGAGGCGGCCTCGCGCTCGATCACGAAGCCCACGCCCAACCGGATTGAAGAGATGGTGGACAAACTGATCCGCGACAAGGTGCTCGACGGGCAGTTGGACTTCTGTCCGTTGACGCTGGAGGATCTGCACATGATCCGCGACTCGTTTGTGTTTTCACTCTCGAACATCTTGTATGGAAGGAGTCCCTATCCCCGTGAAGATCAGCCTGTACAACCGGCAGCGGGCCTTGCCGGCGCGGCCGGCGGCGTTCAAGCGGCTGGCGCGGAAGCTGGCGCGGCGAGCGTTTCCGACTGAGGCCGGGCCGCCACCGGCGGAATTGACGGTGCTGCTGGTGGATGACGCGGCGATGCCGGCCTACAAGGAGCAGTGCTTCGGCGAGCGCGCGCAGACGGATGTGGTCGCGCAGGCCTATGCCGAGGTGCCGGGGGTGTCGCCCGCCACGGCCGAACTGGTGATCAATGCCGAGCGCGCGCTCATCGAGGGGCGGCGACGGGCGGGCGGACCCGCGCGGGAGCTGGCGCTTTATCTGGCGCATGGGTTGCACCATCTGGCCGGCGCCACCGACGACACTCCGGAGCGCCGCCGCGCGATGCGGCGGAAGGAAAACGCCTGGCTGGCCGCGGAAGCCGATGTCTGGAAGGATATTGTGGCCCCATGATTTTGCGCGACGATGCCATCGCGCTGCGGATGTATCCGTATGGCAACACCTCGCGGATTGTGGTCTGGCTTTCGCCGCTGCACGGCAAGCTGGCCACGCTGGCCAAGGGCAGCCAGCGTTACCGCAGCGCGCTGCTCGGGCAGATGGATTTGTTTTATACGTGCGAGATCCTGTTCTACGCGCGGGAGTCGCGCCAGTTGCACATTCTGAAGGAGTGCACGCCGCTCGAGACCCGGTCCGCCTTGCGAGGAGACTGGCGGGCCTGCGCGGTGGCTTCGTACTTCGCGGGGGTGGTGGACCAGGTGACGCCTGTCAGCGCCGCCGCGGCTCATCTGCATCCGTTGCTGGCGGAGAGTCTGGACAGCCTCGCGCGGAAGAGTCCGGGACCGGCGTTCATTCCGCGCTTCGAGCTGCAGTTGCTGCGTGAGCTGGGTCTCGCGCCCAACTGGCAGGCGTGCGCGCGCTGCTGGGCCGAGTTGAAGGACGCCATCCCGGGCTACTTCAACGAGCCGCAGGGCGCGATCTATTGCGCGGGATGCGCGGATGGGCAGGGGATGCGGGTGAGCGCCGCCACGCGCAAGGCCATTCAGGCGCTCGAGAGCGGACAGGCGTTGACATCGCTGCCGGAGTCGGTGTTCCGGGAGATGCGCGATGTGATGGGCGGCCTGCTGCGCTATCACGGCGACATCGCCGACCACGGCCGGCGGGCGGCGTTTCAGATTCTGGCGGCCGGCTGAGCAGCCAAGGGGGGCGTCGGGGGGACGTCGGGCGGAATCAAGGCCTTGCAATTCCGCGGGAGATGGAGTAAGTATTCGCCACATTCCGGTGGTGGATATAGCTCAATTGGTTAGAGCGCCAGATTGTGGTTCTGGAAGTTGCGGGTTCAAGTCCCGTTATCCACCCCATTTTTTTATGCCCGGTTGAGGCGGGGAAACGCCGGGTTTTCCGCGGATCAAAACCCGGCGCAGGGCTTTGTTTTTTAATGGGATTAGAGCATCTTCATCAATTCTGCAGCCGTTTTGTCTACTGCATTGGGCTTGGCCGTCGTCAGGCTGCATCGAAATAACGATGCTATTTCTGCTTCGCCTTCCTTGGCCCAGCCCAATTCGCCACGACCTCCCGGCCACATTATTTCTTCAAATGCTCTATTTGGCGGCCAGGACGAGGGCCGAGCGGGGGGGCAGCGTGCAGGTGTCGCCGGCGAGATGCCGGAGGGTTTTGACGCCCGCGTGCCGGTCATCGGCCAGAACGCGCCAACCGGCGGCGGGGAGGCTCACGGTTTGCTGTTCCGGGGTGGCATTGAAGATGACGGCGAAGCGGGTGTCATCGGGTTGGCTTGGGTCCCGCAAGGTATAGCCCACCATGCCGGAGGCGGGCATCTCGAGGAAGCGGATACCGCGACGGATATCGGCGGCGGTTGACAGCCGGAAGGCGGGGTGGGCCTTGCGCAGGGCGATCAGTCCGCGGTAGTAGGCGAAGAGGCCGGCAAATTGTTTTTTGCGCGCCCAGTTCAGAGCATTGACCGAGTCGGGGAGATTGTAGGTGTTTTCGTGTCCCTTTTTGGCGCGGGCCATTTCTTCGCCGGCGTGCAGGAAGGCGATGCCCTGACTGGTCAGGACCAGGGCCGCGGCGAGGCGGTTCATGGCGAGGCGCTCAGTGGTTTGGAGGCCCGGGGTGGTGAGCAGGATCTTGTCCCAGAGGGAATGGTTGTCGTGGCAGGAGTTGTAGCTGACGCAGTGATGGGGCCGGGAGGCCCACGCCCCGTGCCAGGTGTCGTTGGCAGGATACTGGATTTGCGGATGCCGCACGGCCGCCACGATGCCAGCTTTGAGGCGCTCCTCGAAGCCCGGGGCGTTTTGGATGAAACCGCCCGCAGCGTGATCGGAGACGGAGCCTTTGATGGCGTCGCGGAGGGTGTCGTTGAAAGCGGCGATGCGGTTCAAGCGGCGCACATTGGTTTTGGTGGCGCGGTGGGCGGGGGGGAGGGGGGTGTCGCCGGCGGTCCAGCCTTCGCCGTAGAGCAGGATGGAGGGATCCATCCGGTCCATGGCTTTGCGGACTTCGCGCATGGTGTCGAGATCGTGCAGGCCCATGAGGTCGAAGCGGAAACCGTCCACGTGATACTCGGTGGCCCAGTGGCGCAGGGAATCGAGGATCATTTTGCGAACCATGTAGCGTTCGGAGGCAATTTCGTTGCCGCAACCCGAGCCGTTGGCAAATTGGCCCTTGGCGGTCATGCGGTGATAGTAGCCGGGCACAAGGCGGTGAAAATGGGATTCTCCGCCGTGATAGGTATGGTTGTAAACCACGTCCAGGATGACACGCAGTCCGGCTTTGTGGAGGGCCTGGACCATCTGCTTAAACTCGCGCACACGCACGCGACCGTCATGGGGATTGCTGGCGTAGGCGCCGTGGGGGATGTTGTAGTTCATGGGGTTGTAGCCCCAGTTGTAGTGGCGGCCGGGGCGGGTTTCGTCCACGCCGGCGTATTGGGCCACCGGCAGCAGGTGGACATGGGTGACGCCCAGCTCGCGCAGGTGGCAGGCGCCGGTGCGCAGGCCGTCGGGGCTCTTGGTGTGGCGCTTGGCAAAGCCGGCATAGGTGCCGGGGAAGCGGCTGCCCGAGGAGGAGTGGATGGTGAAGTCGCGCACGTGCACTTCATAGATGATGGCATCGGTGGGCTCGTTGAAGGCGGGTTTGGCGTCCCTGGCCCAGTCCCTGGGATCGGTTTCGCGCAGATCAAGAATCATGGCGCGCTGGCCGTTGGCGCCGGAGGTGACGGCGTAGGGGTCCATGGCTTCGACCGCGGCGGCCTTGCCGGGATGGTGGATGCGGTAGCGATAATACTGGTGACGCAAATCTTCGCGGACCCTGGCAGTCCAGGTGCCTTTCGCGCTGGGCGTCATGGGGATGACGCGGGGAATCTCCGGCCGGTGGCCGGTTTGGAAAAGCAGCAGCTCGACCGACCGGGCGGTTGGGGCCCACACGCGGAAGGCGGTCGCGGCGGGGGTGTAGCGCGCGCCGAGGTCGTTGCCGGTATAATGAAAGCGCCGGGCGAAGTCGGGCGAGTCGTAGGCTGGCAGTTTCGATTTGCGTTTCATGGCCTTCTCCGTGGAATGACACGGCAAGTTAGCGGAGACGGAGACGTCTGTCGAGAGCGATGGTACGGAAATGCATTTCTTCTGCGGTTGGGGTTGGCCGACGGTACGCGTGGCGGGCGGTTTCAAATCACTTGACGGGAGGGGTGGGGGTCGCAATGCTCATAACGTGAAGCGGAGAGAGCGCGATTTGGGCTGGTTGAAGAGATCGCCGAGACTGCCGCGGCCCCGCGGGGCCGGGCGGGCTGTTGTTGCGGCGGCGCTGCTGGCGACGGCGATCGCGCGGGGGGACGTGGTGACGGGGGAGAATTGGCGAGTGGTGTTCAACCGGCCGGATCAAACCACGACGCTGACGAGCATTGGCCCGAACGAGTTTGATATCCGCGACGCGTTTATCGAGCGGATTGATGCGCTGCAGGCGGGCGATTCGGGGTGGCTGGCGACTTATACGCTGACGGGGAGTTATGCGCAGAACGGGGCGGCGGGTCCGATGTTGGCGGCGGTGTCCAACGCGTTGGCCCGGGGAGCGCACATGGGATTTGTGGTGGGCAGCGGCGTGGACCTGACCGAGGAGTTCTGGCCGGGCTGTTCGCTGCAATCGTTGTCGAAGCGCAAGGGCAACGCCCTGGAGATTGCCCGCGCGCCGGCCAAGGGCATCATGCACCACAAGGTGGGCGCTTTTTTCTATCAGGCGGCCGGGGAGGCGCGTCTGCTGACGGCATCGTGGAACTTTACGGCGTGGGCCAGCTCGCGGCAATGGAACATTCTGACAGATTTCGCCAACCATGATCTGGCCGTGGCCTATTCCAACGAGGTGCGCGAGCTGCTGAGGGGGTATTTCCATTCCAACCCGAACAAATCGCGCGTGCCGCAGGACAAGATGCCCTTCCGGACGCCCGCCGCGGCCGTGGACGGGTGGTCGCGTTTCGCGCCGTATCCGTCCAATAAATCGGGGGGGGACAACGCCCAGACGGAAATCACCAATCGCATTGGCCATGCCCGCGAGAGCATTTGGTTCGCGCTCAACAAGCAGACCCGCGCGGTGGTGACGGATCAATTGATTGCCGCCTGCGACCGGGGGGTTGAGGTGCACGGGGTCATTCCGGTGAGCGACCGCAAGACGGCCACAGGCAACAGCTATGAGCAGTATCAGCGGATGCTCGACCCGGCCAACTATGCCACGACCAACCGGGTGCATCTGCATGACGCCTACTACAAGTACAATGACACCGTGCGCGACACCGGGCAGGTGTCGGACCTGGTCCATTGCAAGTACATGGTGATTGATCCCTTCGGGCGGTCGCCCTGGGTGATTCACGGATCGGCCAACTGGACGCTGACCGCGCTGGCCACCACCAACACGCAGACCTCGAACGACGAAAATGTTTTGTTCATTCCCGATGGCGGGGTGGCCCGCGCGTTTTTGAGCCAGTTCGAGGCCATGACCGGGGTGGCGGCGATCGAGCCCGACCCGATGAGCCGGGTGCGATTGGCGGCGATCCCGGTGTCCGGTGGTGGCCTGCAGATTCAGTGCGTTGTGCCGGAGGGGGCGAGCGGGCGGCTGGTGGCGGCGGATGATTTGCAGACATGGGAGGCGGTGCAGACTTGGCCGCTGGGCGAAGGGCAGAACACGGTGAGCGTGAGCAAGACGGCGCCGCGCCGGTTCTATCGCGTGGAGCTGACTCCGGGCGTCCAGGGCGTTTCACGGCCCGCCGCGCCGGCCGCGCGTCCGCCCGCGAAGCCGTTGGCCGGCGATGGCGAGCTAGCGGTGGTGGTGACACCCAGCAATCTGACGGCCATCGGCGAGAGCGGACTGGAGTACACGGTGGAGGCCTATGTTGAAAACAACACGGGCTTGGAGATTAGTCAGGCCGAATGGACCCTGTTGGCGGCGGACGGGTTGACCCATGAGTTTGCAGGGCTGCAGGTGAAGGATGGGCAACTCTTGATGTTGGTGCCCGCGCCTGAAGATGGCGGTCGCTTGCTGGATGCCGTCTATACGGTGATGGCGGGCGAGGGCGAGGAGTCGGTGACTCATTCGGCGACCTGCCGCGTGACCATATTGCGCCCCCGGCTGGTGGATTTTGAAACGCTGGGGGCCATGGGAAGCTATCCGACCAACCTGGTACGTGACGAAGTGACCGGCGAGGTCGAGTACATCGGCGTGACCACCAACTTCTATGGCATTGATTGGAAGTTGTTCAACATGCGCCGCTCGCTGGATAGCCCTTTGGGCGGATATGCCGGGCGCTTGCGGCATAGTTCGCTCACAGTGCCGGGTTTGCTGGAAAGCCGAGATTATTTTGATGGCATCGGGTCGATTTCGGTCCATTACGCGCTAAATAATGTTTCGGGTTTTCTGACGTTTGTTATTGAGACGCGGGGGATTGAGTCGGAAGAGTGGACGCAGGCCGGGGCGTCGTGCCGTGTCGAGGCGGGCGGGGACATGACCAACCAGATGCACACGGTGGATGTCAATTTGCCGGGGCCGCGATTTGTGCGCATCCGCACCACCGGCGGCTTCGGCAATGCGGTCAATCTCGACAACCTATTGATTCGCCCTTACGGGGATCTGGTGCCGTATCTTGAGGTGGAGGGGGGAGCCGCGGCCGCGGTGGGGCAAGAATATGAACTGGTTTTCCGGGTGGTGAATGGCGAAGGCGCGCCGCGGGTCTGGTCGAACTATGGCGTCGAGCGGCTGGATGGCGAGGGCGGAACGCCTCTGTTTGGCGAGTGGGACGGGGACTTGCGGCTGGTTTACACTCCGACGGCAGAGGATTTGGGGCAGGCATTCATGGCGACGGGCACGGTGTCCATCTATGGCGGAGAATATGAGCTCTCCACCAACAGGACGTTCCAGGTGGAGTACGGTCCCGATTTCGAACTGCTCAACGCCAGTGCCGGCGGGCGGACGATTCTATACACGAATGAGATCCTCGACGTGTGGTCCACCAATGTGTTCATTGGGGGAGAGGCATGCACCAATCGGGAGCTCTACACCGCGGAATGGAGCGCGTATCCGCCATTCGTGACTCAGACCGTGAAACAGTATAATCGCTACCGGATTGGGGCTGGATTGCTCGCGGGCGATGTGGGCAATCACGATCTGTCGCTGACCCTGACCGATAAGAGCAATCACCTTGCGACCACTCGCGTGATTCACTTTTTGGTGCTGGACCGGGAGGAACCCGATCCGCGGCACCTGACGTTTGAGGATTTTTCGGAAACGAGTTTGGATGCGCGCGAGGTCATTCTTTCCGGGGCAACCTGGCGCATGGCGGGTGTGCGCGCGGGGTGGCAGCCTGACGACCGCAAAGTTGGCACCACCGCCGCGCGGGTGGAATGTCCGGGAGAGGGCGCGGCGTTTTTGGAGAGTATCGAGGACTTTGATGGCATCGGCTATCTCGAATTTTCCTGCGCGGGCTACGGCGGGGTGGAAGGCGGAGAGGTCCGGGTTCTGATTCAGCCCGATGGCGCGGACGAATTCACGGCGTTGGGCGAACCTGTCCCAGTGCCCGGCGGCGAGCTGGCGGCGCAACGGATTTTTGTGGACGCAGCCGGCCCGGCCCGGGTGCGCTTGGAAATTACGGGGCCGGCCGGGCACCGGATCAATCTGGATGAAATCAAGATCGGGTTGCCGCGTCCGGAAGAGCGCATTGTGGTCGAGGGCGACTTGGAGATTCTGGCGGGGGGCGGTTTTGATTTGCGGTTTGTGCCGACGAATCTACCGCCGGGGGTGGAGGCGGTGGATGTGGTGGTGCTGCGCGATGGCTGGGACGTGACGGAGTATAGCGGAGACCAACCGCTCTATCGGTTGATCACTACCAACGAGCCGGGCGGGCATGAAGGATTCCTGGAAATTCGGATTCAGCTTTCGAACGGGTTTGAGCTGGAAACCGTCGTGCCCTGGCTGGTGCGCGGGGAGAAACAGGCGGACATTGCCGCGTTCCGGCCGGGACACCTGACCATTTGGGGCGAGCCCGGCTGGCAGCATATTATTTTCGCGCTGGAGGAGCTGGGGTTGGATCCGCGTGAACCGGCCAACTGGGTCTGGGCGGTCACAAATATCCATGTTGCGGTAGGCGAGGAGGAGTATGACATTCCCGCGCCGAATGAGCCGCCTGTCGAGGGGCATCGGCGGCTCTTTTTTGGGGTGCGCACGACTATCGAGGCGAACGAATAACGCGCCATCCACCGGTGGGGGTGAGACGCTGTTGGCGATGCGGGGGGAGGATATTGCCCTTGCGGAACGGGGGGGGAATGGCCGATAGTGAGCGCGATTTTTTTGTTCGGAGAAAGAGTGTTGTCATCATGTCGGAATTGTCGAAACACATAGATGCCAAGGCGATCGAGGCCAAATGGTATGACTGGTGGAAGCAGCAGCGGTATTTTCACGCCGAGGCGGAGCCGGGGGCCAAGACCTATTCGATTGTGATTCCCCCGCCGAATGTGACGGGGATTCTGCACATGGGGCACGCCCTGAACAATACGGTGCAGGATGTGATGATCCGCCGCCGCCGGATGCAGGGGTTCAGCACGGTGTGGGTGCCGGGCACGGACCACGCCGGCATCGCCACGCAAAACGTGGTGGAAAAAGACCTCAAGGAGGAGGGGAAGAGTCGCTGGGACCTGTCCCGCGAGGAGTTTCTGGAGCGGGTGTGGGCGTGGAAAAAGGAGAAGGGGAGCACCATTCTGCGCCAGCTCGAGCGGCTGGGGGCGTCGTGCGACTGGGACCGCACCCGGTTCACGATGGACGAGGGGCTGAGCAATGCCGTGGCCGAAGTGTTTGTGCGGCTGTACGAGAAAAAACTGGTTTATCGCGGCGAATATATCATCAATTGGTGCCCGCGGTGCTGCACGGCGCTCTCGGACGAGGAGAGCGAGCACGAGGACCAGGCCGGGCATCTCTGGCACATTCGTTATCCGCTGAAGGGCGGGCGCAAGCGCGACGGCGTGGTGGTGGCGACGACCCGGCCGGAGACCATGCTGGGGGATACGGCGGTGGCGGTGAATCCGCGCGATGAGCGCTATGCCAAGCTGAAGGGGCAGACGCTGATTCTGCCGATTCTCGGGCGCGAGCTGCCGGTGATCGAGGATGATTTTGTGGATCCGCAGTTCGGGACGGGGGCGGTCAAGGTGACGCCGGCGCACGACCCCAACGACTTTGAGATGGGGCGGCGGCATGAGTTGCCGTCGGTGAACGTGATGACGGACACCGGTGAAATGAACGAGCAGGCGGGGCCTTACAAGGGGCTGGACCGCTTTGAGTGCCGCAAGCGGATTGTCGAGGATTTGCGCGAGGCGGGCCTGCTGGTGAAGGTGGAGGATCACGCTCACGCGGTGGGGCGCTGCTACCGGTGCGATACGGTGGTGGAGCCGCGGCTGTCGCTGCAGTGGTTCGTGAAGATGAAGCCGCTGGCGCGCCCGGCGATCGAGGCGGTCAAGGACGGTCGAATCCGCTTTGTGCCGGAGCGCTGGAACAAGGTCTATCTGGAGTGGATGGAGAACATCCGCGACTGGTGCATCAGCCGCCAGATCTGGTGGGGGCACCGCATCCCGGTGTTTTACTGCGATGCGCCGGAGTGCGGCCACCAGTGGGCGACCAAGGAGACACCGGAGGTTTGCCCCAAGTGCGGCAGCGACCAGATCCGGCAGGATCCCGACGTGCTGGACACGTGGTTCAGTTCGTGGCTCTGGCCGTTCAGCGTGTTTGGCTGGCCGGAGGACAACGAGGATTTGCGGACGTTTTATCCGACCAGCGATCTGGTGACGGCGCCGGACATCATCTTTTTCTGGGTGGCGCGCATGATCATGGCGGGGCTGGAGTTCATGGGCGATGTGCCTTTCCGGCGGGTCTATCTGCACGGGACGGTGCGCGACGACAAGGGCCGCAAGATGAGCAAGAGCCTGGGCAATTCGATTGACCCGATTGACATCATCGAGGCCTTCAGCGCGGACGCGCTGCGCTTCAGCCTGATCGCCCTGACGGCGACGGGGCAGGATGTGTATATCTCGAAAGAGAAGTTCGAGCTGGGGCGCAATTTCGGCACCAAAATCTGGAACGCGGCGCGCTTTTTGCAGATGTTCACCGGGGAGCAGCGTCCCGAGGTGAGCCATCCGCAGTTCAACCCGGCGCTGTTGACGGCGGACGACCAGCATATTCTGGCGCGGCTGCAGCGGACGGTGACGCAGTGCGACGAGAACATCGAGCGCTGCCGGTTCAACGACTATGCCAAGGCGGTCTATGACTTTTTCTGGCACGAGTTCTGCGACTGGTATGTCGAGTATGCCAAGCTGCCGCTGAACGGCACGGACGAGGCGCGGAAGGCGGAGGTGCTCAAGGTGATGCACTATGTGCTTTCGAGGGCGCTGTGCCTGCTGCATCCGATCATGCCGTTCCTGACGGAAGAGCTGTGGCAGTCGCTGGGCTACACGAGCCTGGCGGAGAGCGTGGTGGTGGCGCCCTGGCCCGAGCCGGTCGAGGAGGAGGAGCTGGCGGGCTGGGGGGTGCAGATGCCGGCGGTGGCCTATGTGGACGCCAAGCACGCGGCGATTGGCCTGGCGCGCAATCTGCGCGCGGACTACGGCCTCGCGCCGGCGCAGGTGGCGGACTTCGTGCTGCGTCCCGCCGATGTCGAGACTGGCGAGCAGGTGCGCGCGGACCGCGCGGCCTATCTGCCGTATCTGCGGGCCGGGAAGCTCGAAGTCGAGGCGGACTTCACTCCGGCGCGGCCGATGCCGAGCGTGATCACGCCGCTGGGCACGCTGTTCATGTCGCTGGAGGGCCATGTGGATGTCGAGGCCGAGCGGCGGCGCTTGTCCGAGCAACTGGCCAAGACCGAGCAGGACCTCGACAACGTGGGCAAACGCCTCAACCACGCGGATTTTTTGACGCGCGCGCCGCATGACGTGGTCGAGCAGGCGCGGGAGCGCAAGCTTCAACTGCAGGAGAAGCGCGACAAGCTGGTCAAGCTGATTGAAGCTCTGGCCTGAAGCCGCTATTCTAACCCGCAAATCAACTGGATGGGATCTATCAAGAAGGAGTAAACCCCGATGGCAAAAGAACTGGCCTTTGTATTGATCAACCCCTCGACGGTGGCGAAGTCGCGCACCGGCGGAGTGATTGCCCGCTATATCAGCCGAACGGGGCTGGATTTTGTGGCGGCGCGGATGTTCGCGCCGAACGCTGAGCTGGCCCACGCCTATGCGGAGCTGATCCGCAACAATCCGGATGTGCAGCCGGAGATTCGTCCGCTGCTGGCCAACTATGTGGAGCGTGAATACGGTCCCGACCCTTCGACGGGCCACCGCAAGCGCGTGATGATGCTGCTGTTCGAAGGCGAAAACGCGGTGCAGATCGTCAAGGATGTGACCGGGCCGATCCGCCCGACCGACAGCGGCGAGAGCGTGCGCGACACGTTCGGCGACTACGTGCTGGATACGGATGGAACGGTGCAATATCTCGAGCCGGCGGTTTTCATCGGGCCGAACCAGGCCGCGGTGGGCGAGGCGCTCAAGCTGTGGGCCGGCTACGCGGCGGAATGCGGCGGGATTGTGGACACGGCAGGCGATGTGCTCCGCGGCGAAACCATCGAAAAGGCGCTGGTGATCATCAAGCCTGACAACTTCACCTTCGCGAGCGCGCGGCCCGGGCTGATCATTGACATCTTCTCCCGCTCGGGGCTGCGGATTGTGGCGGCCAAGATCCACCACATGACCGTGGCCGAAGCCGAGGACTTTTACGGGCCGGTGCGCGAGCTGCTGCGCGCGAAGCTCAAGAAGCCGGTGGCCGAGCGCGCGGCCAAGGCGGTGTCCGCCGAGCTGGGCATGCTGCTGCCCGAGGAGGTCAAGGGGCCGCTGGGCGATCTGCTGGGGCCGCACTACGGCGATCATCAGTTCTATCAGATTGTGCAGTTCATGACGGGGCGGTGGAGCGAAGGGCTTTCCGACGAGGAAAAGCGCCAGCCCGGCACCACCAAGTGCCTGCTGCTGGTCTATGCCGGGGTCAATGCCATCGCGCGCATCCGCAACATTCTGGGTTCGACGGATCCGAGCCAGGCGCTGCCCGGCTCCGTGCGGCGCGAATTCGGCCAGGACATCATGGTCAACAGCGCCCACGCCTCAGACTCGGTTGAAAACGCCGCGCGCGAGATGAAGATCACGCGCGTGGAGGAGGACACCATCCAGCACTGGGTGCAAGCCTATTATCCATAAATTGTGTGGCCAATAGTTCCCCCCGGGTGAGGGGGAGTTGCCTGAACGAGAGGTAGCCATGTTCTACAATTCCATTGAAGCGGCGCCGCCGGATCCCATTCTGGGGCTGACGGAGGCTTTTCGGCGGGATCCCCGCGAACACAAGGTCAACCTGGGTGTCGGGGTGTTTGTGGATGATGCCGGGCGGACGCCGGTGCTCGAGAGTGTGCGCCGGGCCGAACGCATGCTCTGGGAAACCGAGAAGACCAAGGACTATCTGCCGATTGCCGGATTGCCCACATACGGGCGCGAAGTGGCGCGGCTGGTGCTGGGCGACGAGCTGCATGCGGCGATGGCCGGCCGGGTGGCCGTTGGGCAGACGCCCGGCGGCACGGGCGCGGTGCGGATTGGCATGGACCTGCTCAAGACCTACCGGCCGGATGCCACGGTATGGATGTCGAGCCCGACCTGGGGCAATCACCATGGCATTGCCGCGGCGGCCGGGCTGGCCACCCGGGATTATCCTTATTATGACTCGGTCCGCACACGCGTAGATGTGGATGGGATGTGCGCCACGCTCGAGCAGGTGCCAGCGGGCGACGCGGTCCTGATTCATGTCTGCTGCCACAATCCGACGGGGGCGGATTTGGAGCCGGAGGCCTGGGAGCGGGTGGCGGCCATCGCGGCCAAGGCTGGCTGGCTGCCGTTTTTCGACTTTGCCTATCTGGGTTTTGGCGAGGGGCTGGCGGAGGATCGCACCGGGCTGCTGGCGGTGCTGAAGCGGGTGCCTGAAGCGGTGGTGGCGTTTTCGCTGTCCAAGAACATGGGGCTCTACAGCGAGCGGGTGGGCGCACTGCTGCTGGTGGCCGAGAGCGCCGAGAGCGCCGAGGTGGGGTTGTCGCACGCCAAGCGGCTGGGGCGGGTGCTGTACTCGAATCCGCCGCGTCACGGCGCCGCGCTGGCGGCGCTGGTGCTGGGCGATCCGGAGCTGTGCGCGCTGTGGGAGGAGGAGGTCAAGACCATGCGCGAGCGCATTCGCGGTCTGCGTCGCCAGTTGGTGGCGGGCTTGACGGCGCGTCAGAGCGCGGTGGATTTTTGCTTCATCGAGAGCCAACACGGGATGTTCTCGTTCAGCGGGCTCAATGATGCCCAGGTCGCTTTTTTGCGCGAGGAGAAGGCCATTTATATGGCCAAGGGGGGGCGCATCAATGTGGCGGGGTTGCGGTCGGACAACATGGACTATGTTTGCGAGGCCATCGCGGAGAGTCTCAAGCTGGACGAGTAGTTGACCGGCGGGGGGGCGGGTCAGGATTCGAGGAGGTTGCGGGAGGGGAAGTGGGGGTCGCAGGTGACGTGGATGCCGAGGCGCTTGAGTCCGGTTTCGTCGCCGGGGGTGGGGATGTGGGTGGCATGAAACTCGGTTCCGGCGAGTTGCTTGAGGCATTCGAGGGCGGCCTGGGCGGACGGATTGAGCGTGGCGCTGATGGAGAGGGCGATGAGCGTTTCGTTGAGGCTGAGGCTTTCGGTTTTGCGTCCGAGAATGTCGTGTTTGAGCGCGCCGATGGAGCGGGTGACGGCGGGGGGCAGCAGATGGATGTTGTCGGGGATGCCGGCGAGGTGCTTGATGGCGTTGAGGACGACGCTCGAGGCGGCATGCATGAGCGGTGAGTTTTTACCGGTGATGAGGGTGCCGTCGGCGAGTTCGAGCGCCGCGCCGCAATAGACGCCGAGGTTGCCCTTCTGGCGGGCGGCGCCATCAAGGGCGGCTTGGCGGGCGGGGGCGACCACACGGCGGGAATCCGGCTGGAGGTCGAGCCGGCGCATGAGGGCGTCGAGGCGCTCGAGGGTGGTGGAATCGGTCAGGCCGAGGGCGTATTCGCAGGCATAGCGGAAATGGCGACGGATGATTTCCTGGCAGGAGGCTTCGCGGATGAGGGCTTCGTTGGTGATGCCGGCGCGGATGCGGTTGACGCCGAGGTCGGTGGGGGAACGGCAGGGGGCGGCGGCGCCCAAGCGTTGCAGCAGGGTTCGGAGGAGAGGGAAGGCGTTGATTTCGCGGCTGTAGCTGGTGGCTTGCCGGCCGGTGGCCTCGAGGTGGAAGGGGTCGGTTTGGACGGTGTCGCCGAGGTCGGCGGTGGCGGCTTCGTAGGCGAGGTTGAGGGGGTGGCCGGGGAGGAGGTCCCAGACGGGGAAGGTTTCGAATTTGGCGTAGGCGGCCCGCCGGCCAGCCTGGTGTTCGTGGTAGAGCATGGCGAGGCAGGTGGCCAGTTTGCCGCTGCCGGGGCCGGGGGCGGTCACCACGACGAGAGGGCGGGTGGTGGGCGGGAGGGGCAGGGCGCCGTAGCCGTTGGGGCTGACGATGTGGGTGAGGTCGTCGGGATAGCCGGGGATGGGCGCGTGGGCATAGACGCGCAGGCCGCGGCGCTCGAGTTTGCGGCGGAACTGCTCGGCGGCGGGCCGGCCTTCATGGCAGGTGATGATGACGGCGGTGACCTCGAGGCCGTGATCGTGGAGGTCGTCCACGAGTTTCATGGCGTCGGCATCGTAGGTGATGCCGAAGTCGGCGCGCATTTTGCGGCGTTCGATGTGGCCGGCATGGATGCAGAGGATAATTTCGGCCTGGTCGCGCAGCTCGTGGAGGAGCCGCATTTTGATGTTGGGGTCGTAGCCGGGCAGGACGCGAGCGGCGTGGAAGTCATAGAGCAGTTTGCCGCCGAATTCGAGGAAGAGCTTGTCGGCGGTTTCGAGGCGTTCGCGGATGCTGGCCGCCTGGGCATCCAGGTAGAGGCAGTTGTCGAATCCGGCGGGGCGGGTCACTGGAGCTCGATGAGGGCGGTGAGGACGGCGGGGAACTTGCGCAGCTGATCGTAGAGGCGGAGCATGCAATCGCTGTAGGCATACATCCATTGCTGGTTGAAAACGCGTTCCTGGATGTCGGAGTAGAGCGCGGCGGTAAAGGTGACGCGGCGGGCGGCGAAGACGGGGTTGGCGAGCAGGCCGAACTGGCGGCGGATGAAAAGCCGGGACGTGCCCGAGGGGTCCAGCAGGGGGGGGAGGCAGCGCTCGATGCGGTTCCAGTGGCGCCGGCGGTAATCAATCAGGCTGGCGGGGGGAACGGTATAGCGGTGCAGTTTCTGCATCAGCTTCACGATGTCGCGGCGGTCGGGGACCGAGGTGTGGCTGAGGAACAGGCGCAAGAAGTGGCGGTACTGGGTTTCCCATTCGGCGTGCTGGGCTTCGGTGGAGTCATTGATCAGGCCGACTTCATTCATGCGCTGGATGACGTGGTCAATAAAGATGCACGCCATGCGGCTGATGAGCAGCGCCTTGGTCAGCATGATCCGGTCGCGATCCCAACCCAGGTAGCGGCCCCACCGCTCGACGCGTTCGGGGGCGCGGGTGATCCGGCTCCAATAGACCAGGTTGAACCCGGGCTGATGGCCGATGATATGCTGCTGGCTTTCTTGCAGGCGCAGGCGGGCCTGCTGCCGATTGTAATTGGTGATGGGGTCCGGCAGACTGATTTCGATCTGCGGGCCCGGATGGGCTGAATTGTTCTGGCTATAGGCCAAGGGATTCCTTGTAGTTCTTGAGCGCCGCCAAATAATTCGAATAGAGCCGGCGGCTGAAAGCATGAGGATAGGCTTCGAAGTGGCGGTAAACGTCGGAGGGCGCCTCGGTATCTTCGGCGATTTGCTGCAGCATCTCGCGTTTTTCCTCGAGCGGCAGGGTTTCCCAGGTCTGTTCCTCGAAAGCGATCGCGCCGCGTTTGCCGGATGCGGGAAGACGCTCGGCGTTGCGGATGAGATGGGAGATCACCTGATGCAACATGTCTCCGAAGGGGCGCTCGTGTTCGTTATACGTCATGTCCGTTTCCTTCCATCCGGGACCAGGGGCTGGGAGAGCGGTTTGCCACCAGCCGAGTCGCTCCCGGGCGCGGCATCACGCCGGGAGAGGCAATATGCGGTTGCGGCAACAACATCACGGCACACCCATCCTGACCATTCCTTCTTATTGAGAGAAACACAGTTGCCGGAAAAAGGCCAGAGTTGTTTTGCAGGCGGGCCCGATTTTTGACGAGGATTGAGGTTGTTTGAGCCGCGAATGGGCGCAAATGGCCGCGAAATTCAGACCTCCTGATCTCAGAGGAAATCGCGTTGGCACGATTCCGCCGTTGAGGTCGGGAAGCCTGCCCTGACAAGCGCTGACATCCCCGCGAGTTTGTAGTCCCGCCTTCAGGCGGCATATCCCGAT